>TARA_B110000305_G_scaffold77349_1_pt1 | contig 12138 bp, 9 predicted proteins | sample TARA_B110000305 | Tara Oceans TARA_B110000305 (sample SAMEA4397930) | marine metagenome | biome: Polar Biome; feature: [SRF] surface water layer (ENVO:00010504); material: water (ENVO:00002006), including particulate matter (ENVO:01000060) such as... | depth 5 m | reverse complement strand
CAACCTGAAATATGCTTTGCTAATTCTAAAAAACGAATATCCCATTTATCACTCATGGTCCTCAACAATCCTCTCACACGCGAACTCTCTATCATTGCTTCGCAAACAAAGAAAGGTTTTCATCAGTAGCCCAATCAAAAGCATTGAGTATATTTCCTTGTAAATACAGTGAACCTAAACTTACTACTAAGCCGACTTCATCCTCCGCAGAAGAGGAGAGAGTTTCCACCGCTTGTTTTGCTGAAGCAGCACTCAAAGGCGTAGCAATGGACCATTTTTGTTCAAGGAGAATTGGGATGGATACGCCAGGGTAGCGACCTCCATGGGGTCGAGTCAGGAGAATCTGTTGTGGCGGCATACGTTCACATAAATCATGTAAAGGAGAAAGGAATTCGGTGAGGTTCTGTTGAGGTGAAGTCCCAAACAGCAGCGTCCAAACTGGCTGACCATTTTTTTGAGGCGCATGTTGAAAGATATATCGCTCTAATTCAGGGAGAATTCGAAGCATGCCAGATGAATTGTGGGCTGCATCGAGCAAATAGGGATGGGTCGATGTTTCCTGTTTTGTTAACAATTGCATTCTGGCTGGCCATTGAAGAATCTGTTTTGCCTGGTCGATTGTTTCAGTACTAAAACCAATACATTCAAACAATGCTGAAGCTAAAATCTCAGCCTCCTCTTTCACAGTAGAATCTTTTGGGATAGGCACAAAAAGGGCTTGGGCAGGAGCTGGTGTTTCGTCAAGTGTCGCATTACCAGCATTTTGAATCTCACGAAGCATTGCTCGACGAACATTATCCTCTTCCGGGTCTCGGATAACGATTGGACAGTTAGGACGAGCAATCGCAACTTTCTCTTGAGCGATCGATGGAAGATTGGAACCTAAAATATCAACGTGTTCTCGACTGACAGAAGTGACCAATGAAGCGGTTGCTGGACCGCATCGTGTCGCATCGAGTCGTCCACCCAAACCTGTTTCCAGAATCAAGACGTCGCTGCCAACTGAAGCAATCATTGAAACGAGATACGTCACCTCAAAAAAGGTCAGTTCAATGGCTGGATTGAACGAATCTCCAACTGCTGCATGGTAGATTTTTTCCAATGCTGCGTCGAACTCTTGTGAAGAAATTGGAATACCGTTTCTGCGAATACGTTCTTCGATTCGAGCGACGTGCGGTGAAGTGAAGAGAACATTTTCGATATCGTTTAAGGAGAGGGCTGCTGCTATCAAAGCACATACTGTCCCCTTACCGTTGCTTCCTGCCACGTGGATAATGTGAGAAGGGTTCGTGAGTTGAAGCCGGTCAAGAACGGTTTTGGTGCCCTTGAGGCCGAGTGCCATGCCTCGTTTTTTCGTCGATTCAAGCCAAGAGCGTGCTTCAACCATATGCTTCCGAAGTGTTGGTATGATTAGGCCTTTTCTTCACTGTTATCTGAACGGTATTGTATCGCCCCCGTAGGGGGCGTAAGATACGCGACCCTCATATGAGGGTCCGAACTCGCACAGGGTATGAGCGAACAGCCTGAACCATCGACGCCGGAGCGAAAGGTTTCGGCGGAATTTGCAGCAGTTCAAGCAGAATTAGAATCTGAAGATAATATTTTCTCGATGATGCGAGAACAACTTCCTTCAATGATGGGCATGGCATTCATGTTTATTTTGACCATTGCACTTTCTCTCTTTATTCGACCTTGGTATGATGTTGCAGGTTTGCAAGCATTTGGTGAAGCAGGAGCATCACAAGTACGCTATATTGCGCTTGAATTGGTCATGATTTTTGTCTTTACTGCATTTATTTTACTGCTTGCCAAATACAAGAAGGAGTGGATCATTAAATACGGAATCATGGGTGTTCTTTCGATTGCCTTGATGTATTCTACCGTGCCGTTGGCTCACATGCTGGTTTTGGATTTGGAAGTTGAACCGTTTGAATACGAAAGTGAAAGCGAAATAGACATGTCCTACCTTTCGCATCATGGCTTGGAAACTCATCTCACCAATTCCCTACTCGGAAGTCCTGGAATGTGGAACGATTCGATCAATGTATACCATGGTGGAGATATGTTGAATGATACTCCTGCTTGGAGCATGACGCATGAACGTATTCCATACGATGATACAGGAGAAGTACGCGTTGTCGTTTCCGATGAATATTTCTCATTCACAAATCAAGGTTATGTTTGGTATGTTGATGCTGAAACTGGGGAATTACAAGACTCCTATGCGTGCCATCGTTACGTAGATGACGGAAATGGAAATCAGAGTTTCGATTTCCTCGGCACCTTGTCGGGTTCATGTTCACTTGCTTTTTATGCAGATGATGCAATGTATGTCATCGACGAAAACAATCTTCTGGTTCGATTCAATGTCTTCGATGAGAATCCTGGTGAACTTTTCTACCAAGCAGGGTGGAATCTTCCTTCGGGATTAAAAACACATACTGGAGTCCAATATGCTGAATTAATTGATGATGACAAGTTACTCATCGCCACATCCAACATGGCCATAGTCGTTCTATTAGAAGAAACTGGAGAACAATTGAACTCTCTCACAATTGATTCAAAAGCCAATGCTAAACTCTTGTTTGAAACAAATGCTACAAGTAATTTCACCAGTGCAGATTTTGGTCATTCGCCGTGGTCTGACAATATGATCAACGAATCAGATGAACGCGAGGGACTTTTATTACTCGGAGAAGAGAATGGAGACGTCGTTGGTTTTGAATGGGATGGAAGTGTAAATGAAAGTGAATTCACGCCTCAAACGAAGATGAATCTTCTTGGTTATGCAGATTCAATCCAATCCGTTCGTATCACTGACCTTGATGAAAGTGGTTGGAGTGACTTGCTTATTACTACAGATGAAAGTGCCAGTTGGCACTACACTCAATTATTGAAAAACAAAATTAATTTCCCAGTTTCGGATGACTTGGCGACAAGTTGGTTTGGTCAAACTGAGAACACCTCACAATTCCATGCGGTGTATGACAACGGTTCAATCACAATAAAATCCGGTGAAGTAACGGAGGACATGATGGCTCTCGAAGGTTTACAATTGGAAGATGGGCCGCTACTTGCTGGCCTCTTGGTCGCTATAATTTTGATGATTTTACTCTATGTTCACAGTGAATGGTATGTGGTCAACACCGTTGGTGTACTTGTCGGTTCTGGTGTCATTGTCATGCTTGGAGTTACGTTTGTTCCAACATTGATTATGATTTTCATGATTGCTGCAGCCATCTATGATGCGTGGGCTGTGTACAGCTCAAAGCATATGCTCGCCTTAGCTGATACAATGATTGGACTTCGACTCCCGATACTTCTCGTCGCCCCACAAGAAAAGGGCTATTCGTTTATCGATGAAACAGTATCCATGAAAGAAAAGAATGTTCCACCAACTGAACGCCCAAAGGGGCCTTCAGCACCTAAAAAGAAAGGCAAAGATGCAATGTTCATGGGACTTGGCGATGTTATTTTCCCTGGAATGCTCGTACTTTCTGCTGCTCAATACATCGAAGGAACTGATGGTTTCCTCGTGGCCATGACAACCCTTCTTGGCGGCTTAGTCGGATACTTTGCGTTGATGACCTATGTCGCCCGTGGCCGTGCACAAGCAGGCCTTCCGTTGTTGAATGGAGGCGCTATCTTGGGCTATATCATCGGTGGTTTACTGATTGTAGGAACTGCAATCTTCGACTTTGGGATAACATTGTGAGGTGAATACTATGCTCGATATGAATCTGTTTCGAAATGAGCCTGATGTGATTCGTAAGGACCACGACAAACGGGGTATACCTCACGACAAAATCGACCAAGTCATTGTTTTAGATCAGCAGTGGATTAATCTTCAACATGAAACAAACCAACTTCGTGCAACAAAAAACACTGCGGCTCGAGGCATTGGGGCTGCCAAGAAATCAGGTGATGAACAAGCTGCTCAGCGTATTCTGGCCGAGGTTGCTGATTTAGGTTCACAAATTACCGAGATGGAAAAAATGACCGAACAGGCGATGGCAGAACGCGACCGTCTACGGATGAGTATCCCGAATATCCTTCACCCAGATGTCCCGATTGGGGCTGATGAATCAGAAAATACTCAACTCAGTGTGCATGGTGAAAAACCACAGTTTGAATTTGAACCACGAACCCATAATGAACTCATTGAGATGAATAAGTGGGTTGACCTCAAACGCGCTGCAAAGATTGTGGGGAGTCGATTCTTCTTCCTCAAGGGCGACTTAGCAAGGCTTGATTTCGCTTTACAGCAATTTGCGGTTAATTTTATTCGAGAGCGTGGCTATACCTTTGTTCAACCACCGGTCATGATGAATCGAGAAGCCTATGAAGGCGTAACAGACCTGTCTGACTTTGAAACGGTCATGTACGGGGTTGAACCTGATAATTACTACATGATTGCAACTGCAGAACACCCACTCACGGCTATGTTCATGAATGAAACAATACCTGAAAGCGATTTGCCATTACGCATTGTAGGACTCTCGCCGTGCTTTCGAAGAGAAGTTGGATCACATGGTCAATCGGATTTGGGTATTTGGCGAGTTCATCAATTCACAAAGATTGAACAAATCATTATTGCAACTCCTGAACAATCATGGGAACTCCAAGAAGAACTTCTACAGAACTGCCTTGATTTGTGGGATGCACTGGAAATGCATTACGAAGTCGTCAATATTTGTACAGGAGACATGGGAACTGTGGCTGCTCGAAAATACGACCTTGAAGCTTGGATTCCTGGAGCAAACCAATACAAAGAAATCGTTTCGTGTTCAAACTGTACTGATTACCAAGCAAACCGATTGCAAATTCGATACGGACAACCGGGCCACTCAGGCCAACCGATTGCACACACACTCAATTCTACCGCAGTTGCCACTTCTCGTGCATTGGTTGCCATCATGGAACAAAATCAAATGGAAGATGGACGAGTCCGAATCCCTCAAGTGTTACAACCTTTGATGGGTGGTCAAGATATTCTTGAACCATGTACTTGGGGCTAATTCAGTAAGGTTTGATATAACCTTGCGTTGCTGTAAATGCATGGAAGGCGACGGTACGCTGTATTTCGGATACGGCTCAAACCTTGACTGGGATGACTGGAAGTCATGGTGTGAAAAGAAAAATCTCCGCTATGATGGGTTGGTCGAAATAAGCCCGTGCTGGTTACCGAACTATTCACTTAAGTTCCACTATTTCTCGGACGGTCGGAAAGGTGGGGCTGCTGATGTCACCGAAACCGGTCGGGGACATGCTGTTCCAGGTGTTCTCTTTCGAATGAATGATGTTACGTTGGAAGTCATGGATCAAAAGGAAGGGACAGAAGTTGAAGCGTATGAACGTCGAGAAGTGAAGGTCATCCTTCCGAATGGGACTTTTGTCGAAGCAATGACCTATTGTGTAACTGATAAGAGTCGGAATGAACGCTTTATCCAGCCAACTGACATCTATACCAACTTAATTCGAAAAGGTTTAGAAAAACGAAAACTTCCAATTGAAGAGTTAAAAAATGCTATTGAGAACTTTTCGCCGAGTTACCCGATAGAAAAAATCTTTGTGTATGGGACACTCATGCAGGGTGAACAACGCAATTCGACCTTGAAGGAATTTAGCATAGGTGAAGGCAAGCCAGCATCAACCACAGGTTCAATGCTTAATCTGGGCGATTACCCAGGCATGATTGCTGGAGATGAAGGCGTCATTCAAGGTGAAGTTTATCAGATTGACCAAGTTTATCTCACCTTGCAAACTTTAGATTCCATTGAGGGATTCTATGGCTATGATTCAACACACTCTTTATTCACCCGTACAATTGTCAGAATTGATACTGAACAGGGCCGTGAATGGGCATGGACATATGTCTACAATAAAGAAAATGAGAAGGAATATGCAACAATAGAATCAGGAGATTGGCTGAAGCGTTAATCTTCTGTTTCAGCCATTTCGAGTAAAACTGAACCTTGTTGGACTTGTTCACCTGCTGCGAAATGTACCCCAGTAATTTGACCGGCTGTTGAGGCAAGAATCCGATGTTCCATTTTCATTGCTTCAAGAACCATCAAGGTTTGACCTGATTCGACCAATTGGCCAACCTCAACGAAAACATCGAGGACCTTTCCTGGCATTGGAGCAGTTAAGCCGCCTCCATCTTCCGATTCGGATGCACCGGGTTCGATTCGCTCCAAGCAGAACGTATGACCCTCAAAGTGAACCCACCAGACATCGGCAACTTTAGCGATTGTCGCATAGCCCGAAGTGCCGTTTGCGAGTTGAAGCATCAATCGACCATCACGTCCCACCGATGCCTGATGCTCGCCAAGGTGCCAAATCTCTCCTTGCTTGGCTAAGGTCACTTCAACTGGACCTTCTGCAGATCTGAATTGGTGATGCATCAAGGATACCTCCGTTTCAGCGTAATAAATGGGCTCACTGGCCCCGAATGTCCAACGGCGTCAGGTGCGGATGTTGCTTGGCGATGTAAGCCTGCACTTTCACCAACGGCAGCTGCCATGAGTGCGCCTTCTTCCAATTCATCAGGCACCGATGGCGCCCAGCCTTCAGGCCACAGTCGCTCAATCATCGTGGTGTCTGTTGTTCCTTGGATGACATCAGGAACATCGCAAAGTTCTCTTAAAAATCGGAGATTTGTAACCGTCCCAAGAACAACAAATTCGTCGAGTGAACGGCGCATTCGTTGCAATGCTTCAACACGTGAAGGAGCCCAAACAATCAATTTCGCCAGCATTGGGTCGTAATTTGGTGTAACTTCATCCCCTTGTCGAACGCCAGTATCCAAACGTATTCCTGGACCTTCAGGTGGTTGGAATACTGCAAGTGGTCCAATTGCCGGCAGGAAATTATTTGCTGCATCTTCTGCATATAATCGAACTTCTATAGCATGTCCGCGAAGATGTAATTCACCGCAGGACATTGGCTCACCTGCTGCGATACGCAGTTGTTCTCGGACAATATCGACGCCAGTAATCATTTCCGTTACCGGATGTTCAACCTGAATGCGAGTGTTCATTTCAAGGAAAAAGAACTCTCCTGTTGGTGCAAGTAAGAATTCAACCGTGCCTGCACCTTCATAATTGACTGCCATGGCAGCGGCAACAGCAGCTTTACCCATTGCAAAACGTATTTCTTCAGTCATAGTAGCGCATGGAGCTTCTTCAAACACTTTTTGATGACGGCGTTGAACACTGCATTCACGTTCACCAAGATGGATTGTACGGCCATGTCGGTCGGCTAAGATTTGAATTTCAACATGCTTTGAACCCGTGAGTAATCGCTCGAGATAGACTCGCCCATCACCAAAGGATGCCAAGGCTTCTCTGCGTGCGCTTCGGGCTGCGTCGAGTAAATCTTCGGGACGGTTCACTGCACGCATTCCTTTCCCGCCTCCGCCAGATGATGCCTTCAAGAGCAAGGGGTAACCGACGCGAGTGCTGGCTTGTTCAATGGCAATGAGGGCTTCCTCCTCATCTTCAGTCTCAATTTCTTCCCCAGGAATGACAGGTACACCTGCATTTCTCATGGTGATTCGAGCCGACATTTTATCGCCCATTTTTTCGATTGCATTCGGACTTGGCCCGATCCACTGAATTCCTGCTTCGGATACCGCACGTGCAAAATCTGCACGCTCGGAAAGGAAACCAAAACCAGGATGTAAGGAATCAGCACCAGAAGTTGCTGCAATTTCCAAAATTTGTGTTTGATTTAGATATGTGTCGGTAATCGTGTCTCCTTCCAGAAGAACGGCATGGTCCGCGAGTTCGACAAACAATGAATTGGCATCGTTAGCAGCATAAATCGCAACACTAGCAAGACCTGCTTCTTTACAGGCTCGTAAAATTCGGCAAGCGATTTCACCTCGATTTGCAACCAAGACTTTGCTAACCATCCCGTTCCCTCATTCGTGTTTCCAGTTTGCAGGACGCTTGTCGAGGAACGAAGAAAGACCTTCTTGGCCTTCTTTTGAACCTCGCATACGGCTGGTAAAGTCGAGAGTGAATTCTCGTAATTCTTCATCACTGCCACCCCATCGGTCAAATTCAAGGGTGAGTTCTTTGGCCAGCGTTACTGCTTGTGGCCCAGTACCCAATACTTCCTCAATCAAGGCAGTAACAGCAGGTGAGAGGTCATCGACCGATTCGACCACTGCTTCAATAAATCCAGTTCGAAGTGCTTCCTCTGCTTCGATTCGACTGGCTTGCATTGCAAGTCTACGAAAACATGCAGAGCCAAGACGTCGGTATACATAGGGTCCAATGACTGCAGGGAGAATTCCAAGTTTACCTTCTGAAAGAGCGATTTTTACGTTTGATGTTGCAATAACATGGTCCAAGCAGGCTACAAGGCCCGCTCCACCGCCTAAGGCAACACCTTGGATCGCCCCAATTGTGAAACACGGATGTGACCACAATCCATTGAAAAGACGGTCAAGTCGCTCAGAATCGATTCGGTTCTCTTCTGGCGAATTGGCTCCAGCATCACGCATCATGTTAATGTCAGCACCTGCACAGAAATGTCGCCCCGAGCCCGAAAGGACAAGAGTTCGAAGAAACGGTACTCCCGCAGAATCAGTGAGTTCACCTTGGACTCCAACACTGCGTTGGGAGGTCCAATCAAACAAAGTACACAACTCCGTTATCATTTGTACATTCAATGCATTGAACTTGTCTTCTCGATCTAATTTAATGTGGCATCCCGAGTTGTTAATCTCGATTGTGACCAACTCAGTTTTGGGTGGCGTGTCCATTCGTACCATCTTAAAAACTCCAATTGCATTTTTGATTTTCTAATTGACTAATTATTCACATCCGGAATACGCCAAAGCGGTCATCGGGTAGAGGTGCATTGCGTGCTGTTGCCAAACACAATCCCAGCACATCTCGAGTATCGCGCGGATCGATGATTCCATCATCCCAAAGTCGGGCTGTTGAATAATATGGACTTCCCTCGGTTTCATATTTCTCTAAAATGGGGGCTCGGAAAATTTCGAGTTCTTCTCCAGTCATTGCTGGGAGACCTTCTCGGGCGCGTTGGTCTTGTTTGACTGTCGCTAATACATCGGCAGCTTGAGGCCCACCCATGACTGAAATCCGACTGTTTGGCCACATGAATAAGAAGCGTGGGTCATAAGCACGACCACACATGCCGTAATTCCCCGCACCGTGAGAACCACCAATGATGACGGTGAACTTTGGAACATTGACACAAGAGACTGCAGTAACCAATTTAGCACCATCTTTTGCAATACCACCGGCTTCGTATGCTTTCCCAACCATGAATCCAGTAATGTTCTGTAAGAACACCAAAGGTATGCCGCGTTGGCCGCACAACTCCACAAAGTGAGCACCTTTCAAAGAAGATTCAGAAAACAAAATACCGTTATTGGCAACAATGCCAACCTTATGTCCGTGAATATGTGCAAAACCACAAGTCAAGGTTGTGCCGTAGCGAGACTTGAATTCATGGAAACGTGAACCGTCGACGATTCGTGCGATTATTTCCTTAATGTCCACCGGTGTACGGTTATCACTTGGAATCAAGCCCAGTAAATCATCGACATCGTGAGCGGGAAGTTCAGATGGTGCGCTCGCAGAAGGTGCAAGCGTTCGGGGCCCGAGGTTCTCAACGATGTTTCGAACCATTCGTAGCGCCTCAGTTTCATCTTCAGCATAATGGTCAGCCACGCCGGATTGTGATGTATGGACTTCTGCCCCACCCAGTTCCTCAGCCGTTACTTCTTCACCAGTTGCAGCCTTTACCAATGGTGGACCTGCAAGGAAAATAGTACCATTACCTTTGACGATAATTGATTCATCACTCATTGCTGGGACATAGGCGCCGCCTGCGGTGCACGAGCCCAATACGGCAGCAATTTGCGGTATTTTGTCGCCCGACATACGGGCTTGATTACGAAAGATACGCCCAAAGTGACCGATGTCAGGGAACACTTCATCTTGCATTGGAAGGAATGCACCACCCGAGTCGACAAGGTAGATACATGGTAAATGGTTTTCATGCGCAACGGTTTGAGCACGGATGTGTTTCTTTACGGTCATTGGATAATACGAACCACCTTTGACAGTAGCATCGTTGGCAACAAAAAGACATTCACGGCCGTGCACCATCCCAACACCAGTGACAATACCTGCCGAATGCGCACGACCATCATACAGCTCGAACGCAGCAAGTGGTGAAAGTTCTAAGAAAGCCGTCCCAGAGTCGATGATACGTTCGATTCGTTCTCGAGCGAGCAGTTTGTCACGGCTTCGGTGACGATCAACATATTTGCCCCCGCCGCCGTTTGATGCGACTGTCAAACGTTCCTGTAAGGTGTCGAGAAGGGCTTGATTGAACACTTTGTGTTCTACGAACTCAGGGTTGCTGCGATTCACTCGGGTAGGTAATCGGTCCATATTCACCCCTCATACCGAGGGAGGTGGAGGATGTCTTTAACACTACTACAGAAGAATTATTGGAACTTTAAGATTCAAACTCCAAGCATCAGTCGGCCAATGTCTCGCAATCCCGGGGCTAATCCAACGATGAGAACTGCTAAAACAATGAGAATACGGATATGTCGTTGTCTATTTTCAACTTTCATTTCAATAAACATCCACGTAATTGCACCAACTAAAGCCGCTTTCAAAAGTACGAATAACCAAGCGCCTTCACCGAATTCAACCCCCAGCATCGAATTGATTTCCGCACCATAAAGAATGACCTGATTACTGACTACATGCTTCTCACCGTATCCAAAGTAATCGATTCCGACCATGGTTGCAAATCCATCACATAACTGCCCAAAGACCATTGCCAAAACCATAGGACTGGCGAGAAGAGCATTTCGAGAGAGCATTTCAACAGGATGGTTTTGCAGTTCATCGCCTGCATTTTCCCAAGCTTTGACACTTATTCCTTGTGGAAGAACTCCCGCTTCATATCCGGTGAGTTTGAGTTGTAGGGCATCCTCTTTCCCTCGTCGGTACATTACATAGCAAACCAGGCTCGGGATTCCAAAGACCACAACCAGCGGCCAGAGTACAATCGTTTCAGAAATACGTGAACTTTCTTGCGCCCACGGCGTAGAAAGAAATTGAAGCCAATGTGCGATACCAAGAATACTTGCAGAGGTGCCAAAAGCGAGCATTCCTCTCGTGATTGCTGGCCAACCTCGAGTTTTGATCATGACACCAAACAGAGTAATGAAAGATACAACGAAACCAATTCCGATCCAAAACATCCCCATTCCTTCGTGAGCGACATATGCAGGCTGGTACAAGAAAGCCCAATGGAAAAACAATGCCAGGGAAAGAACAGGAATCATTGCCTTACGAATTTTATTTTCGATACGATCAGAATCATTTCCATCCCACTGCGAAGCCAGATAGTGCGAGAGGCCTGCAATTCCAACAAGCCAAGCGGCAAGATGGAGGTGGATAATAGGAGAGATAAACAACCAATCCATTTCCGAACTGAAAAAATCTGCATCTTCCAAAACCCGTAACACTGGTGCCAGGCAAACCCATGCTACAAGTGCCACAAGCATGCGGTCATCAGCAGGAAAGTTTGCTTTTCGGAAGAGAGCTTGTAGAACAACAACACTAGCCAGCATACTGAAGGTGTAAAGCATTGTATTCATCGGGTTGTAATCAGCATCTCCTGCTGAACCTGCATCTTTCATGATTGGGTCCCAAACGATCGGCTTGAGGCCGTCTGTCCAAATCAAATCATTGGCGAGTACAAATCCTGTGGCAAAAAGGCCGAGACCGAGAAGAGTAATCCATAATGCGCTTTTCTCAAACGTAGAATACTGTTTGGAAGGTAATGAAGGGTACTCTGACGCAAGTTGTTGCTCAAGATGCTCAAGATTCGACATGGTCATCCCTGTTCTTGCCTCGAGTTTCTCCTCAATATCTTTTGGGGCCGAATGCTGGTGAACACTTCAATTGAAGGAGAAACCAGTTCACTCTTCTTCTTGTGAAAGACGAGCGACTAAATCTGCTTTCTTGCCGCCAACAGGTAAGCCTGCAGCCTTGCAACGTTCCTTAAGTTCAGCAACGGAAAGAGAGGAGAGGTCTTCAGCATGGTCATGACCGTGGTCGTGACCGT
>TARA_B110000305_G_scaffold231497_1_pt1 | contig 12140 bp, 8 predicted proteins | sample TARA_B110000305 | Tara Oceans TARA_B110000305 (sample SAMEA4397930) | marine metagenome | biome: Polar Biome; feature: [SRF] surface water layer (ENVO:00010504); material: water (ENVO:00002006), including particulate matter (ENVO:01000060) such as... | depth 5 m | reverse complement strand
AAAAATTAAAATTTTATATTCCATTTAGAAATATTCGGACAACCTTTGTACAAATCTTCAATTTTAATATACGTATTTTTTGCGGTTTTCGCTACCCATTTATCCATTTCATTAATTTGTTTTTCGTTTATTGCATATTTTTGAATAAAACCATAGTCGTCATTTAAGTTTGCTAGGTGGGGTTTTGTTTGGTCTTCTAGTTTTAAAACTCTGTATCCAATGTTGCCTTTTTCATCCTCATAATAAAGAGGTTCTGAATATTGGCCAATCTCTAAAGTGTTAATTCCGACAAATAAAGATTTATCAATATTCTTCATGTCCCAATACATATCTCCAGTATTCTGATTAAAAATTACTCCTCCATCGCTAGGGTTGGTAGAGTTTTGTGAAATTGCATTTTCCCAAGATATGCTTTCATTTTTCACTTCGTTTAATATTGAATCACATTTCTGTTTTAGTTCTGCTAATGCGTTTTCACTTATTTCATTCTTAATAAGAATATGAGATCCGTAATATTGTTCTCCTCTCCGTTTTTCAATTTTTAAAATATGAAATCCAAACGGGCTTTCAAAAACATTAGAAATAGTATTTAGAGGAATAGTATAGGCAATTGCATCAAATTCTGGGACAAAATCTCCTCTGTCAACCCATCCAAAATTTCCCCCGTTAGTTTTCGATCCTGGGTCGTCAGAATAAAACTCTGCAGCTACTGAAAAAGAAATTTCGTTAGATAGAATTCTTCTTTTAATGTTTTGAAGCTTGTTTTTGGTATTATTTTTTTGATTGTAGTTAATTTTTGGAGCCATCACAAGCTCTGATATTTTCACTTTACTATTTATAAATGGGATACTATCTATAGGAATGCTATTGAAAAAGCTTTGCACCTCTTTTGGAGAGGCTAATATATTTCCAGTTATTTCTTGTTGCATTTTTTGAGCTTTCATTTTGTCTTCAATTTGCCCAAAGAATTCTTCTTTAATTTCTTCAATAGATTTTCCATAAAACTCTTCCAGTGCTTCAGTACCTCCAACTTGAGCTGAGAAATATTGTATTCTCTGGTTTAACTCTACTTTTACCATATCTTCGGTAACTTCAATACTGTCAATTTCTGCTTGATGAATAAGTAATTGCTGTATCATAAATTCATCCATCAAATAACAATCCATATCCGCATCTGCATCCATTCCTTGTTGAAGAAGTTGAAGTTTTTGACCTTGGATTTCAGAATAAAGAATTGGATTTTCGCCCACAATAGCTACTACTTTATCTATAATTTCTTGACTGTAGAATAGTTGAACAGTTATATTTAATAGAATTATAAGTGTGGTTTTTTTCATTGTCGAATCTTTTCTATTAAGTTGTTTTTAATTCCATCGTTGTATAAATCTTGTCTTAATTTCTTTCTTAGACTTTTAGCCCTTTGATTTAGAATGATACTTTTTATTTTATTCTCTTCAAAACTCAAGGGAGATGTTCCGTTTTTAATGATGTAATCAAAAACATTGACAAAATAAATATAGTTATTAAACTCCAAAATAACTTTCTTTTTCTTCTTGATAAATTCGATTTTAGAATACTTTTCTAAAATAGGTATTTGCTTCATTAAATCATCAAAAAACACCCATTCTTCAGGGTTGTAATAAAGAGAAACTTCCTCGTTTTGACCAATCTTCATAATTTCATCGATCATTTCTTCATTTGTCAAAGAATAATTCTTCTTAATTTCTTTTATGAATTTTGATTTTTTAGGAACTTGTAAATACATGCATTTAACTACATAATCATTTAGCACAAAATCGTCCAAATGGTTATCGTAGTAATTGCTTATTTGAAATTTACTAATTGAAGTGTCTAATCTTTTATTGATATAAAATTGCTCAAATTCATAGCTGATAAGAGACATTTTATATTTATTTATTTTCTTTTCAACTTTTTGAACTTCCATAGGAATCATTTCCTCAGATTTATCCATTATCATTTGGTTAACCAACCATTTATGAATGTAATTATCTGCAAAAATTGCACTATCCTCTTGATTTAAGGTAATGGGAACCTCATTTATAATTTCAGATTTATTTAAATAGACATCCTTAAATCTAGCCAAGTTTTTTTCATTGGATTCGCTTTTACAAGAAATGAAAAGTAAGATAACCCAAATGAAAGCAAAAAATCTTGGTAATAAATTAGTCAAATATTAAGGTTTTTGTTTGATACTATACAATGTATTATGATTTATTGTAATGGTGTGGTTCTTTTTAAGACGAGTTAGCCACTGGTCCTCTAAATAATTTTGATACGCAGAAACAATTATTCCTTCAGCTTCTTTAAGCTCTTTATTTCTTTGGGGTAATTTTTCTTCCACATAAATAAGAACCAATTTTTCTTCGTAATTAAATGGCCCATTATAGCCTTTATTTAATTGGTCAAAAGTTAGATTGTATTTGGAGAAGTCATCAATTATTTTGTTTTCGTATTTTAAATTGAAAAGATTGTCCTTATTTAAAATTGACATAATAGAATCATTACTTAATGATTTTTTTGTCTTTAATGAACTAACCTTCTTAAGGGTTTTTTTAGATTCAGATGTAAAAAGTGTTCCATTAACTCTATTAGGCCATATCCAAGTTGCTTTGTTTAAAGCATAAAACTCTTTTAAACCTGCTGTATCTTTTATTGCCTTTGTCCAGATCTTTTGATCTGAAATTTCAAATAATAAAATGCCATCCCTGTACTCTTTCATTAATGCTTTGAAATCAGGATGTTTGGCTTCTAATTGAGTTTTTTCAAAATCAATTATTTTTTGATTTATAAACTTTTCAAATTGTTGTTTTATCAGATTCTGGTCAATTTTATTTTTTTCTATGCTTTTTGATTTTAATAAATACTCTATGTAATCATAATTGGTACATGAAATATTTGAAAACGTTAATAACGTATTTTTTATGGTTTTTATTTTTTTATTGGCTTCCATATTCTCATAATTAAAGTTTTTATTTTTAATTATAGTTATCAATTCTTTCATATTAAGCATGTTTTTTAATTGGTACTCAATTTTTAGTTTATCAATAAAAGATGATTTAGTTTTTTGAGCCCTTGCATCTTTTTGAATTTTATTTTTCAGGTTATAACTCATAGATTTTAAATCACCTACAGGCTCATAGTTAAGTCTTTTGACAATATGCCATCCGTTAGGAGTTTTAAATGGTTTGGAGAATTCGCCATCAATATTTAGAGAGAAAACTGCTTCTTCAAATTCTGGATAAAAATTTCCTCCTGAGTTAATCCATCCAATTTCGCCTCCATTTTTAGCTGATTTTCTATCTTCTGAAAACTCAACGGCTAATTCTTCAAAAGTTTTGTTTTTTTCAACCAAATCCTTGTAAATAGCATTAATTTTTTCTTTAGAAAGGTTATTTTCTGTTTTTAAGCTAGTAGTGATCATTATGTGGCTAGTTTTTACTCTTCCTTTAGCCTTTCTTATAGAATTGGGTTTAACAATATGATAGCCATACTTTGTTCTCACAATATCAGATATCTTTCCAATAGGAGTATTGTAGGCTGCACATTCAAATGAATAGAGCATTTTAAATGCATTAAAATAACCTAGGTTTCCTTTACTTGATCTTGCGTATGGATCTTCGGAAAGTTCTTCAGCTGCTTCTTCAAAACCAACTTTACCTGAAATAATTTTATTTCTAATGTCCTTTATTTTATTGAATGCTTTTAAAGTATCTTCAGATCTTGGATTTGGACCAAGTTTGGTCATAATATGACTGGCATTAACTTCATTTATCGTTCTATAGTATGCTTCATTTATTAAATCTTCATTTATGGAAGTGTCTATTAGGTATGGCTTTTCCAACTGAACTCTGTAACCACTAAGCTCATCAATGAATTTCTTTGTAGTGTCTAGTCCTAGATCTTCTGCGGCAATTACTTTAAGTTTAAAGTTGATAAATAACTGAATATATTCATCTAAATCTTCCTTAGTAGCAATTTTTTCTTTTTTATTTTTCCAATAAATTTGTTCAAATTCTATTTTGTTAACAGTCTGATTGTCAATTTCCAGAATAGTATTGTTTTGTCCAAAAAATGTTGTAAAACAAAATATAAAGCCAAGTGTTTTGATTAGTTTCATGTAGTAATTTTTTATCTTAAATTATAATTAGGGGACTCTCTAGTAATTGTAACATCGTGAGGATGACTTTCCACCATTCCTGAACTAGTTATTTTAATAAATTTTGCTTCCATTAAAGTTTCTATGTTTTTCGCACCGCAGTATCCCATACCTGCTCTAAGTCCTCCAATTAATTGGTGCATCACTTCTTTTAAAGAACCTTTAAATGGAACTCTAGCAGATATTCCTTCTGGAACTAGCTTTTTAATATCATCTTCATCTTCTTGAAAATACCTATCTTTTGAACCTTTTTGCATTGCTTCAATAGAACCCATTCCTCTGTAAGTTTTAAATTTTCTACCCTCATAGATTATTGTTTCTCCTGGGGACTCTTGGGTTCCTGCAAACATAGATCCCATCATTACACTAGATGCTCCAGCGGCAATTGCTTTAGGAATGTCACCAGTAAATCTTATTCCACCATCGGCAATAATTGGAACTGAAGATCCTTCAAGTGCTTTTTTGACATTCATAATGGCTGAAAGTTGGGGGAAACCGACTCCTGCAATAATTCTTGTTGTACAAATTGATCCAGGTCCAATTCCTACTTTTATAGCATCAGCACCTGCACGAACAAGATCTAAGGCTGCTTCTCCAGTAGCAATATTGCCAACAACAACATCTAGATTTGGATATTCTTTTTTAACCTCTTTTAATAAGGTAATTACACCTTTAGAATGGCCATGAGCTGTATCTATAACTATTGCATCAACACTTGAATTCACCAAAGCTTGAATTCTTTCAAAAGTATCTTTGGATACACCAACAGCAGCAGCAACTCTTAATCTTCCAAATTCATCTTTACAGCTATTGGGGTGTTGTTTTACTTTGATAATATCTTTGAATGTGATAAGACCTACTAAAAAATCATTTTCATCGATTACTGGTAATTTTTCAATTTTATGATTTTGAAGAATATTTTCTGCTTTTACTAAATCAACATCTTGATTTGCAGTAACTAGATTTTCGGTAGTCATCACGTCTGCAATTCTTTTATTTAACTGTTTTTCGAATCTTAAATCTCTATTAGTTACAATGCCTTTTAGTTTTCTTTCCTTACTTATAACTGGGATACCTCCAATTTTATTTTCAGCCATTAATTTTAGTGCATCTCCAACCAAGGCTTCCTCGTTAAGTGTTATTGGGTCTAATATCATTCCACTTTCGGATCTTTTAACCTTTCTTACCTCGTTTGCCTGTCTTTCAATAGACATGTTTTTATGAATAACTCCAATTCCACCCTGTTGAGCAATGGAAATGGCTAGGTCATGCTCGGTAACAGTATCCATAGCAGCAGAAATGATGGGAGTATTTATAGTTATATTTCTGGTGAATTTAGATCCTAAATTCACCTCATGTGGTAAATTTTCAGAGTAGGATGGTACCAAAAGTACGTCATCGTAAGTTAATCCTTCTCCAATAAATTTTTCTTTAATATCAAGCATAGAACAAATGAAAGTTTTGCAAATTTAGAAAAATACTTCTATGTGGAAGAAATGAGCGTTGTATTTAAGACATATTTAACATTTTAAAAAGATTATTTCAATAATTAAAGACATTTTCACCATTAATTATTGTGTATATAACTTTCGTTTTTAAAATTTCGTTTTCGTCTTGAGACAAAATCTCTGTATTTAGAACTACCATATCACCAGATTTTCCAATTTCTAAGCTGCCTTTTTCATTTTCCTCAAAGTTGGCCAGTGCTGCCCATATAGTCATTCCTTTGAGAGCATCTGTTCTGCTTAAAGCCTCATTTTTTTGAAATCCATTCAGTGGTTGGCCCAAATCATTTTTTCTAAAAACTGCAGCGTGAAACGTATGAATAGGATTGATTTTTTCAACTGGAAAGTCTGTTCCCAGAGCGATTAAAAAATTTTGCTCTAAGAGTGTTTGGTACTGATAACATTCTTTCAATCTTTTTTCACCCAGTCTAAGTGAAGCCCATGAATAATCGGATGTAGCATGTGTAGGTTGAACAGATGGTATTATGTTGTATTGGTTAAAAAAATGTATGTCATTTTGATTGATGCATTGAACATGTTCTACTCGCCATCTCAAATCATTAGAGGACTCTAAAATCTTAGCATATGATTTTAGTACAGTTCTGTTGGTGGAGTCTCCTATTGCATGAGTGCAGGCTTGGAAGCCTGCTTCTTTAATTTTCGCTAATTTTTCTTCAAAAACTTTTTGATTTTGTAAGAGCATCCCATGTGTTTTTTTCTGGTCAGAATAAGGCTTTAAAAGACAAGCTCCTCTTGAGCCTAATGAGCCATCTGCAAAAAATTTAAAGGAACGAACGTTTAATTTTTCTGTTTTATAAGGTTCTGCTAAACTATCTATGAAGTATTTGAAATTTGTTTCATTATCAGAAAGCATGGCATAAACTTTTATTTTTAACTCATTGGATGAGTGAAGCTTGTCAATAAATTCAATGTCTTCTTTGTTAAGCCCTGCAATATCTACCGTAGTTAAACCCAGTGAAATACAATCTTCTTGGGCTTTAAGTAAAGCCTTTTTTTTAGTATATTCATCAGGCTCTGGAATCTTTTTTAATATCAAATTCATTGCATTATCAACAAATAAGCCTGTTATTTGGTTGTTGATTTTTTCTATGTATCCACCTTCAATTAATGTATCTAAATCAACTCTGGCAGTTTTTATAGCTCTTTCATTAGCCATCACAACATGACCATCTATTCGATGAAGAACAATATTTAAATCTTTAAAATGATCATTTAATAGGCTATTATTTGGCCAGTTTTTATCTTTCCACTGGTTCTGATCCCACCCATACCCAATTAGCCATTGATTATTTTCCTTATCTGTGTTTTTCTTGAGTATTTCTATTATTTCTTGAAATGATTTAGCACTTGAAACATCCACCATTCCTTGCTGAAGACCATATGCCAAAAAGTGACAATGAGCATCTATAAATCCAGGATATGCAAATAAACCCTTGAGATCTATTTTTTCATTCGAAGAATATTTATTTAATATTTGATCATTTTTTCCAAGAGCTAAAATTTTGCCATTGTTTATTGCAATTGCTTCATAAACATTATTGTTGTCGTCCATGGAAAAAATATTGCCATTATGAGAAATGAAATCTACTTCAATTTTATCTTTACATGCTAATAAAAAAAGTAGTGTAATAATTACAACTATTTTATTTAGTTGGATGTTTTTTATATTGATCATACATCAAATTTATTACAATTATTATAAATATTAACCCAGGTACTTTATACCTTACAAGTGCACCAATAACTGGAGTTGAAATACCAGTTAATACAAATAGCATGCTAATAAAAAACAAAGAATTCCATAAAATGTTTTTAACATCCTTATTTAGTTCGATTTTTAAAAAAACTATTTTATAGGATAAGTATAAAAAAAGTAAATACAAGAGAATATTCTCAATTAATGGTAAAAGCTGTAATAATTTATTTATGTTTTTTGGGAAAGGTCTTAAAAATCCGTTGACTGCTCCCATTGGAATAGCTTTAATTAGTGAAATAATATTTGGTTCAATTGGGGTCATTTTAAAAGCGCTACCCGTATCAAATAATTCACTTAAAGTAATAAAGTCGTTCTGCTTTTCAGAAAGAATTTTTAATGGATTATAGGAACTTTTCATGTTTCCCATTATCAATAAAGCTAGGGCTATAATAATGCAAAATGCAAATATTAGTCTAGGTGGTTTTAATTTTGTTTTTTCAGAAATCAGGTAAGAAATTAAAGCTGGAAAAAAACATATAAAAACATAAAACTTAACCTTGAAAATAATCAAAAGTGCAATTGTGAAAGTGCTAATACTCAGCCATTTTGTTTTTCTTTTACGTGAAAGAGAATTAAGTATTAGACCAAATGATAAAATTATCAATGGCTCTTTTAAAATACCTGAGCTCCAAAGAAAAATACTTGGAAATAGAACCATTGACCAAAATAAAATCTTTGGATATTTAAAATTGAATTTCAGTAATAAGCTTTTGAATATTAAAAACTCCCCCACAAAACCCATTAGAATGAATGTTATGGAGTTGAAAAAATAATTTTTAAACCCTATTATATTTAAAATTGCGTTTAGTTTGATTAAAAGCCTAGATTCATTCATCAATGAATTTTTATAGGAGGTGTCCCAGTTATTCATTTCTATGTAGTAGTTAAATGAAAAATATTCTCGATTAAAATCCAATCCAAAAATAATTTTAAAAAAATCTAATGGGTGGTTTAAAAAAGAATTATAAAGTACTAAACTATCATCGTAATATTTAAATATATCAGCAGTGTGTCTTTGTGTATAATGCCTGGTGTATACATAATATAATATTAATCCCCCTGTGATTTTTAAAGCAAAAGCTAAAATAATTTCATGTCTTGAAATACTTTTAGAATTGAAAAATTTTAGTTTAAAAATCGCAATTATAATTAAGCAGGTATATATTAGAGCACTCAGAAGAAAATCTTAATTAATTGTAGTTTATAAAAATTCATTAAATAGAGTTTAAATTTAATTCAAATAAGTATTAATTTATTCTTCTTAGTAAGAATAAATGAAATCATTCATATAATGTTAGTAAATCAATAAAATTTTGACAGCTTCATTTAGTTCTTTAATTATTTTTGTTTCTTATTTTAATATATGTCTAAGAATTTACATAACAAACTAGCCAGTGCAGATCAAGCAGTAGAGCTGGGATTAAAAAAAGAAGAGTTCACTCACATATGCGAGGTCTTAGGAAGAACACCTAATTTTACAGAACTAAGTATCTACTCTGTAATGTGGTCAGAGCATTGCTCCTATAAAAATTCTATTTATTGGCTTAAAAAATTACCAAAAGATGGCCCTCACATGCTCGTTAAAGCAGGGGAAGAGAATGCTGGATTAGTAGATATTGGGGATGGACTTGCTTGTGCATTTAAAATTGAATCCCATAACCATCCAAGTGCTTTAGAACCATACCAAGGTGCAGCAACCGGAGTTGGCGGAATCAATAGAGATATTTTCACAATGGGAGCTAGACCAATTGCTCAAATGAATTCTTTAAGATTTGGTCCTTTTGAAAATTCTAGAACTAAATGGCTTCTTAAAGGAGTTGTTAAAGGAATTGGAGACTATGGTAATTCTTTTGGAATTCCTGTTTTATCGGGTGAAGTTTCCTTTGATGAAAGCTATGACCAAAACCCTTTGGTGAATGCATTTTCTGCAGGTATAATGAGCGTTGACGATTTAATTTCTGCAACCGCTACTGGTGTAGGTAATCCAGTATTTATAGTAGGTTCCTCTACCGGGAAAGATGGTATTCATGGAGCAGCATTTGCTTCAAAAGATATGACCGAGGATTCTATGGATGATTTACCAGCTGTTCAAGTAGGAGATCCTTTTCAAGAAAAATTATTATTGGAAGCTTCGCTAGAATTGGCCAAGACTGATGCAGTGGTGGGGATGCAGGATATGGGTGCTGCAGGGATTACATGTTCTTCATCAGAAATGAGCGCAGCTGGAAATGTTGGGATGAAGATAGATTTAGATAAAGTTCCAACTAGGCAATCTGACATGAAAGATTGGGAAATATTACTTTCTGAATCCCAGGAACGAATGCTGGTAGTGGTTGAAAAAGGCAAGGAAGATAAAGTGAAAGAAATTTTTGATAAGTGGGACTTAAATTGTGAACTTATAGGCGAAGTAATTGAAGGAGATTTGTTAGAATTTTATAAAGATGGCAATTGTGTAGCTAGTTTGCCTCCATCTTCGTTGGTTTTAGGGGGGGGGGCTCCGCAATATCAAAGAGATTATAAAGAACCTGCATATTATAAAATGTATCAGGAGTTTAATATTAAGGATATTAAAGAACCAGAAAACTTAGTGGAAGTTGGTAATTTCCTTTTCAGTCAGCCAAACATTGCCTCAAAAAAATGGATTTACGAGCAGTACGACAGTATGGTTGGAACCAATAATGTTTCTACTAACAATCCCTCAGATGCAGGGGTTGCTTTAGTTAAAGGAACCAATAAAGGTATTGCAATGTCAGTAGACTGTAATTCAAGATACGTTCATGCAGATCCAGAAACTGGAACAGCAATTGCAGTTTCAGAAGCCGCTAGAAATATTGTAGTCACAGGTGGAAAACCTTCAGCTATTACCAATTGTTTAAATTTTGGAAATCCTTATCATCCAGAATCCTATTGGCAGTTTGTAGGTGCCATCAAGGGGATGTCAAAAGCATGTGAAAAGTTTTCAACCCCTGTTACAGGCGGAAACGTAAGCTTTTACAACCAATCCATTGTAAATGGAAAAGAAGTTCCAGTTTTCCCAACACCCACTATAGGAATGATAGGTGTAATGGAGGATGTTAGGGATATTATGAGCTTGAATTTTAAATCTTCAAAAGACCATATATTTTTGATTGGGAAAGTTGTTGAGGATATTTCTTCTTCGGAATATTTAGTCAAATACCATAAAGTAGAGGCTTCTCCTGCACCATATTTTGATTTGGATGAGGAATTTAAACTTCATGAATGCGTTTCTAATCTTATAGATCAAAAATTAATAAATGCTGCTCATGATTGTGCCGATGGTGGGCTATTTGTTTCAATAGTTGAAATGGCAATGGCATCAAATTTTGGATGTGAGATATCTACCAACAAAACAATTAGAAAAGATGCATTTTTATTTGGAGAATCACAAGGCCGAGTAGTGGTTACAGTAAAAAATGACCAATTAGAATCTTTTAAAGACATAATAGATTTAAGTGGTGTTCCATACGTTTCTTTAGGTCGGGTTGTTTCCTCTGCAAATATTGTTGTTGATGATGTTAATTTTGGATCTGTAGATAGTTTAAAAGAAATTTCTGAAAATGTGATAAAACTATAATTCTTTTAACTAATTTGTAACTAATTTTAAAACATAGATTTATGATATACTTAAATTTTTTATTTTATTCTTTAATTTTATTTTTATTTTTAAAATCTATTATGATAATTCCAGAACGTCAATCTTGGGTTATTCAAAGACTTGGAAAGTTTAGTAGAATTTCTCAGCCGGGTTTAAAGTTTAAGATTCCATTTATAGAAATAATTGCTTCCAAAGAGAATTTAAGGATTCAGCAGTTGGATGTAGATGTAGAGACCAAAACTTTGGACGACGTCTTTGTTATTTTAAAAATATCTGTTCAGTATAGGGTTATCAATACTAAGGTGTATGAAGCGTTTTATGAGTTGGATGATCCTCATGGTCAAATTGCCTCTTATATATTTGATGAGGTGAGAGCTGAAGTTCCAAAGTTAGGGTTGGACGATGTTTTTGGTAAAAAAGATGACATTGCTTTGGCAGTTAGAGATAATATTTCTTCTCAAATGGACCAATATGGCTATAAAATTGTCAAAACACTTATAACTGATATAAATCCTGATGAGTTGGTTAAAGCATCTATGAATAAAATTAATGCTGCCATGAGAGATAAGGAAGCTGCTTTTCAAGAAGCTGAAGGTGAGAAAATTAGAATCGTTAAAAGAGCAGAAGCCGAGGCTGACTCTAAAAGATTATCTGGTGAGGGTATTGCGGCCCAAAGGTTAGAAATTGTAAGGGGTTTTAAGGAGTCTGTTGAAGATTTTCAAAAGGCTTTACAAGATGTAGATCCTCAAGAAATTATGCAGTTTGTATTAATGACACAATATTTTGATACCCTAACAGCAATTGGTGCTAACGAAAACAACAACACAGTTATGGTGCCTCATACACCTGGTGGAATGAAAGATTTTCAACAACAAATAATTGAAGGAACCTTTGTAGGTAAAGAGCTCTCAAAAAATCAAAATACCAAAAAATCTTAACTCTTAATGTAATACGCTACACAGCGTATTGTTTCATTAAAAATATATTCATAATATTAGCTCGTTAGTTAATAGTTCAGTAGAATAATGGAAGTATATAATGGACCTCATTTATTAATCAAATATG
>TARA_B110000305_G_scaffold242200_1_pt1 | contig 12146 bp, 11 predicted proteins | sample TARA_B110000305 | Tara Oceans TARA_B110000305 (sample SAMEA4397930) | marine metagenome | biome: Polar Biome; feature: [SRF] surface water layer (ENVO:00010504); material: water (ENVO:00002006), including particulate matter (ENVO:01000060) such as... | depth 5 m | reverse complement strand
AAAAAAGATAATGAGAGTATTAAAAGTTTACTTTACAGACCATTTGAAAAGTCTAAATTAACAATCGATAAGTAACCTACATTAAATCTGAAAAGAAAATAGCATTCATCATTAATTTATTGGTTCCATACCAGAAAGCCCTAAAATTAGAGTTGTCAGTGAAGATTGTTACCTTTCCTTTTTTTAAACTATAAACAGCAAATGGCCTAGAGTTTTTCATGGACTTTAAGTTCTCTTTAGAAATGTATCCACTAATAAGTGGGTCATTTGTGTATTTGATTGGATTATTATATCCAATTGAGTCATTTTTAACATAAATATTTGTATTCCTAAATACAGATAGAGTATTGTTATAATAACCGTAGTTAATTGGATGAGATTTGTCTAGTTCAACTTTGAAAATAGCGCCACTTGTTAATTGAGCTCCATAATGTTGATTTTTATCTTTAAATTTTAGATTTTTTGTTGAGGAAGTATTCTTGTTTAATTCTAGTTTAATAAAATCTTTTTCAATCAACCATTTTATAGAATTTCTATAACCTATTAGATTCCCACCTTGTTCAACCCATTCTTTAATTTTTTCTATTGATCTTTTATCCAAATCGTACCTGCCGTTTACCATTATTATGGTATTGTATTTTGAAAGATTATAATTTAAAATATTTGATTTTTTAATTTTAGTTATTGGCATTTCGTATCTGGTATCTAATAAATGCCACACTTCTCCAGCATCATAACTCGTAACACCCTCTCCAACAATTATTGCAACTTTGGGTTTAGGAACATTAATAAAGTCATTACTACCTAAATCAATTCCATTTGTACTACTCGATTTAAAACCAAAAAAATCAACACCGCTTTCTTTACTAAGTAATTTTAATTTTTTATTAATTTCATTTGGACTTAAATTTTGATTTTGCATAGATATTAATAAAGTTCCATAGTCAAACAATTTAGAGTCTATTGAAAATCTTTTAGTACCAACTTTTACTCTAATACCAGAGTTTAGTAATTTAAACAATACTTTTGGAGAGTAATAATCGCTCCATTCGAACAAGTAAGCGTATTCATTATTATTAATTACTTTTCCCCTCGGCTTAACCATTGTTAATTTTTCTATTTTTTCTTTAGAAAAGTAATTTGTGTAATCAAGATTGAAAGAATGTAAAAATGACCAAGCAGAAACGTCATAAAACAAACTGTCTTCAAAACTTTTTCTTTTTTCAAACATTCCTTCAATTAATCTAATTTTATTTTGATTTTTAGGAACTAATATAGAATTACTTGAAGTATATTTCACATCATTAACCGTAATGTCTTCAGAAATTTTATTTGTAATTATATTATGTTTTTTGAGGATTTTATAAAATTCAAAAAGTTTTGATTTATCTCTCTGGTCAGTAATTAAATAATAATTATTTTGTTGATTTTTGGCTTCTTTTTTTGATTCTTTAAAAAAGTTTGATTGATATTCAAGCAGAGTACTTTTCATTGATATAGCTGCTTCTAATGTAGACAGAGATGTGGTCAATTGATTTTTAATTGTAAAAGGAAATGATAATAATCCATTTATACTTTGTTGTAAATGCCCTCTTGAACTAGCTTGTTCAAATAAAATACCTATACTTCCGTTAATGTCAGGAAATGTAGATCCTTTACCAAAATAAAAATCATCATAGTCTTCTTCACTATAAAATAAAGATCCTATTTCACTAAGTTTTTTCTCGTGAAATTTTCCAATTTTTGATGTTAATAATTGATTTTTTTTAGGAGTAAGAGGATTTACCCTTGATGGAATACCAGGTTGGTAGAAGAATGTAGAATTTGTACCCATTTCATGGTGATCAGTTAAGATATTTGGAGACCACTTGTGAAATGTTTTTATTCTAGCTTCAGATTCTGGTAATTGGACAGGAAGCCAGTCACGATTCATATCAAACCAATAATGATTTGTTCTACCTCCAGGCCAATTCTCATCAAATTCTCGATCATAATTATCTGGATTTAGTTTATAACTTTTATTGGTATTTACCCAATGAGCAAATCTTTGTAATCCATCAGGATTCATAGAGGGATCGATTAAAATAATACTATTATCTAATGCATTTAACAAATCTTTGTCCTTAGATGCTGCAAGGTGATATGCATAAAGCATTGCAGCATTACTTCCGCTTGGTTCATTTCCGTGAATAGAGTATCCTTGATAAATTACAACAGGCATATTAGAAAAATCTTTAATTTCATTTCCTGTATTTAAACTCAAATGCTCTCTTCTAATGGAATCTAAATTTAATTGATTAGTTTTTGATGTAATAGTTAACAACACAAGAGGTCTTCCTTCGTATGTTTCTCCTCTGTTATTTATAGATACTCTTTCTGAAGATTCTGCTAAAGCAAACATGTACTGAACCAATCGATCGTGACTAATATGAGAATTACCAATCTCTTTGTTTCCTAATGTAAATTCACTAGGTTTAGGAATATCTGGAATATATGAACTATGGTTTTTTAAAAAATATGATAAATCATAATTGTTTTGTGAAAAAGATACTAAACTAACCAACAATAACAAATAGTTTAATAATTTCATCATAATTTAATTTTTATATGTCATCAAAATCAACGTCTGTGAAGTTTTCTTTTGAGCCAGACTCTTTATTTTCTTCTGAGCTAGATTGATTATCTTCCTTTACAAAATCTTTTTGATGTCTGTCACTAATTACTTCTAAACCTTTTTCATCGACTATATATTGAGTCATTTCTTTTAGAAGGTTTTTAAACCCCTCAAAATCCTCTTTATATAAATATATTTTATGTTTTTTAAAATAAAAACTACCGTCTTCATTTGTGAATTTTTTACTTTCTGAAATAGTTAAATAGTAATCATTGGCTTTAGTTGATCTAACGTCAAAAAAGTAAGTTCTTCTTCCAGCTCTTAGGATTTTTGAATAAATATCCTCAGCTTCATTATATTTTCTTTCTTCCATCTAATAATATTTTATATTCAAAAATGAAGAAAAAAAATAAACTCACCAAATAATAAATAATTTCTTTTACTTAGATTGCTTTAATAGAGTTTTAGAATAGTAACCATTTTTTTTAATTAATTCATGATGTGACCCATATTCTAATACTTTTCCATTGTTAATTATTAAAATCTTATCACAGTTCTTAGCTGAAGAAATTCTGTGTGTAGCAATAATCAAGGTTATATTCTTACTGATATTATTGATATTTGATAAAATTTTCTCCTCAGTTTCTGTATCGACAGCAGATAAACTATCATCTAAAATTAATATTTTTGGTCTTTTAATTATTGCTCTTGCAATAGCTAGTCTTTGTTTTTGCCCTCCGGATAGGTTAACTCCTCTTTCTCCAAGCAACGTTTTAAAACCGTCTTTAAACATATCTATATCGCTTGATAGACATGCGTTTTTAGCAGCAATCTCAACTTCATTTAAAGATGCATTGTTTTTACCAAACTTTATATTTTTTTCAATAGATTCAGAAAATAGAAATGTAGACTGAGGCACATAGCCAATTGAATTTTTTAGTTCTTTAATATTAATGTTTTTGATATTTGTATTATCAATTAATATTTCCCCATTTATAGGATCATATATCCTACACAACAATTCAAGCAATGTAGTTTTACCTGAACCAATATCTCCCATTATTGCTAATGATTTTCCCTTTTTAACAGAGAAAGAAATATTTTTGCATGCATTTATTTGGGTTTCAGGATAAGTGAACTCAATATTTTTAAATTCAATTTTACCTTCAATTTTAATATTGTTTTTAGAACAATCAACTATGCTAGATTTAGTTTTAAGGAATTCATTAATTCTTTTTTGAGAGGCTTCTGCTTGCTGAATAATTGATGTTACCCATCCCACTGTAGCAACAGGCCAAGTTAACATATTAACATAAATAATGAATTCAGCCAAAACCCCCAATTCAATTTCATTATTCATGTATTGTCTTCCTCCAATAAATACAACCAAAATATTACTGATTCCAATTAATAAAATCATTAATGGAAAAAACCATGCTTGAATTTTAACTAATGACATGTTTTTTTCTCTACTAGTATTTGCTAGTTTATTTAACTCTTTATTAATATTATTTTCAACAGTATAGGTTTTGATTATTTTAACACCGCTGAAAGATTCTTGAGTATAGGTTGTTAGTTTCGACAGGTATTCCTGAACTGTTTTACTTTTCAAATTGATAATAATACTTATTTTATAAATTATAAAAGAAAGAATAGGAAGTGGTATTAATGTATACATTGTGAGTTTTGGAGCTACGCTAATCATGTAAGAGATTACAATTGTAAAAAGGGCAAATGTATTTATTGTGTACATAATAGCAGGTCCAATATACATTCGTACTTTACTAACGTCTTCACTTATTCTGTTCATTAGATCTCCTGTTCGATTGTTCTTGTAAAAATCAAAACTAAGAGTTTGGTACTTTTTATATATTTCATTTTTCAAATCAAACTCTATATACCTCGATACGTTAATTAGCATCTGTCTCATTATGAAAGTGAAAACCCCCGCAATTATGGCAGATACCACAATCATCAAAATATTGGATAAAAGTTTTTTTTTAACAATAACTAGCTCAATATCAGATGAAAAAAGATAGTTTTCTATTAAAGTTATTGAATCTCCAATGAGATTTGGGGCAACTAATGCAAATATTCTAGCAATAATGGTAATAAAGATTCCTATTATTATTTTGAATTTGTACTTAAGAAGATACTTGTTTAAATGTTTTAATTCAATCATTAATAATTAAAGATTCAAATATACGTTAATGAGTATTTAAATCTTTGCAGAATTCTAGGGATTTTTTAAAAAATAAAATTAATTTTACAAAATTAAATTTATTAAAGTTCTTTTAAAATGTTAAATAGGCGCCAATTGAGGTTGAAGGTGATGGAGGTTGTATATGCCTATGAAAAATCAATTGAAAAAAATATTGATTTTCAACTAAATTATTTTTTAAACTCTAACAAAAAATTTTATCATTTATACATTACTATCTTATCAATTTTTAGAAGTATTTATGTGCATTCGATTCAATGTAATGACCAAAACTCAAAAAAGTTTTTAAAAGATGAAACAAATCTTTTCTACTTAAAATTTTCAAAAAATACATTTTTAAAAAAACTATCTTTTGATAAAGTTCTCGAAAATAAAATAGTCGAATTTAAAATAGATATTTTTGAAAAACATCCAGAATATTTGATTTCACTTTGGAAAAAAATTGAAGAAAGTAAATTGTTTTCTGACTATATTAACAATAAAAATCATTCATTTGAAAAAGATAAATTTTTTACAGTCAATTTATTTAAAAAAATTATTGCTTTAGATGATAAGTTATATGAATTTTTTGAGGACACGGAAATATCTTGGATTAATGATTTGCCCTTGGTAAATAGCTTGGTGTTAAATACTTTTAAAAAAATTCAAAAAAGATCAAGAAAATCCCCTCTTTTGATTAAGTTATATAAAAATGATGAAGATGCTGAGTTCGGTGTAAAATTAATTAAAGATATTATATTTAATAATGATATGTTGATGGTAGAAATTGACAAAGCAACATCAAATTGGGATAATGAAAGAATAGCACAAATAGATTTAATTCTATTGAAAATGTGTTTAACCGAATTTTTATTTTTCAATTCTATTCCAGTAAAGGTTTCCATTAATGAATATTTAGAGTTAGCAAAGGAATATTCAAGTCCAAAAAGCAACATTTTTATTAATGGTATAATGGATACTATTTCTAAACAACTTATTAAGAATGGTAGAATAAAAAAAAATAAAAGAGGTTTACAATAATTCACTAATTTTGAAAAATATAAATTTTAAATTATGAACAACAAAAACATTAAAGTATCGATAGTAGCATTTGTAATTGCCTTTACAATTTCTTTTTTATTAACATCCTGTAATGCTGATCCTTCAAAAAAAATTAAATCTGAAAATGTAGAATCTTCTCAAAAAAGAGTTAATGCTGTTTTTGATTATCCTACAATTGAATTCGACAAAACTAATCATGATTTTGGTGAGATAAGAGATGGTGATATAGTAGAAACTGTTTTTACTTTTACAAATTCTGGCAGTTCTGATTTAAAAATATTAAATGCTTCGGGAAGTTGTGGTTGTACCGTACCTGAATATCCAAAAGATACTCCAATTAAGCCAGGTGAATCTAGTGTTATTAAGGTAAAATTTGATTCATCAAATAAGCCAGGTATGCAAAGAAAAACCGTTACACTAGTTACCAACACGTCTAAAGGAAAAGAGCTAATAAACATTAAAGCTTTTGTTTTACCAAAAAATAATTAATATGGATAATTCTTTCAATTCAATGCCATTAATTTTAATGTTAATAGGTTTTTTCTTTCTAATGATTTATCCCCAAATGAGAAAGCAAAAAAAAGAAAAAAAGTTTCTTTCTAATTTGAAAATTGGGACCAGGATTGTTACAAAAAGTGGCCTTCACGGTAAAATAGTTGAAATTAAAGATGGGAGTGAGTCATGTGTTATTGAAACTATGGCTGGCAAAATTAGATATGAAATATCTGCTATCTCTCTAGAAATGAGCAATAAATTAAATAAAAAATAGTTGATAATTATCAAAAGCTAGATGTATAAAACGCTTTTAAAACCTATTCTTTTTTCAATTGATCCAGAAAAAGTTCATGATATAACTTTTTTTTTAATTGCTATATTTTTTAAAATTCCACTTGTCAAGTTTTTTGTTTCAAAAATATTTAGTTCTCAAAATCATCTATTAGAAACCGAATTGTTTGGAATAAAATTTCCTAATCCAGTAGGTTTAGCCGCTGGTTTTGATAAAAACGCTAAATTATATAAAGAGTTTTCATGTTTTGGTTTTGGTTTTATTGAAATAGGCACTGTAACTCCTATCGCTCAAGAGGGTAATCCTAAAAAAAGATTGTTTAGATTAATAAAAGACGATGCTATTATTAATAGGATGGGTTTTAATAATGATGGGGTTGATAAGGTAGTTGAGAGGCTGAAGAACAATAAAAACATTATTGTAGGCGGAAACATTGGGAAAAATAAAATTACTGAAATTAGTAGTGCTGTTAATGATTATTTAATTTGCTTTGAAAAACTATTCCCACACGTTCATTATTTTGCCATAAATGTAAGTTCTCCAAATACTGAAAATCTCAGAGATTTACAGCACAAAGAATCTTTGAAGAACCTTTTACAAGCAATTCAAAAAAAAAATAATTCTTACCCATCACCAAAACCTGTCTTACTTAAAATTGCTCCAGATCTTTCAGAGAATGAGCTTATGGATATTGTAGATGTAGTAGTAGAAACATCAATTGACGGGATTATTGCTACAAATACTACTACATCTAGAGAAGACTTAAGTTCATCTGAGGATTTAATTAATGAAAAAGGTGGTTTAAGTGGAAAGCCACTTTCAAATAAATCAATTGATGTTATAAAGTTTTTACATGAAAAAAGCAAGGGAAGTATTCCTATTATTGGAGTGGGTGGGATAATGAATCCTAAAGATGCAATTGATAAAATAAAAGCTGGTGCATCACTAATTCAGCTATATTCAGGTTTTGTTTATGGAGGTCCAGCAATAGTTAAGCAAATAAATAATGCAATACTAGATTATAGATTAAATCAATAGTTGTTTTTTTTTATATTTATAATAAAACATCAATTTGGAAAATATAGATAATTACATAGCCAAATCTTCAAAAGATTATAATAATCTTTATAAAGAAAGTGTAAAAAATCCTGAATCTTTTTGGGAAAAGATTGCTTCTACTTTTTCTTGGAAAAAGAAATGGAATAATGTATTGTCTTATGATTTTAATAAACCAGAATTTAAATGGTTTGAAGGAGGTAAACTTAATATAACTGAAAATTGTTTAGATAGACATCTAATTGAAAGAGCTGATCAAACTGCAATTTTATTCGAACCAAACAATCCAGAGGAAGAATCTAAAAAAATCTCTTATAAAGAATTACATCAAATGGTTTGTGAGTTTTCTAATGTTTTAAAAAACAACAAAGTAAAAAAAGGTGATAGAGTTTGTGTTTACATGCCAATGGTTCCAGAGCTAACCGTAGCAGTTTTAGCATGTGCTAGAGTAGGTGCAGTGCATTCAGTTGTTTTTGCAGGTTTTTCAGCAACAGCTTTAGCTGCAAGAATTAATGATTCACAATGTAAAATGTTAATTACAGCAGATGGAAATTTTAGAGGAAATAAGACAATAGCTCTTAAAGAAATTGCCGATAAAGCACTTTTAGACTGTAAAACCATAGATACTACTATTGTATTGAAAAGAACCGGTCAAAAAATATTGATGAATCCTAATGAAAAGTGGTGGCATGATGAAATATTGAAGGTTGATGATAGTTGTCCTGCAACTGAAATGGACTCTGAAGACATGCTATTTATACTTTATACATCTGGATCTACTGGGAAACCAAAAGGAATGGTCCATTCATGTGGGGGATACATGATTTATACAGCTTATACTTTTTTAAATGTATTTCAATATAAACCTAATGATGTTTATTGGTGTACTGCCGACATTGGATGGATTACAGGTCATAGTTATATTGTTTATGGACCATTATTGTGTGGAGCAACGTCTGTAATGTTTGAGGGAGTTCCATCTTACCCAAATTACGATAGGTTTTGGAATATCTGTGAAAAACATAAAATTACACATTTTTATACAGCTCCAACTGCCATAAGAGCTTTAGCAAAACATCCATTAAGCTTTGTTCAAAATTCTAATTTATCTTCATTGAAAGTACTGGGTTCTGTTGGGGAGCCTATTAATGAGGAAGCATGGAACTGGTATAACGTTAACATTGGTAAAAAGAAATGTCCCATAGTAGATACTTGGTGGCAAACAGAAACGGGTGGAATCATGTTGTCCTCATTAGCAGGAATTACTGATCAAAAACCAACCTTTGCTACTAAGCCAATGATTGGAATTCAACCAGTTCTTTTAGATTCTAGTGGAAATGAAATAAATGAAAAAAATAAGGATGGAATTTTAGCAATTAAATTTCCTTGGCCATCTATAGCTAGAACTATTTATGGTGATCACAATCGTTATAAAAATGTATATTTCTCAGCTTATCCTGGTTATTATTTTCCCGGAGATGGTGCTTTGATTGACAACGAAAATAATTATAGAATAACAGGAAGGGTTGATGATGTGGTGATAGTTTCAGGACATAATTTAGGTACCGCTCCTATAGAAGACGCTATAAATCAACATCCCAATGTTGTTGAAAGCGCTGTTATTGGATATCCTCATGAAATAAAAGGCAATGCTTTAAGAGCATTTGTAATACTTATGAAACCGGAAGATAACATACAAATCAAAGATGAGATAAAAGCCTTAGTTTCTAAAACTATTGGCCCCATAGCGAAGCCAGATATAATTCAAATTGTACCGGGATTACCAAAGACTAGAAGTGGTAAAATTATGAGAAGAATTCTAAGAAAAATAGCTTCAGATGAAATCGATAATATTGGTGATGTATCTACTTTGTTAAACCCAGAAGTTGTAGATCAAATTATAAGTGACTCTAATATTTAATCAAAGTAGCTAAAATTTTCCCCCTCTTTTATTGTTAAAAGAGTTTCATAAATTAATTTAATTACGTTTTCAACATCAGTTTTGTTTACCATTTCCACTGTTGTATGCATGTATCTTAGAGGAAGTGAAATTAATGCTGATGCAACTCCTCCATTACTGTAAGCAAAAGCGTCAGTATCAGTTCCTGTGCTTCTTGAAGACGCATGTCTTTGAAAAGGAATTTTGTTAGACTCAGCTGTTTCAATAATTCTTTCTCTTAATTTGTTTTGGATTGCAGGTGCGTAAGAAATTACAGGCCCGGCACCCATTGTATTATCCCCTTGGGATTTTTTATTAATCATAGGCGTAGAAGTATCGTGACAAACATCTGTAACTATAGCAATATTAGGTTTGATTCTTTGAGTGATCATTTCAGCTCCTCTTAATCCAATTTCTTCTTGAACTGAATTAGTAATATACAATCCAAAAGGTAATTTTTTCTTATTTTCATGCAATAGTCTAGCAACTTCTGCTATCATAAAACCACCTGCTCTATTGTCTATAGCTCTACAAACAAACTTATCTTTGTTTAGAATATGGAATTTGTCTGGATATGTTATCACGCAACCTACGTGAACTCCCATTTTTAAAACTTCTTTTTTATCTTTTGCTCCAATATCAATAAAAATAGTATCCATACTTGGTTGTTCTTCTTTTCCAGGTTTTCTAGTGTGAATTGCTGGCCATCCAAAAACTCCTTTTACTACTCCTTTTTTAGTATGAATATCTACCCATTTTGATGGTGCAATTTGGTGATCACTTCCTCCATTTCTTATCACATATATAAGGCCATTTTCAGTAATGTAATTTACATACCAAGATATTTCGTCAGAGTGTCCCTCTATAACTACCTTAAATTTAGCTTTTGGATTGATAACACCAACAGCAGATCCATAAGTATCTGTTATGAATTCATCTACATATGGTTTTAGGTAATTCATCCATATTTTTTGTCCTTCCCATTCGTAACCAGTAGGAGATGGATTGTTTAGGTATTTTTCTAAAAATTTAATAGATTTTTGATTCAGAATGTTTTTTGTAGCCATCATATATAATTTGAATGTAAAACTACGTAAATACTTAAAAAAAAATAATATTAATATGTAAATTTGTTAAATGAAGTTTTTATGTTTGATTTGTTTAATAATGTGTAATTATATTAACTCTCAAATTCTTCCTTCTTACCAAGCTACTCATTATAAAAAATCATCTGAGGCTGGTGGATATTGGGATCTTTCTGAAAAAGCTAGTTGCATAACTTCATCAAATTCTAATTCTACTGCTTTTGAAGATAATTGTACGGGTGGATATGCAAACTGGCATACTGTTTATAATTCAGATGGGGTAAGTTCTGGAACTAAGGAATGGGAAATAACTGTTAATGCTTGGGATAATGATGTTATTAATGGTTTTGATGTGCTTATTGGGGTTTCAAGTGTAATGATATATGAGGATTCCCTTTTCACTCAACCTGCGGATTGTAATTCGCCAACTGGTTTTGCATATATTTTACAGCATGGAAAAAAAGTAAATGGGTGTACAGATGAAAATTATGGATCTTCTTACAATGTAGGAGATGTTATAAAAATCTCCTTGAACATGAACAATAGAGAGCTTACTTTTTATAAAAATGGAATTAGTCAGGGAGTTGCATACACTGTAACATCTGCTAGCACATATTATTTAGCAGTTTCGTTTACAAATGGGTCTCAAGGAAAAGTAACTATTACAGGTTGATTCATATGAAATATTTTCTTTTGTTTTTAATACTTTTTAATTTAACCCTTTCCTATTCTCAAGATAAAAACTACAAAGATTTAGAGGTTCTTATAATGATAGAGGGCGATTCCATTGCAAGTAAAGCTATAAATTTAAGTGAAATCACCATGTATCCTGCACTCACATTTGACACTATGGAGGATAAGGTCAGGTATTACACAATAAAAAGAAAAACCTTAAAAGTTTATCCATATGCCGTTCTTGCCTCAAAAAGACTTGAAGAATTAAACAAAAGGCTTCCGCTAATTAAGAATAGATCTAAAAAAAAGAAGTACACAAAAATAGTAGAACGTTTTATAGAAAAAGAGTTTTCAGTAGAGTTGAAGAAATTAACCAGAACAGAAGGTCAAATATTGATTAAGTTAGTTTACAGGGAAACAGGTGAGACTGTATATAAATTAATCAAAAAACTAAGAAATGGATTTAGAGCCTTCTCTTACAACTCATTAGCTAAACTTTTCGATATTTCTATAAAAAAAGAATACAATCCAGAGAATATTCCAGAAGATGCTATTATTGAGGATGTTTTAAAAAGAGCTTATGCGGATAAGTCTATAAAATTGTCTTTAAAAGACAAGTAAAACGGATTTTTTATATATATATTATATGAGGAAAATAACTTCTAATTATAAATTAATGTATTTTTTATAATTAAAGTTTGTGGGATTCAAAAAGCAGTGTATATTTG
>TARA_B110000305_G_scaffold61380_1_pt1 | contig 12154 bp, 8 predicted proteins | sample TARA_B110000305 | Tara Oceans TARA_B110000305 (sample SAMEA4397930) | marine metagenome | biome: Polar Biome; feature: [SRF] surface water layer (ENVO:00010504); material: water (ENVO:00002006), including particulate matter (ENVO:01000060) such as... | depth 5 m | reverse complement strand
GCGTTTTGTGGAGCTCACCATCAATCCGGGCAACGGCGACCGTTGGGACCAGCACTCCAACCTGATCGACGGTCACCAAAAGAACGCCGCGGCCGTGGACCAACCCATCGCCGGTTTGATCAAAGACCTCAAATCCCGCGGCCTGTTCGACGATACCTTACTCGTGTTCAGCGGCGAATTTGGCCGCACGCCCTTCGCCCAAGGCACCAACGGCCGCGACCACAACCCCCAAGGCTTCAGCATGTGGATGGCTGGCGGCGGCATCAAGGGTGGCATGACCTACGGTGCGACCGACGAATACGGCTACCGCGTCATCGAAAACAAACTCACCGTGCACGACCTGCACGCCAACATGCTCCATTTGATGGGCATCGATCATACCCGCCTGACCTACCGCTACAGTGGACGCGATGTGCGGCTCACCGATGTGCACGGCGAGATCATCCCGGAACTCTTCTCCTAATGCGTCTATCCCTTATTTTGGCCGCGACCGCGGTCGCCATCACTTCCGCGCAAGCCGAGGAAATCGTCTACGACTACGACGACCACATCGCCCCCTTGCTCGAGGAATACTGCGTCGGATGTCACGGTCCCGAGAAACAAAAGAGCGATTTCCGTCTCGACAGTTTCGAGCATCTGATGACTCCGGGCTCCAGCGATGAGGTGCCCATCCAGCCTTTCGCGCCGATGGAGAGTCCGTTACTCGAGTATCTGCTCATGCCGAAGAGCGATGAGTATGCCATGCCCCCGGAGGACGAACCGACTCCGAACGCCGAGGAGATCGTAATGCTCTCTCAATGGATCTACCACGGGGCCAAGAGTCGTGTCGCCGAACGACTCAAGCTGCCACTCGAGGAACGCTTGGATCCCGCCGCCCTATCCGCCCTGCTCCGCCAACAGGAGCGCGGCGCCATCATTCAACCGCTGAGCCAAAAAGACTCTGGACTGATCATGGATCTGCGCGGCATCTCGGGCCCACTCACGACGGAAGATTTCCGCGATCTCGCGGCACTCGCTCCCGGGGTGGTCGAATTGAATCTTTCCCGCCAAAACCTCGCGCCCACCGACTCGCAGTGGTTCGAGCGGTTCGCGGATTTACAGCGCCTTAACCTCACGGGCGCCACCGTGCCAGACTCACTCATCGCCACCCTTAATTTCCTTCCGACTCTGCGGGAGCTCAATCTTTTCCAAACCGTCATATCCGCTGAGGCCCTGAGCAGTCTGAATCTCCCTGCCGTCGAGCGCATCCATATCGGCCGGATAAACCAAAAGCCTCCCGCAATTCGCCAACTCCGGGCCCGGCATCCGCAGGCCACCTTCATCGGCGACGTGAATTATTCCAGCACGGATATCATTAACCAAAATGCACGGCACAACTCCAACGCATTAAACCCCGGCGATCCCGTGATTATCGGCGAACAGATCAGTCTCACGGAGATCCGCCACTCGGTGCTGATCTGCGGCAACTTTACCGGGATCATAAACGAGAACAACGAAGTGGTGTGGCGCGGACCAGACGGTTCCCGCGATGGCATGATCCTCCCCAACGGTAACGTCCTCATCTCCGTCCAAGGCGAGGCCCGCGAATACCGGGCTGGAACTCCCGAGATTGTTTGGTCTTATCGCCTAGATACGCGCAACCGGGAACTCGGCACGGTGTATCGCCTCGATTCAGGCAATACTCTGATTGTCGAGCGCGGTGAACTGCCACGGTTGCTCGAAGTTAACTCCTCCGGTGAAATCGTAGTGGACATTTCCCTACAACCGGAGACCGACAACGCCCACATGCAGACCCGCATGGCCCGCAAGCTACCTAACGGTAACTATCTCGTCCCCCACCTGCTCGGCTTCAAAATCAAAGAATATACCTCAACCGGTGAAGTGGTGAACACGATCGAAACCGATTTGGCCGAACTCGGCGGCCGCGAAGCGCGCAACTGGCCTTTCACGGCCATCCGCTTGGCCAACGGCAATACCCTCGCAAGCCTCACCAACGGTAACAAGGTAGTGGAATTCGCTCCCGATGGCTCGGTCGCGTGGCGAGTGGACAACTCCGATGTCGACGATCGATTGGCCGATCCCTGTGGCGCCCAACGTCTGCCCAACGGCAATACGATCATCTGTTCCTACGGTCAAAAGGACGACACGTTGACCCGGATTTTCGAAGTCACTCCCGCCAAAGAGGTGGTGTGGGATCTCAAATTCCCGGCCGGTCGCGCCCACGGAGTCCACGTCTTCACCACCAATGGCTCCCCGGTGCTTCCGCTGATGAAATAGCGCCCCGCTAATCCCAAATATTTTCATGGATTCTTCATCTCCTCTCGCCGGGAAGGTCGCCCTCGTCACCGGTAGCACCACCGAACTCGGGCTCGCCATTGCCCAAGAAATTGGGCGCCGCGGAGCCAAAGTTGCGCTCAACTACGCGCGCAGCCACGACCGCCCACCAAGCCCACATCCTCACCACCAACGGCGAGCGCATCACCCCGATCCTCCGCTAACACGGGATCAAGCCCCCACTGCTTTACAGTAACTCCCATCCGTATACGCACCGACTGGCGTGGTAAGAAGGAGTTAAGCGAGCAGTCTATCCCTTAGACTAAAAAAACCCGTGCCCCTCGGCGGATAATCTGTGTTTATTCATTCCACCTTCTTGGTTAACCCTCACTTTTCTTTCCCCATGCGTATCCTCACCTCCCTCCTCCTCGCCCTCTCGCTCGGTTTTGCCGGCTGCAGTAAATCCTCCGACTCCGCCGGAGCAAAGACTCCTGCAAAAACCAAACTGAGCTTCATCACCAACGTATCCGCCGACTTCTGGGTCTACGCCGAAGCGGGTGCCCGTGCCGCCGAACGCGAGTTTGACGACATCGAAGTCATCTTCCGCAGCGGTGATGGCACGACCACCAAACAAAAACAGATCGTCGACGATCTGCTCGCCGCCGGCGTCAAGGGCATCGCCATCAGCCCGACCAGCGCGACCAATCAGATCCGCATGATTAATGACTGGGCGACAGACGCGCACGTCATCTGCGTCGACAGCGATTCCCCCGAGAGTAACCGCATCACCTATCTCGGCACCGACAACATTGCGGCGGGTCGTCAACTTGGCGAACTCGCCAAAGAAGCCCTGCCCAACGGCGGCAAGGTCATGGTATTTGTCGGCATCAAGGATCAACAAAATGCCATCGAACGTTTCCAAGGCTTCAAAGAAGCCACCGCCGGCAGCGGTATTGAGGTGATCGACCTTCGCACTGACGGTGCCGATGCCGCTAAGGCTCGTGCCAACGCCGAGGACACGCTCACCGCTCACCCTGACATCGCCGCACTCGTAGGTCTCTGGAGCTACAATGCCCCCGCCTGTCTCGAAGCGGTCAAAGCCGCCGGACTCATCGGCAAAGTGAAGATCCTCTCCTTCGACGAAGCGCCGAAAACGCTCGAAGCCATTGATGCCGGTGAAATCTACGGAACGATCGTGCAAGACCCCTACACCTTCGGATACGACTCGATGGCCCTCCTCCGCGACCTCGCGGTAGAAGGCAAGTCCCCCAGCGAAGCCGGTGTCCCCGCCAGCAAGATCATCTACGTCCCTACCAAAGTCCTCCGCCAAGGTGAAGGCCTCGCCTACAAGGAACAATGCGACGCCTGGAAAGCCAGCATCTCCAACTGACGTTGGAAGTATCAAGTAACAAGAAGTGACCACCAGGGGTCGGGTCGTAGACGCATTGCGATAGCAATTTAGTCACGACCAGACCCCTTCCCCAAACACGACCGCAGTCCTTACATCGCTCCTCTTACTCGTTCTCGTTCCCTGTCCGCCATAGTCCTACGAAGGCGGATCGTTCTCTCACCTGCCTATCAGCGTTCCTTCGTAAGTCTGAATTCGTAATTAGCGCGCATCGCGCGCTCCATTCTGTGCCCGCCCTACTCCAGCTTAAGCAAATCTCCAAGTCGTTCGGTCCCGTTCAGGCGTTGAACGGCGTCGACTTCGCGATCGAAGCCGGTGAGGTCGTGGGACTAATCGGAGAAAACGGCGCCGGCAAATCTACGCTCATGAACTTGTTGGGTGGGATGCTGCAACCCACCAGCGGCACGATCTCCCTCGATGGCACACCGGTCAAAATCACCGACGCCATCTCCGCCGCGCAACGCGGTATCAGTTTCGTCCATCAGGAACTCAACCTCCTCGATAACCTCAACGTCGCCGGTAACATCTTCCTCGGCCGCGAACCGCGCCGCTACGGTTGCATCGATGAAGGTAAACTGGCGGCGATGACGCAGCCTCTGCTCGATCAACTCGGCCTCGATATCGCCCCCGACCAATCTCTCGTCCCGCTGACCAACGGTCAGAAACAACTCGTCGAGATTGCCAAGGCTCTGTCGATGGATGCGCGTATCCTCATTCTCGACGAACCCACCTCGAGTCTGACCATCCAGGAAACCGACACCCTGCTCAAACTAGTCGAGACGCTGCGCGAACGCGGCATGGCGATTATCTTCATCACCCACCGTCTCACCGAAATAGAAAAAGTGGCCAATCGAGTTGTCGCGCTACGAGATGGCGAGCTCGCGGGCCACTTAACCCGCGCCGAAACCAATCGCGATGCCATGATCTCACTCATGATTGGTCGAGACCTCAGCGAAGTCTACCCAGTCCTGCCCACGGAGATCGGCGACACCGTAATTTCGATCCATGCCCTCACCACTCAACGTTGGCCGGAGGGTGGCGCGAGTTTCGCGATCCGCGAAGGCGAAATATTGGGCCTGGCTGGGCTGGTCGGTTCCGGTCGGTCGGAACTGGCTCAAGCTGTTTTCGGCGTCGACGTATCACCTTCCGGCACCGTCACCGTCAACGGCGATACCCTCAAGCGCGGTGACATCACCGATGCCATCAGCCACGGCGTTTTCCTCGCACCGGAAGACCGCAAGGCCAGTGGTCTCGTACTTGAAATGAGTGTGCGTGAAAATATGACGCTCAATTCCATGTTTCGTTTTAATCGGCGCTCTCTCATTGATGTTGCGAAAGAAAAGGCGCAAACCGAGGAGTGGCGACGCGAGTTCAGCGTGAAGGCTCCGGACGTAGAACAACCCGTCGGTGACCTCAGTGGCGGCAATCAACAGAAGGTGGTGCTGGCGAAATGGATGACTCTGAATCCCAAGGTGATGATTTTCGACGAACCCACCCGGGGTATCGACATGGGCGCACGTCATGAAATCTACCAAACCATGGTCAAACTCGCGAAGACGGGCTGCGCGATTCTGATGATCTCCAGTGACATGGAAGAACTCCTCGGCATGAGTCACCGTATCGGCGTCATGTGCGAAGGCCACCTCACCGGCATCCTTGAGCCCGATCAATTTTCCGAAGAATCCATCATGAAGCTGGCGGTAGAGACTGCAGGAAAACCTGCGGTCTCAACGAAGTAATCCGCCGTCGCCAAGACTATGGCGGACAATCAAGTTCCAAGGATCAAGCGCTATCGCGAAGTTCCATGTATCAGGTATCAAGTAACAAGAAATCCAATCCTCTCCTCTTACTCGTTCTCTTTCCCTGTCCGCCATAGTCCCGCTGAGCGGGACGAAGGATGATCGGTCTCGCCACCTCCTGCCTCGCAGCGCCTCCATTTTCGTAGATCGTAAATTTCCGCCACCATGTTTTCCCGTTATCGTAAAGAACTCTGCCTGCTCATCGTGCTGCTTTTCGTGGCCTTTTGGACCATCATTTTTAGTCGTAACCGGGAGGCCGACAACCTCCTCACCGCCTTGCTCGAGTCGCGCTTCCTCTCCTTGCGCAACATGGAGAATCTCTCCCGGCAGATCGGCATGTATGGCATCTTCAGTCTCGGCATGGGCCTCGTCATCATCTCGGGCGGCATAGATCTCTCCGTCGGCTCGCTCATGGCCCTGCTCGGCACGATCTTCTTCTACCTCCTGACAGGCGGACACCCCTGGATCCCGGGCGTGCATTGGTCCGCCGCCATCGTTATTCTTCTCATGGTCGCCGCCCTCATCGGCCTGCTCCACGGTTGGCTCATCGCCAAGATCGGGATGCCGGCGTTTGTGGTTACCCTGTGTGGCCTGCTCGGCTATCGCGGACTCGCCCAGACCATGACCCGCGACACCTCGCTCGGTTACTACGACTCCGTGCACAGCGTGGCGGGACTGGAGAGTTTTCTCACCGGTAAGATCGCCGGCATGCCCGCCGCCTTCATCGCCTTCATTGTGATCTGTGGAATCGTCTATTACGTGCTCCATTTGTCAGTATTCGGGCGCTACCTGTTGGCGCTCGGCCGCAACGAACAAGCGGCCCGCTACTCGGGTATCAATACCACGTTGATCACCACCTTCGCCTACATCGCCTGCACCGTCTTAGGCTGTGTTTCGGCGCTGTTTTTCGCCCTCTACACCGCCGATGTCGTGCCCTCGATGCATGGTAACTTCTTCGAACTCTACGCCATTGCGGGTGCGGTGCTTGGAGGTTGCAGCCTGCGCGGCGGCGAAGGCACTGTCGTCGGAATCATTCTCGGCACCACGGTGCTGCTCGTCCTCCAGAACATGGTCAACCTACTCGGCTACGACAGCTCCTTCAGCAAGGTCATCACCGCCCTGGTCATCCTCGGCGGCGTGCTCGTCGACCGCTTCGAAATCTGGAAACTGGTCTCGTTCAAGAAAACGAAAACCGCGTAAAAACACTAAAAAACAGTGCGGGGAGAAAGAGAACGAATAACGAGAAAGAGAAAGATGCGTCCCGCGCTCTTGGGGCGCGGAAACGCTCCTCAATTCACGAACATGGCTTCGTTGGTCTGAAACAGAGCGTGAGCTAGTTTCGTCCAGCCATTGATCGGGTTGCGTTCCGGGAACGCCGCCGCTGCAGGCTCTAATTGGCCGCGGGCGCGACCTCCACTCATTTGCATACGTTCGACTTGGGCCACCTGGCGCTTTGCGCCTTTGCTCATCGCTCGCGACATCTTCGTCGGGGCAGGCATCTCCACCGCGAGTCCCTGCGGGATCGACCGTAGGTATTTGGCGCAGAGTTCGAACTCCCGGTCCGTTGGTGGGCGCTGGAAAATTTGCTGATAGAGTTCCTGCACCCGCTGCCGGTTGTTCTTCGCTTGCATGAATTCCGGCGACTGGACGAGCGCTCGCGCGGTCTCGATGACCAACGGACTATTCATCAAAAATAAGGACTGCTGCGGCACGATCGTCTCGTAGCGACGGCCGCTGGGGATATCCGGGTTGGGGAAATCAAACTGCGTAAACAACTCGGCCGGATTCTGGCGATCGATCCAGGTATACACGGCACGGCGCTGCGCGAATTCCGCACTGCCGATGTGGACCGGTTTACCGCCGATCTCTGAGATGTCCAACATGCCTGCCATCGCCAGCATGGAATCGTGGACTTCTTCAATATCGAGGCGGCGTAAGTTGGCCCGCCATAGCAGATGGTTGTCCGGATCGATCTCAGCGTAAGCTGGGTTCGCATCTCCACTCTGTTGGTAAGTCGCACTCAACAAAATCTGCCGATGCAGCGCTTTGATGGACCACCCGGTTTCGACGAATTGCGCGGCCAGATAGTCGAGTAATTTCGGATGGGTTGGGAGGGACGACATGTTGCCGAGATCATCGGGCGTCGCGACAAACCCTTCGCCGAAATGTTGCTGCCATATCCGATTCACCATCACCCGGGCCGTGAGAGGATTCGCCGGATCGGCAATGGCCCGAGCGAGCTCCAACCGACCGCTACTCTTTTTGTCATATTTGGACCTAGCCTCACCGCTGAGCACCTCCAAGAACCGTCGGGGAACCATGTCACCCCGGTTGCCCGCCTCTCCGCGTAAGAGCACGGGATATTCCCGGATGCGGCGGTTATCAAATAGCGCATGGGCGCGAGCTGGTGAACCCGGGTGATTCGTTTCCAGATCACCGATCTCACGCAATACCCGACGCTCCTCGTTTTGGAGTTCGCGGCGCTGCTGCGCGGTGGTATTCTCGCGATTTTTTCGGTAATCGGCGTATTGATCCGCCAAAGCCTGCCCCAGTGTTTTAAGCGTTTTGCGCTTCGCTGCGTAGTCGAGCACGTCAGGGGTCGGTCTCACCCGACCTGTCGCTGGAAGCTCACGAGGCGTGATGGAATTAGCGAAGATGCCGTAAAGTGAATAGTAGTCCTCCGTGGGAATGGGATCGAATTTGTGATCATGGCAGCGAGCACAGGAAACGGTCAGTCCGAGAAATGCTTTGGTGGTCACGTCGATCTGATCATCGATTTGATCGTTGCGGCGACCGTTGAATTGGTTGCCTAGCGTGAGGAATCCCATGGCGGCGAGCAACTCGCGCTCCTCCGGTTTTACTTGTGCGGGTTTCTTATAACGGCCCTTCCCATCGACCGCGACCAAACGATCGGCCGCCAATTGTTCGACGATGAATTCGTTGTAGGGTTTGTCAGAATTGAAGGCGTCGATGACGTAATCCCGGTAAGTCCAGGCGTGAGTGTAACGCGGGTCATCACGTCCCTTCGTATCGCCTTTCGTGTCGGCGTAGCGGGCAACATCCAGCCAATATCGCCCCCAATGCTCTCCATAGTGCGGCGAGGCCAACAGACGATCCACGACGCGCGCAAATGCATCCGGTGAATTATCGGCAACGAAAGCGTCCTGCTCTTCGCGCGTGGGCGGCAGTCCGGTGAGGTTGAAAGTGACCCGACGCAGCAAGGTGTGTTTGTCGGCCGCCGCATTTGGAGCCAGTCCATTGGCGTCGAGTTTGGCACCTATAAATCGATCGATTGGAGCGTCGCTCCAATTTGCCAACACCGCATCGGGAATCGCGGGTTTGCGCACGGGTTGGAACGCCCAGTGATTCTCCCCCACGCCTGCATAAGCTGGATCGCCTCCCTCGGCACCGCGGGTGCGAGGATCAGGTGCGCCGCGCATGACCCACTCGGTCAGGTCAGCGATTTCGTGCTCCGCCAGTTTTCGCCGTTTCGAAGGCATCTTCATGTCTTCGTCCGCGTGGTTGATCGCTATAATCAGCAAACTCTCGGCCGGATTCCCCGGCACGATCGCATCTCCAGTGTAACCCCCGTGCAACAGTCCCTCTCGACTATCGAGCAGGAGACCTCCTTTGATTTTGTCCGCATCACGGCTGTGGCATTTGTAGCAGTTCTCCTCGAGCACTGGTCGAATCTTGGCATCAAAAAACGCTCGATCGTCGGTGGAGATCGGCGCCATTTCGGCCATCGCTCCCAGCCCCAATACCGATGCCACCATCCCCACTCCGTTCAACCAAATTGTTCGTGTCGTCTTCATGCCAAAATGGGGTTCACCACGTTACCCGCGACATCCGTGAGTCGGAAGTCACGACCGTTGAATCGGTAGGTGAGTTTCTTATGATCAAATCCTAGGCAGTGCAGAATCGTGGCATGCAGATCGTGCACGTGCACCTTGTCCTGCACCGCTTCGGCACCGGTGTCATCCGTAGCACCGTGGACGATCCCGCCCTTAACTCCGCCGCCCGCCATCCAGGTGGTGAACGCCTTGGCGTTGTGATCGCGCCCGGGTTCGCCGCCACCATTGCGGTCACGGGTGGGTTTGCGACCAAACTCTCCGCCCCAGATTACTAAAGTTTCATCCAGCATACCGCGTTGCTTGAGGTCGCCCAACAGCGCGGCAATCGGCCCATCGACTTCGCCCGCCTTTTCGGCCAGGCGATCCTCCAAATCGTTATGGTGATCCCAGCCGTTGTGCCAAATCTGAACGAAACGGACCCCACGCTCCACCAGCCGACGAGCCACCAGCATTTGGCGACCCTGTGGGGTATTACCGTAGGCTTCGCGCGTGGTTTCTGATTCCTTGTTCACGTCAAACGCATCCGTTGCCTCCGTCTGCATCCGAAACGCGATCTCGTAGGATTCCAACCGGGTCTCCAATGCCTCCTCGCGGTTCAGGTTCTCCGCGTGCAGCTCATTGAGATGTTTGACCAATTCGATCTGCCGGCGTTGTTCGCGTTGAGGAATGTAAGGGTTGCGGATGTTTTGAATCATCTGCTGCACGCTTGCGGAGGCCGTATTGACGGTCGTGCCCTGATAAATTCCCGGTAGAAACGCGGCATTGTAGTTGGCCGCTCCACCCGCCGGCAGCCCGCCCGTGCGTAACGCGATGAATCCCGGAAGATTTTGGTTCTCCGTGCCCAACCCATAAACCGACCACGATCCCAGACTCGGTTTGGCGATGCGCACCGAGCCCGTGTTCATGAACACGGTCGCCACGTCATGCGCCGGGATATCCGTGTGCATGGAGCGGATGACCGCCATGTCGTCCACGAAGGCTCCGGTCTTCTCGAAGACCTCGCTGACCTCGATCCCGGACTGCCCCCGGCGCTGAAAATTGAAAGGAGACCCCAACGCTACCGTGCCGTTGCCACCACTCGCCAAGGTTTTGCCGTTCATCTTGGTTAAAAGTGGCTTCGGGTCCCAGGTGTCAACCTGGGAAGGAGCGCCCTGCGCGAAGATCTGGATCACCGCCTTAGCCTTGCCTGTAAAATGAGGCGCCTTCGGAGCCAAGGGAGACACCCCAGCTCCCGTCTCAGCCGCCGCGAGATTCATCGGATCTAGCATGGTTGCTAGACTCAAGGCACCCAATCCACCGCCGACTCGGCTCAAAAACTGACGGCGGGTAGTGAAGTAGTCGGCCGGATCAGTCGAGAAACCGGCACAGGGATGAGGAGAATGGGACATGAAAGCGTGAGAAGAGAGTCTGAACTCGCGAGCGCGGCTCCAAGGGGTGACGCACGGGAAAGTTAGGGGTTACCATTCCATCCCCGCAACGGCGAAAATCTCGCTCCGCCTACTCGGTCCGAGTGAACTGCTTGAGCGAGCTAAAGCTCGAAACACCAAGTATCCACCACCCCTCTCCCCAAACACTCCCCAATCATACTCGTTCTCTTTCTCGTTCTCGTCCCCTGTTCATCAAATCCTTGGCCAAGGCGGACCACTCCTCCACTCGGCACCGAAACACAACTCCACTGCATGTTTTTACCCACGAAAGACACGAAAACAAGTGGTTGAGTAAGAACGGATTCATTCGATCGTGAATTCACGTCTGCCCCTTTAGATCTGTGTCCATTGCCTCCTCACTACGTTCCTCGGATGTCGCTACGCTCGGTAGTGGTTAAAAATCTCTATTTAACCCCTCACCCCACATCTTTCCCATGAAAAGCATTCGTCCTCTCTCCCTACTCGCCGTCCTCATTGCCCTCACGGCTACGGCACTCGACGATCACCACAAACGTGAAGTTATCTTCTCCGACGACTTCACCGGACGTTCCGAGGCAGGCGCCAACTACGCTACGCACGCCGAGTGGAAAGGCGACTGGACCGTCGTCGATGACGTGCTCGTTGGTAAACAGATAAATCCTGGACATGGCGCCACCATCCGCCTCATGCGTGAATTCCGAAACCTCGATATGGAATTCGATTTCCGCTTCAACGGCGGCACGCGCTGGAACTTTGTGGTCGACGATCAGAACTACAAACCCGTCCATGCCGGTCACATTTGCCGTCTCTCCATCTCTCCCAATTCCATCAAAGTGGCCGACGACAAAACCGGCTCGATGGACTTAAACATCCGGAACCAACGGCAGGATAAGAATCTACCCGAAGACCAGCGCAAGGCTCTGGACGCGTTATTGGAAACCAAACAAGCCAGCTCCGACTTAGACCTTAAAAAAGGCCAATGGTATAACCTGCGTGTGACTATCGAAGACGACGTGATGAGCGCCTACATCGACGGCGAAAAAGTCACCAGTCTCCGCTCCCCCGGTTTCGCCCACCCCATCAAAAACAAATTCGGTTTCACCGTGAACGGCTCCGACACCGAATTCGACAACATCAAGATCTACGCGACGAAACCCTGAAGCAAAGCGGACCGAACAGAGCCGGTCCCTCCCCAACGATTTCGGAGGGATACCATCAGGAGGGTGTCGGGCGTAAAGCCCGACATTGATTCAGGGACGGAGGAACGCCCGACTGCTCCTTAGTCGCGCTGCTCTTCCGGTAAGGCCGCGCCCGCGCCTTGCGGTTCGCCATCGCGAAAACTGCCGAACCACTTGTCGAGGGGGATAATACTGCCACCATAGTTACACTCGAAGTGTTTGTGATGGAGGTAGT
>TARA_B110000305_G_scaffold18091_1_pt1 | contig 12177 bp, 9 predicted proteins | sample TARA_B110000305 | Tara Oceans TARA_B110000305 (sample SAMEA4397930) | marine metagenome | biome: Polar Biome; feature: [SRF] surface water layer (ENVO:00010504); material: water (ENVO:00002006), including particulate matter (ENVO:01000060) such as... | depth 5 m | reverse complement strand
TTTAAATTTTTCCATTTTTTAAGCATTTTCCATCCAGATTCTTCACTAGAAAAAGCGTAATTATTTTTAGGGTTTATTTTTTTTGAATGTGCACCATTACATAGACTAATACATAATCTTGCAGCTATTAAGTAATAAAGGATTTTGATTTCAATTTCTAGAATTGGAAGTTCACTATTATATGACTCTAAAATTATTAAAGCCCAATCTAAAGGGTTTTCTTTATCATAAGAAGCATAAGTCATAGCAATAGCAACCTCATTAATCAATGGTGAGTATACTAAATCTCCAAAGTCTATAATAGAAGAAACTTTATCGTTTATTATTAGTACATTCCACTCGTTTGCATCACTGTGGATAATAGATTTTCTTAAATAAGAAATTACTGGATTGACATTCTCTTCAAATTGATTAAAAAAATATTTAATTAAAATTTTGTCTTTTTCAAGATTAAAATCGTCAATGTATTTTCGATTTAGGTGGAAGTGTTGTATGTCCCAGTTCCATATTCTACTCTCTATGATTTTGTTATTATATGGTTGTAGTTTCATATTCATTTTAGCCAGAAAAGCTCCAAAAGATTCAAAAATTTCTTTCGTATTCTTAACACTTCCTAGCATTTTACCATCTAGAAAAGATAACATTCTAAATATAAATATTTCTTTATCTATTTCGAGGGTTTTCAAATATACCCCATCAACGGATTTTATTGGACTAGGAAATTTATTGTTGTTTTTAGATAAAAACAAGAGGACTTCATTTTCACCATGAATAATCGATTCTAACTCTGAGCTGTATGGATATTTTTTGAATATATATTTGTTGTCAGTTGTCTTGATTAAATAATTTTCATTTTCATAACCATTAAGCTTTTCAATTGAAATAATTTTAAGATTAAAATTTTCTTCAATTATTTTATTCATTTAATAAATGTACTCATTCATTATTATAAATAAAGTAACATTTTTTCGATGTTAGAAAAATTATATTTTAATGTGATTAAATAATTGTGTTTATTTAATAAGAGTTAAATAGCTAATCTGGACAAGTTCCCCAAACAGGTTTATTCAACTCTGATAATAAAGAATCTCTTGAAAATGAATCTGGTTCAGAATTAATATTTGTTACACACCATTTTGATAGGTTTTGATTAAAAACTGAGGCGCCTTTAAACAACGAAGACATATCATTAACCAGACTCACATCCCAACTACTAATGTTTTGATTGAACAGTTTTGCTCCGCTAAACATATAACTCATGTTAGTTACCTTACTTACATTCCAAGCACCAATATCTTGATTAAATGATGTTACAGAAGAAAACATAACATTCATGTTAGTTACATTACTCACATCCCACTTACCAATATGTTGATTAAATTTATTAGCACGCGTAAACATAGATGCCATATTAATAACCTTACTTACATTCCATCTACCAATATCTTGATTGAAGGTTTGCGCTAGCGCGAACATAGATTCCATATTAATGACATTGCTTACATCCCAATTGCCAATATCTTGATTAAATGCAATTGCAGAATAAAACATTCCCCTCATATTAGTAACCTTGCTTACATTCCAACTACCAACATCTTGGTTAAACTCATCAATAGAAGCAAACATTCCTTCAGTATTAATAACCTTACTTAAATCCCATTTACTTATGTTTTGATTAAATTTTACGGCACGAAAAAACATATTACTCAAATCAGTTACATTACTTACATCCCAACTGCCAATATCTTGATTAAAAGAACTAGCTCCATTATAAAGACTATTAAGGTCAGTAACAAGTGTAGTTACCACTTTTGTTACATCCTTATCCTTATCAGCCATTTCCCTTAATGTAATGTTGTCTACAGCTGTATATGTCACTCCATTAATCTTAGCTTTTGTACCAACAGTAACCCAATCTTTTGCTTTTATAGTGACCCCATTAACATCTAAATAAAAGGGTTTTAATTCCTCTAGATCATCTTGATTATTTGAAGAACAAGAAAACACAAATATTACTGAAATAAATAAAAGAAGTTTTTTCATATTACTTAATACTAATGTACTTAATTATAATTCAGACTAATCTCAAATCTAGTATATTGCAATAATAAAATTATTATTATGAAATTAAACTTATTGTCTTGTGATACTCATAGACCAGACAAAAGAGCGATAGCAAAATGTATTGCGGAAATTTCATCTAATATTAGCGGATCTCTCTCAGTTGAGCTTACAGAAATAATATTGGAAGGAGACCCTGTAGAAATTGAAATTGAAGACAAAAATTCTGGTTCTGCTTTAAGAGCCTTTCGAAAACTAAGTATTGATTACGAAATTATAGAATAAATTAAGCTTTAAATAGATTTCAAAAATAAATAATTTAATCCCTTTTAACATAACGGCATCATTTTATAATACTGGCAATTCTAGGTAAGTATAAAGGTTATAAATAATGTTTCTAATTAAAAGATTCATGTCATACTTTGAATGTGTATTTTTGTCGCTCTAAAAATGAATTAAAACCTTATGAACCTACTCTCTGTTGAAGGTATTTCAAAATCTTATGGTGAAAAAGTAATTTTTACCACCCTTTCTTTTGGAATTAACCAAGGTCAAAAAATTGCTTTAATCGCCAAAAACGGAAGTGGAAAAACCTCTATTTTAAATATCATTGCTGGAGAAGACATACCTGATGAAGGTAATGTTATTTTTAGAAAAGGAACTCGGGTTGCTTACTTAACTCAAGAATCTAATTTAGACCCTAAACTAACAGTCAAAGAAAGTATTTTTCAAGCAGATAATCCTATCTTAAAAATAATAGCTGACTACGATAAAGCATTAGAAAACCCAGAAGATCAAGAAGCCTATCAAAAAGCATTTGAGGCAATGGATCAAACCCAAGCTTGGGATTTTGAAACACAATACAAGAAGATTTTATTTAAGCTCAAGCTAGATGATTTAAGCGCCAAAATTGAAAGCTTATCGGGAGGACAAAAAAAAAGAATAGCTTTATGCAACGCTTTACTAAAGCGACCTGAATTATTAATTCTAGACGAACCTACCAACCACATAGATTTAGAAATGATTGAATGGTTAGAGGATTATTTTTCTAAAGAAAAAATAACTTTATTTATGGTTACCCACGACCGTTATTTCTTGGAACGTGTATGCAATGAAATTATTGAGTTAGATGAGGGTAAGCTCTATAATTACAAAGGTAATTACTCCTACTATCTAGAGAAAAGAGAAGCACGTATTGCTCAAGAAAATCTGGCAGCACATAAAACTAAGTTACATTTCAAGAAAGAACTAGATTGGATGCGTAGACAACCCAAGGCAAGGACTACTAAATCAAAATCTCGTATAGAAGATTTTAAAGTAATAAAAGAAAAAGCAAGTCAAAGACGTAATGAACACCAAGTTCAATTGGAAATAAACATGGAACGCTTGGGAAGTAAAATGATTGAAATGCATAAAGTTCAAAAAGCATTTGGTGATAAAATCATATTAGATCATTTTGACTATATGTTTCAACGGAACGACCGTATTGGAATCATTGGAAAGAATGGTACAGGAAAATCTACATTCTTAAATCTACTAACTTCTAATGACACTGCAGATGCTGGAAAAATTGTTTGGGGAGAAACATTAAAATTCGGGTACTATACTCAAAAAGGTATTCCTGTTAAAAAAGGGCAAAAAGTAATTGATGTTATAAGAGATTATGGTGATTTTATTCCTCTTAAAAAAGGACGTAAAATATCAGCACAACAATTACTAGAACGATTTTTATTTAATCGCAAAAAACAATATGATTTTGTTGACAAATTAAGTGGTGGAGAACGTAAGCGTTTATATCTATGTACAGTTTTAATTCAAAACCCAAACTTTTTGATTCTTGATGAACCTACAAATGATTTAGATATCATCACACTAAACGTACTCGAAAATTTTCTATTAGACTTTCCTGGATGTCTACTAGTTGTTTCTCATGATCGATATTTTATGGATAAAATCGTAGATCATTTGTTTATATTCAAAGGCTCAGGTATTGTTGAGAATTTTCCTGGAAATTATTCTGATTATAGAGCATATGAAAATTCTCAAATTGAAGAAAGAAGAGCAGCTCCCAAGCAAGAGAAAAAACCAAAAAAAGAATGGAAGGATACTACAAAAAAAACAACCTTAAACTTTAAGCAACAAAAAGAGTTTAAAAAACTAGAACGAGACATAAAAAATATTGAAATTCAAAAAGAAGAAATTAAAAATCGTTTTATAAATGAAACTCTAGACCAAAAACAAATTGAGGAATGTTCAATTAAACTTGGAACGCTTGAAAAAGAACTAGAAACAAAATCATTACGATGGTTTGAATTATCTGAAAACTAAGTTCAACATTACCCTTAGATCTATGCTTCTTAGTCAGCTAAAGGTTATTATATAAACAAAATCATAAGTTTACATTCTAGTTTGATAGGTGTATAATTCATGATATCTTCCCTTAAAAGCTATTAATTCTTCGTGTTTACCACGTTCCACTATATCACCATCTTCTATTACTAGAATTTGATCTGCTTTTTGAATAGTACTAAGGCGATGAGCAATCACGAAAGTAGTTCTGTTCTGCATTAATAAACCCAGACTTTTTTGAATAAATGCTTCACTTTGAGTGTCTAGATTTGAAGTAGCTTCATCCAAAATCACAATCTTAGGTCGCGCTAATAAAGCACGTGCAATAGAAATTCGTTGTCTTTGTCCTCCAGATAATTTCACTCCACGCTCACCTATTAGAGTATCTATACCTTTTTCAAAGCGATCTGTGAATTCGTTGACATAAGCACCAACAATAGCCTGCTGAAGCTCTTCTTCAGTTGCATTAGGACGTGGGAAAAGAATATTTTCTCTAATTGTACCTTCATACAAAAAGTCGTCTTGAAGAACAACGCCCAATTGACTTCTATAGCTTCGAAGATCTACCTTAGACAGATCTTCTCCATCAATTAAAACTTTACCCGAGCTTGGATTTAAAAAAGCAGTAGCCAGTCCAGCAATAGTAGACTTTCCTGAACCTGAAGAACCAACTAGTGCAGTAACACTTCCTTTTGGAGCTTCAAATGAGATGTCATGTAATACTCTTGTTTTATCATCATAACTAAACGAAATATTTTTGAAAGAAACATTACCTTCAATTTTGCTGAGAACTACTTTTCGGATTTTAAGGTCATTCTCTTCTGGTAAATTCATTAATTCTTGAGTTCGGTCTAAGCCTGCAAAAGCTTCGGTAAGTTGACTCCCTATATTACTCATTTGAACAATGGGCGCAATCATAAAGCCAAGAAAGAGAGTGAATGAGACAAATTCTCCATAGGTCATACTTCCATTCATAATGAAATAACCCCCCATTCCCATGATACCAGCCGATGCTAATCCAAGTAAAAAAGTAGAAGAACTAGTTATAAATGCTGTAGCGGTTAGACTCTTTTTTACATTTTGAAACAATTCATCAACCCCTTTTTTAAAAACTTTAAGTTCTTGTGATTCTGCATTAAAGCCTTTAATTACACGAATTCCATTTAAAGTTTCAGTTAGACGACCAGTAACCTCGGCATTTATTTTCCCTCGAACTCTAAAAATAGGTCGTATATATCCAAAAGCTTTCAGCGCTATTAGAGCAAAAATCGTAACTGGCAATAAAACAAATAAAGTCATTTGTGCATTGATTTTTATTAATATAAATAAAGAAATAAGTGCAGAAATACTCCCCCCTATTAATTGAACCAATCCTGTTCCAACCAAATTTCGAACCCCTTCAACATCTATCATTACTCTAGAAACTAAAGTTCCAGACTTGTTATTATCAAAAAAACTTACTGGAAGTGTCAATAATTTTTGTTGAACTTTTGCACGCAATATAGAAATCAAGTGTTGTGCTTCTACACTTAAAACGCGGGTTAGAGAAAAAGAGCTAATCGATTGAAATAATAATGCAGAACAAACAATAATCAATAAAAGTATAAGTGCATCCATATCTTTGGAAGGTATTACTTCATCTATCAGAGTTTTACTGGCGTAAGGAAGCACAAGCCCTGAAAGACTTCTAAAGATTATCAAAATCAGTCCGAAAGAAACTACTTTTCTTCTTGGCCAAATAAATTCTTTAAAAGCCCAACTAAATGAAACGTTTTTTTTACTCATACTCATTGGTTAATCAATAGAATTTAATTTTCTGACTTCTAACCCTACTGATTCAAGTCTTTTTGAATGACTGTCAATGAATTAAAAACTCTTAGAAATACAATAGAAAAATCTTAAAACCATTCGATATACAACACAATCTTAATATGAAACATTAGTTGTTAATAACTGCATATTAGCTCATTAAAAGCTAATGAATATAAAAATGTGTAGGTATACTTTAGAATATTCTATTTTAATGCTTTAGTGAAATTTTCAATATGTTTTTCTGGCATCGTATCAACCTCAAATCGAACTATTACATCACCCCATAATAGAGAAACGATAGCTTTCTTATTATCATTAGCACCTATTATATATTTTAATCTTTCAACAATAGTGTTGTTATTCCAATATTCTGGTTTCACATCAACACTAACAGCTAGATCTTTATTATAGGCTTCTCTATCAAGAGTTCCATCGTTGCTCATATATGCGAAAGGGTATTTTCCTGCAGAATTTAGATCTATTGTCCAATCACCTCCTTTTCTAGGAGTAACAGCAATTGCATACTCACCAGCTCTCAATGTCTTTTCACCAACAATTACACTTGTTGAAAATTTTATAATAGTAGGGCTATTTGCACCAGCTCTCCATACCTGATTGTATGGAACAAGAAGACCAAAAACTTGTCTTCCTTTAACGCCTGGCGACGAATAATTGATAGAAATATTTGTCATTCCAACATTCTGACTTACAGAAGCTTGAGGACTAGACACAGGACTTAAATATGATGTAGCAGTTTGCGAAAATGATGTTATAGCAACAAATAGAAATAAGGATGTTAGTGTTATATTTTTCATGATTTTAAAATTTTATATTTATCTTAATTAGATTGATAACTAAGTTAAAACAAAATTTATTAAATTTGAGTAGATGATTAAAAAGACTTGTCATTTTTATTCACATCAAAATATAAAGAATCGAGATTCTTACATCTTCGTATAATTCTTTATTTTTTCTTTTAAAAAAGAACCCTTTTAAATTTTTTACATTAACAAAATCAACTTACATATGCAATTGCCTTATATAGAGCCCTACAAAATAAAAATGGTAGAATCCATTGAACAATCTACGCCAGAACAAAGAAAAAAATGGATAGAAGACGCTTCTTATAATTTATTCAAATTAAACAGCAATCAAGTTGTCATTGACTTGATTACAGATTCTGGTACAGGAGCTATGTCTGATAAGCAGTGGGCAGAAATCATGCTCGGTGATGAAAGTTATGCGGGGTCAAGTTCTTTTTTAAAGTTAGAAAATACTGTAAAAAATATTACTGGTTTTAAGTATTTTATACCTACACACCAGGGTAGAGCTGCTGAAAACGTTTTGTTTTCAGCTTTAGTAAAAGAAGGTGATTTTATTCCTGGAAATGCTCATTTTGATACAACAAAAGGGCATATAGAATATCGTAAAGCAACTACACTTGATTGTACTATTAATGATGCCTTTGATGTAGAAACAGACCATCCTTTTAAAGGTAATATTGATATGGAGAAACTAGAAGAAATTTTTATTAATACTCCTAAAGGAAAAATTCCATTTGTACTAATCACTATTACTTGTAATACAGTTGGCGGACAACCTGTGTCTTTAGAAAACATACGTTCTGTTAGGTCACTCTGTAATCAATATCAAGTAGGTTTGTTTATTGATGGAGCTCGTTTTGCTGAAAATGCTTATTTTATAAAAATTCGAGAAAAAGAATTTGTCAATCATTCCATAAAAGAAATTGTAAAAGAAATGTTCTCTTTAGCAGACGGCATGACTATGAGTGCGAAAAAAGATGGGATTGTAAATATGGGTGGCTTTATAGCATTAAACAATCCAGACACTCATGAAGTTTGCTCAAACTTTGCAATTATGTATGAAGGATTTGTTACTTATGGTGGAATGTCAGGAAGAGACATGGGAGCTTTATCTCAAGGACTAATTGAGGGAACATCCTTTGATTATTTACAAAGTAGAATTCGACAAGTTTCTTACTTAGGACAACGTCTTGATGAATTTAAGGTTCCTGTTTTAAAGCCTTTCGGAGGGCATGCCATTTATATTGATGCTACAAAATTCGTTCCTAATATTCCAAAAGAAGAATATAGAGCTCAGGCCTTAGCAATAGAATTATATATTGTTGCCGGAATTAGAGGTGTTGAAATTGGAACCTTATTAGCAGACCGTGATCCTATAACTAGAGAAAATCGTTTTCCTAAACTAGAAATGGTCCGACTCGCTATCCCTAGAAGAACCTATACATTATCACAAATGGAATATGTTGCTGTTGCGTTGAAAATCATATACGAAACAAGAAACAATGCCAAAAGCGGTTATACTATAAAGTGGGAAGCTCCAATAATGAGACACTTTTCAGTAAAACTGACAAAAAAATAAACTATAAATTTTTTAAAAAAATTGAATTTCTTTAAAACACAAGGTGTTTGAGTAGTATTAATATGATTATATTTAAATAACAAATTGAACTAAAAAAATAAAAATGAAATACTTAAAAACTTGTCTATTTGTAACGGTTTTAACAATTAGCCTTTACGCGTGTAAAAATCAAAAAACTTCTACAGCCTTTTCTATTGCTGAATTAGATTTGAATAGAGGACCTTTATTACTTTGCGGGGATTCAGAATTTGGAGATGTCAATTTCACGCTCTCATGTCGCTATGATTTAAGAGAAGCATTTAATTTAGGATTATCTTTAATCCATTCATTTGAATACGCTGAAGCTGAAAAAGCATTTGTAAGCGTTCTAGATGAGGCTCCTGATTGCTTAATGGCCTACTGGGGAACAGCAATGAGTATTTTAAACCACCCTTTATCATTTAATCAAAATCCTAAATCACTGGAACGTGGTGAAGCATTACTAAAAATAGCAAACACTTTAATACCAAACAATGAACGTGAACAAGACTACATTGATGCTGTATCCGTATATTTTAAAGACTGGAGAACAGTAGACACAAAGACTAGAAAGTTGAATTACGCAACTAAAATGGAAGAATTATACACTAAATATCCTGAAGATGTTGAAACCGCTGTTTTTTACTCTTTAGCTGTTCTTGCAACATCAGACCCTAATGACAAGACATACAGTAAACAAAAAAAATCCGGAAAAATACTAGAAGACTTATTTATTAAATTCCCTAACCATCCAGGTATTGCTCACTATATAATACATAATTACGACTCTCCTGAGTTAGCGCATTTAGCATTGGAAGTAGCACGAAAATATGCTGTAATTGCACCAGCATCAGCGCATGCTCAACACATGCCTTCACATATATTTACACGTTTAGGATTGTGGAATGAATCTATTAGATCTAATAATGATTCTGCCAATTCTGCAGTATGCTATGCAGAATCTGTAAATCCAGATGCAACTTGGGTAAGTGAAATTCATGCATTAGACTATTTGGTTTATGCTTATTTACAAAAAGGTGATAATACTAGAGCAGAGTTAGAGTTAGAAAAAGTACAGTCTATTAAAAAAATATTTCCATCTAATAGCTATGCATCTGCCTATGCGTTAATTGCCGTACCATCTAGATTAGCTATTGAAAACAAAGATTGGAAGCGCGCTACAGAACTTCAATTACCGTTAACAGAAATGAACTGGGATAAATCATATTGGCCCAAAGCAATGCTTCATTTTTCTAAAATATTAGGTTTTTCAAATTTAAAAAACATTTCTTCAGCCCAAGAAGAGTTAACTATTTTAAAAACACTTCATCAAGAGCTTATTAAATCTGAAGATTTTTATAAGTCAGGTCAAGTCGCTATTCAAATTAATTCAGGTAATGCCTGGATTGAGTTGGCTAAAGGAAATTCTGAAAAAGCGTTAAATTTTATGCTAATAGCTTCAGATTTAGAGAGTAAAACTTCAAAACATGCCGTGACACCTGGAGAAATAATTCCTGCTGACGAACTGTTAGCAGATATGTATTTAGCTCTAAATAAACCTAAAAAAGCACTTGAAACTTATAAACTAAATCTAAAAGGACACCCCAATCGATTTAACGGATTGTATGGCGCAGCCAAAGCAGCTCAACAAATCAATGACAGCAAACAAGCTACTTTTTATTTTCAAGAATTAATAACGCTATGTGAATCCACTAACAGTAATCGTCCTGAATTAGCTGAGGCTAAGCAGTTTATTTCAAAAAAACTTATATAAATAAATTTAGAATGTCTAGACTAATTAAGCTCTCATTAATCTTTTTTATATTTTACTTAAATTCTTGTAATCAAGTTTCAAAAGATCAATTACCTATTTATAACCCAACTGACTTTAATCCTGAGTTAGTTGATACGAGCCTACATAACAAAATTAAGAATCATAAAGTAGATGACTTTACACTTATAAATCAAAATGGGAATGTTGTAACTCAAGAGAATTACAAAGATAAAATTTATGTAGTTGATTTCTTTTTCACTAGATGTCCAAGCATTTGCCCTATAATGACAGATAACTTAGTAAAAGTTCAAAATCAGTTCATTAATGATAACAAAGTCATGCTCCTTTCTTTGTCTGTAACACCTTATATTGATAGTGTATCTGTTCTTAAAAAATATGCACAAGACAAAGGAGTAAAAGATAATAAATGGAATATTACTACAGGGGACAAAAAGCATATTTATAATCTTGCTAGAAAAAGCTACTTTGCCGTTATTGAGCAAGGAGATGGTGGTTTACAAGATTTTATACATACACCTAATTTTATACTAGTAGACACAAATAAGCAAATTAGAGGAGTCTACGATGGTACTGATGATGAAGCTGTTCTTAAGTTAATTGATGATATTGAGATTTTAACAAAGCTATAGTTAAGTCATAAATATTTTATTACTTTTAGTAATGGAAAATAAGACATTAGGGGAATTTATTATAGAAAACCAAAATGCCTTTAAATATTCTTCAGGTGAATTATCTAGAATTCTTAACTCAATAAGACTAGCTGCTAAAGTTGTTAATCATAAAGTTAATAAAGCAGGTTTAGTTGATATTATTGGATCAGTTGGAAGTGAAAATATTCAAGGCGAAGATCAAAAAAAACTCGATGTATTAGCTAATGAAATTTTCATACAAACATTAATTAACAGAGAAATTGTATGTGGAATAGCATCAGAAGAAAATGATGAATTTATTAATGTAGAGGGGCGTGAAAATGATAATAAAAATAAATATATTGTATTAATTGACCCTTTAGATGGATCATCAAATATTGATGTGAATGTTTCTGTAGGAACAATTTTTTCGGTTTACAGAAGAGTTAGCCCTATTGGGTCTCCAGTTAACTTAAATGATTTTTTACAAAAAGGCATCTGTCAAGTAGCTGCTGGATATGTAATCTATGGAACTTCAACTATGTTGGTTTACACAACAGGGCATGGTGTAAATGGATTTACTTTAAATCCAGCTATTGGAACTTTTTATCTGTCACATCCTAAAATGACTTATAAAAAAGACGGACACATCTATTCTATAAATGAAGGTAATTATACTCATTTCCCTGATGCCGTTAAAAATTATGTAAAATATTGTCAACTTGAAGAGGAAGATAGACCATATACTTCAAGATACATAGGGAGTTTAGTTTCAGATTTTCATAGAAACATAATAAAAGGCGGGATTTATTTATATCCAAGTATTAAAAAAAAACCTAAAGGAAAACTCAGATTACTTTACGAATGTAATCCAATGGCTTTTATTGCCGAACAAGCTGGCGGAAAAGCATCAGATGGTTTTAATAGAATAATGGAAGTAAGTCCAAAAGAGTTACACGAAAGAATACCTTTTTACTGCGGAAGCTATAATATGGTTAAAAAGTTAGAGAGTTTTATGAAAAAATATCAATAAATATTTTCTAATTAAAACGGCATACCTTCACAAATAATGCATCCACTAAATCCATATTATAATCGCTACGATCTTAA
>TARA_B110000305_G_C19465103_1_pt1 | contig 12260 bp, 13 predicted proteins | sample TARA_B110000305 | Tara Oceans TARA_B110000305 (sample SAMEA4397930) | marine metagenome | biome: Polar Biome; feature: [SRF] surface water layer (ENVO:00010504); material: water (ENVO:00002006), including particulate matter (ENVO:01000060) such as... | depth 5 m | reverse complement strand
TCCTGCACCTCTTCCTAAACCTCCAATACAACTATCAATCATAGTACAACCATAGTCAATTGCAGTTATAGTTTTACTTAAAGCATCTTCATTATTATTATGACAATGAAATCCAAAAGAAATATTTGATTTGTATTTACTAAATTCTAAATAAAATTTATGTAATTGAATTGGAACATTATAAGTATTAAATCCTCCGTAAGTATCAGCTAAATATAATGCCTTTATTTTTACATTATTAAATTCAGATGCTATTACTTCTATTTCATTATCATCAATAATATCTCCACAACCAAAATTCATACAAACTTCATATCCATAATCTATTAATTGTTGACAAAATGTTTTTGCTTTTATAATATCTAATTTATTATAATAACTTTTTTGAATTCCATTTTCTGTTGTAGATCTTGCTAATAATACTCTAACCATAGTAATATTTGACTTATCTTTATGAATAAAGTCATCTATAGATAGAGTTCCAATCTTCGCCATAACAACTATTTTACAACCATTATATCTGCTAACAACATTATTAATATCCTCTTCTGTTGAATAACACCATTTACCTTTATTTTTTAATAATTTTTCATTACTTCTAAAACCAATTTCAAAATAATCGTATCCTGATTCTGTAACTGCTTTATAACAATCAATAACTTCTTCGTCTGTAAATTCCCAATTATTTAGATAACCACCATCTCTTATAGTACAATCAAGTAATGTTATTTTATCTGTTCTTTTTTCTAAAATCATTTTACATATATTTTCATTTAGTATGTTATTTTTATATAAAAGTTCTGCCGTGATAAAATCAGAGTTTTCATCTATATCTACTCCTGATATTTGGTCAATTTCAAATAAAAAGGGGGTTTTACCAACTATATTATTTAATTTAAAAACTGATTTTTTACTTATAATATTACAACCAAAATTTAAATAGTTGAAATTTGGCAAATCTTGTGAGGGCGGAGGATTATTCCTATCATAATTGACAGGTTTATTATTATACCAAATAAACTCTTTAATTTTGGTAGTAGCATTTAATGAATCATTAGTTAATTTTATTTTATCCCATTTTAAAAGTATTTCATCATATTGATGAGCGTCTATTAATGGTGTTGTCACTGGTACATGCATTAAAATATTAGTATCTATTGTATTAGCTAAATCACAAAAAAACTGTCCAGGATTATTATTTGTACAATATTGCTCATCTCTTTTGTGAATATCTACACCCATATTTTTTGCTATACCAAGCATTATATCGCAATTAGACGAAACCAATATTCTATCTATACTCTTCACTTTTTTTAGTGTTTCGATTTTTAATTTCAATAAATTAGTATCTCCAAAATTTCTTATATTTTTATTTTTACATCGTGTACTACCTTTTCTTACAGGTATTACTGCCGTTATTTTTCCATTATTATTAATTTTTATATCACTTTCTATTTCTGACTCTGATATGTTTTTTTTTATAATTAAATCTACAAACTCTCTAACAGCACCATCCCCTCCTTTATTATTACAAATATATTGAGATACTTGCTTAACTTCATCAACAGCATCATAAGGACAACCAGAAAACCCCACCTTTTTTAATACCGGAATATCTGGTAAATCATCACCTATATAAGCCACTTCTTGATATGAGAATCCATATTCATCTAACCATGTGTTCATAATCTCCAGTTTTGGTTTATCACTGCCTAAACTAACTTTGTCTAATCTATCAAAAATATGAGGAGCATTTTTTATTGATATAATTTTATCATTTGTTATAATTCCACATTTTATATTATATTTCTTTAATATTTTGAGTGAATACGCATCTTTTGCATTGTATGTTTTTGTTATGTTATTGTAATTATCAAAATAGAATTTGCTATTGGAAAACACTCCATCAAAATCAAAAATTATTAGTTTAATCATATTTATACATAATATAATCAATATATTATATACATATAAAAATATTGGGGGAGGGATACTTGGTTTTGTAAATTAGGTACATATGTCAGGTCATTTTAATTTATAAGAGGGTTTAATAACTTGCTAATACTTGCTTTAATTGTTTTTACAGATCTATTATCTTTATTGCGTCTTGTTTTTTTGGAGTGTTTTTTTGGTTTTTTAGTATTACCATTTGGTTTGTAATTTAAAAACCATTGTTCAAATTCTTTACTATTTTTATTTTTACTAAGTTCATCATATTTTTGTTTTTTTGTTAATCTTATTGATTGTAGTGAAGATTGTTCGCCATAACACTTAATAGAGAATCGCTTTAATGGTCCCTTTTGTTTTAATCTGTTTTTTTGTTGAATTTTAAAGAGGAAATGTGCCATACACATAATTCTCTCTGTATCATAATAATTACGATTGGCGAAAACAAATGCCAAATATAAACTTAACATAGTGTCTATAGTAGCGATTCGCAATAAAGTACCATCAACATTTACTTTATTGTAATTGTAACACGCTATAGTTTTATATATAAATGCTATAGTATCCTTACCAATTTTAATTTGATAATGTACTGGAATAATTTCATCTAAATTTTTATGTTCCATAATGACTACATTATTTATATTATTATTTTTAAGCATAACCTTTATTCCGTTTGCTGTACGTTTTGGATCATTCGATAATACATCGAAATCAGGAGTTTCTTTAATAATTTTTTCCGTTTTTTTGTTCATATAATGTGAAAATATTGAATTAGCATATCCTCCAAAAAAAACACACTCATTATTAACAAGATAGTCGCGTGTTATTTTAAAAACTAATTCGGTATCTATATTTTTATTTTCCATATTTCTTGAAAAGAAATGGTAATCACATGTAGTTGATTTCAATGGATAGTGTTTGTTTAATAATGTAAGTCTTTTCAAAACCTTTTCCCATCTTGACATATCGCCGGCTGGTCTTGATAATTCTAAATACATAGACATTCTTAACATATCGGGAGGTATGTAATAAATACCATTAATTTTAATAGATGTTTTGAGTAATGTTTTATATAATAATTTATCTATTAAAGTAATATCGGCTATTGGTGTAAAATCTACAAATACTTTGTAAGTACCATAGTGTACACCTGCTTTCGCTTCAACTTCAGTATATCCTTTCTTATAATAAATATCTGCTAACTTTTTTGCGTCTTCTAATGGGTTTGGTGAAAAGAAATCATAATCTGGGATTTCTTTACTTAAATCATAAAACTGATCTTTTTTAGGAAGAATATTATTTATTGCTGTACCTCCGTAACATAATAATTTATTATCTTCTATAAAATGTTCTACTATAGAAATCATATCCTTTATTTGTGGCGAGTTTGCTATTTCATGTCCCTTAATATTTTCTGCTTTATCTATTACTTCTCGTAATATAGCTAATTCACAATCATGAAATGATAATTTTGAATCGCATGAATAACTCATTTCTTATATAATATACATATATTAAATAATTTCTGTTAAATTATTTGTTAAAAATATAAGTTCAACTTCATGTTCATGTATATCATAAAATACTGTGATGTATTTACATATAATTGGAATTATTTGATATTTTTCATGTTCATTTAACAATGGTGTTTTTTTGATGTATATAAATAACTCATCCAATATATCAATAACTGAATATCCATTCGTATTTAAAGTAAGAAGAATAATTATAGCACTATGTAAGTCATCTTCTCTTAAAAAATTAAAGTAGTTATCAAATTCTGAATGGTTAACATGTGTAAAGATATCTTTAATATTTTGTAACTGTAATTTATTTCCAATTAATTTTATTTTTTCAATGTAATTAAATATACCATGTAAAGAGTTATTAGTTAGCTTAATTATTTCTTTAATTTCATTAACATTAATATTAATATTTTCATGGTTTGTAATATATTTACATAAAGTTAATACTTCATTTTCAGTTGGTTTTGTTAAAGTAATTACTAAAAATCTTGATTGTATACTATTGATAATTTTATGGAGATTAGACGTCGTTATGATAAACCCTATTTTTGTGTCATATTTATCAATATAGCTTCTAAAAACTTGCTGACTTTGATCATTAATCTGATCGAAATCATCAAATAAAATAAGTTTTTTTTTATTTGGTATAGTACAATTAGATTGGCAAAATAATTTTACATCTGTTCTAAAATAATTTATACCTTGATCTGATATATTATTAATTCTTAGAATGTTCTCATTAATTTTTATATGATTTTCGAAATATTCTTTTACAATACATTCTATCAATGTAGTTTTTCCACATCCTGATAATCCATATAATATGAAAGACATTTCATTAATCTTTATTAAATCTTGTATAGATTCTTTTATAGAATTATCATATATATAATCATTTATCTTATTTGGTTTATATTTATTCATAATCAAATTATCCATTTAATAATTTAACTCTAAATATATTTAAGCTTATTTTAATCATTTTATTAAAATGGATATACATTACTCTATTTTAGGCGTTGATAAGTCTACATCGATAGAAGACGTAAAGAAAGCATTTCGTGTTAGTAGTCTTAATGATGATAGCAATTTTGATATATTAGAAGAAGCATATAAGCATATAATACAACAAAAAGATGTTGATATGATAAATAGTAATATTACTGCTGGTATGATATTTCCAGCAAAACAAATGTTAAACCATAATTTATTGAATAAAAACAATAATGATAATATGATGAATCCTTTAGAAAATATGTTTTCTATGATTCTTGGTGATAATTCTAATACAGATAATAGTACAGGAGTTGAAAATATTTTAAATGAAATTGCGGATAAAATGTTTAATTTAAAATCAAATATTTCAAAAATTCGTGAAGAAAATAGTAAAGATGAAACAAAAATAATATGTAAAGAACACAATATTACTATCCAAGATATTTATAACAATACAAGCATTGGCGATTTATTACATGTGGATGAGTTGAAGTTTCATTATATAGAAAATTATAATTTTAACGATGTTAATGATTTTACAATAAGAGATGGTGACCAGAAAAGTATTTATAAAATAAAATTTAATATTGTAGAAGATAGTAATTTTAAAATAATAGATAATACTCTTTGTTATATTTTGAAAATATCTTTAAAGGAAGCATTATGTGGATTTTCCCATAATTTACATCATTTAAACGGGAAATCATATATGATTAAAAATTACAATAAAATAATTAATACAACGAGTAAAATTACTTTAGATAATATGGGTATAAAAAAAAACGACGGTAATGGTCATTTAACAATAATTTTTGATATAATATTTCCACAAGAATTAACTGATGATAATAAGACAATACTTTCTGAGATTTTTGGATAAATTAATTTAGTATATAATAAATTATCTATCTATACTATATGTATAATTTATTGTTTGGCGTTACAATGTTGAAATCTATTCGACCTATTTTTAAAAAGAATGTAATGCAATCTATTGATAATTATAGCTTTTTACTATTAAATACATTATTTATAGCCATATTTGTTGTATTATATTTTATATATTTAAATAGTAAAAATGTTAAATTTACGAAAATTGTTGATAATTGTAAATCAATGAATATTGTTCAAATAATAAGTATGTTATTAATTTCATTTCTTACAATAACATCTACAATATTAATTATGAATATGGACCAATCAACAATATCAACAAGTTCAATAACAATAATGAAATCTGTGTCGTCGGTTGTTTTATTATTATTAGGTATATTTTTATATAAAGAAAAATATAACTTTAATCAATTATACGGCATCGTGTTAACAATGATTGGTATTTATTTTATTTCTTCCAAATAAATATATATATATCAAATATAAGTTATAAAAATTGACACATATTTATTTTAATACATTTATTATAAAAATAAATATGTCTTGGTCTACAATTCAAATAGATGATACTCTTTTAAGAGTAAACTACGAAGGAGAACTAAAACGAAAAATGAAATCAGGGAATTGGAAAACAGTGGAAAATATATGTAATCATATAAATGGAATGAATGTTTTTGTTGTTAATAAACGACAATATACTAGAAGCAAAATAATGGGATGTTTGTATTATAATTTAGATATAAATAAAAAATATATATGTAAGTTTAAAGATAACGACCGATTAAACTGTAATATTAACAATTTACGTTTTATTTCAATATAACATTATAAACATTTAAAAATATCGCTTATGATATTTTTTTCATAGGAATTTTAGTAGATACAACATATATAGAATTTTCTGTAATTACTAAATATTCATCAGATGTTTTAAATATTTGTTTAATAGGACTAGTGTATTCTTCTTCGCTTTTAATTAATATCTTCTCTTGCTCTTCTGTTTGTTTTACTCCAATCAATGCTTTACCGTTGAACGAATCAGTCCAATAGTCTAATAATATTGGTTTATCCTCAAGTATAGCTATTTTACTAGCGTGTTCTAATGTTTTTAATGACGGAAGTTGATTTTCATCAACAGTAGTTGATACAGTTAATTCACTCATTTTACTATTAACTTTAATAGTTCTTTATATTATTTAATAGTTAAATATATAACGTATAACTAATATTATTATTATATTATATTATATAATTAATATAATGAAAAGCGAAGAAACAATATTTCTTTTATCAAATGATAGTAATTATTATCCAAAATTAAAATCTAGTTTAGAAGAAGTCATGAAATCATATTGTAATTTAATTACATTTTATGTTTCGTTTTCCATAGAAAATATGAATATTAAAGATAAGGATATTTTTTTTACAGGTATAAATGTGATAAATCATGTATATAAACTACTTATATTGTATACAAGAAATTTAGAAGTTACATTTTATAATACACAACAATGTATTTACTACTATGTAGAATACATTAGTCAAATAACTGACAGAGATGATAATATATTTTTTAATTTATCTATTAAAGATGCAGTTATATATGTTTATACACGTTCTATTTTTGAAATACGTAAACAATACGTTGTTAAACAACACAATGATACTGATTCAGAAACATTTAAAAAATTAAACATTGGTACACATAATTATATGAAGTTAATAAAAACTATTAGTAACTTTTTTTTTAAAATGGAAAATAAATTAGATAAAGATAAGTTAACTGAAATATGTATATTGTTCTTACAAAACAATAACGTATTTAATCATAATATGTTAGATAAATGTAATATAACATCATATGACGATATATTGAGTGTATTACAAAATACTTAATGATATCATTATAAAAAAATAAACATGCCTAATATGAAAACATGTTTATTTTTATTTTTTTTATTTTTATTTAAAATTTAAAAACTCTACCATATATTAGGATCGTTATTATCTTCTATAATCCTATGACCATTATCATTGTTTGTGCCTCCAACCGATGGTCCATCTATTTCATCGCTAGACAAGTAAAACAATTGATTTAAATTAATATTTACACGATTCCTAATTGTAACATTAGGATGCGGTACATCATCATCACTATTATACAATAAGTCTGCTGGATCAAGTTGAACCCATTGGTTTATTTTCATATTCATATTATTCATATTATTACTAGATTGATACTTTTCAATATGATTACATATATAATCATATGAATCTGAACAACATATTTGTAATACTTCCAGAGGAGCCCTACAATTGGGACATTTTGGTTCTATGTTCTTTTCATGGTATGTATCTAATAACTTTAACATACATGATTCACAAAAATTATGATCACATGAGGTTGTTATCTTATTTTTGTCAAATGACTCTAAACATATTGAACAGTCAATAACGGTATCGTCTATTATTTGTTTAGTATCTATGGTATAAAATATTATATTTTTAACAGACTTACGTGGGGATTGTGGTTCTTCAAATATATAAGAACCATTGTCACCATCATCATCATAATCATAATCCTCATAATCATAATCATAATAATCATATCTATATCCATCTGAATCATAATAATCATATCCATATCCATCTGAATCATAATAATCCATACTACGAGCATCTTCGTCTATATCATTATTATTAGCATTTGAATTATTACCGCGTCTACCCCTATATGACATTTTAGATAAAGAGACTTATTATCCACTTATTATTCGATTTTGATCACTTAATTGTTTCTTGAAAGATACTATTGTTTCTTTCAAGGTATTCATATCTTATATTTTAACATATTTATGTCGTCAATTTTTTTTACAACTTTTTAATATATATTAAGAATTTTAATAAAAAATGTATAGTATTTAATTATATAATAGAATTCATAGATATAATTAAAATATTTATTATTATATTCAATCATATATCTATATATATGATTTTTTTTCTTGATTTTTGAACCTTTTCCTTTACTTTAATCACAGTACTATATATTTCACGAATATTATGATATTCGGTATATAATGTTTTTTTTAAAAACTCATATACATCGTATATATTTTTATCATTAGATTTACCTACTATTAATATACTTCCCGTTCTAAATATCATAAAAGATATTGTGAATGTTGTTAATGTATATTTACATTGAATTCCTGGATAAGAACACGGATCATAAGAAACATTCAAGTTATATTTCTTACTTCGTAAGATATCAAATAATAATTGTCTGTTTATACAAAATCCACAATGAAAATTTGAATTAATTAATATAGTTTCTGTTTTACTCTTATTAATATCATACTTAATAGTGGATTTATTATTAAGTATAGTTATTACATAATTGCAACATTTTTCGAAAATATCATCATTTTGAACCCCAGGAATTTCTACTTTTCCTGTATTGAATATTTTAACATGTACTTCCTTATACGTAGAACCTATTGTATTCTTAATACGCAATATCAATACAAAACAATTGTAAAACGCACTTTTCTGTTTTGATCTATAAGAGAGAATATCTTTTTTAGATATTCCTACTGTTATTTTTCTTACATCTTTATAAATATTTACATCAGATTGATGTTGTTCTAAATGTGTAATTATATGTTCGTCATAATATTTATATGTTTGTAGTTTTAATTTAATATCATTTAATTCACTTTCACTATTGGAGATTATTTTTATTTGTTTTTTTATTATACCTTCTGATTGAGTATCGTATGGCATTATATCTAATTTCCAAAAAATATTATATAAGTCTACTTCTTTTGTTAGATAAATTATTTTTGTTTTTGTTGATATATATAATTCAGATGGTTTAGGAATAATATCATCACAATGATTTTCTGTAATATCTTCTTTCTCATTATATTCTTCTATTTCACCACAATCAATAAATGAATTCCATGCTTCATCTATATTCATTTGTTTATATATTAAATATTATATATATATTTATATCAATTTTGTATTTAAAAGATTTTTTTTTATAATGTAATATTATTAGATGAGATCTGTATCTCAACAACCTAGTGATTTAAAAAAAGATGCTCCCTCGTATAGAAAAGTAAATATCATTAAAATAGAAAAAAACAATAAAACCCTACAAAATCCAGACTTAGAATTATCACTTCAACATTTTAATCCTGGTACATCACCTCCTATAAATTCCTTTATGAATAGATTAATGGTTAGAAACATAACCTATTAAAATAATTCAAGTAAATAATCTATTTCGTATATATTATACTGATCTTCATGTATAGCTAATTCAAATTTTTTAATAAGTTCGTTATCAATTATTTTTTTGTTTTTAACTAGAATACATAATAATGTTATTATTAAATATTTTGGTGTTATGTTACATCTTATACAGTACTCTATTACCATATTCTTTCTTTTAGAAGGTATTTCTTGTATCATTTTATCATATAACTTTATAGCATTGGGTTTCGTAAACATATTAGTACTTGTAATACGATTTTGGTAATTTAATTGTATATAATTAATCATACTTCTAACATCATTTTGATATAATTCTTGAATTTGTTCCAAATGTTCTTTTGGAATTTCAATATTTTCTTTTTTACATATATTTCTCAGAAATCCTATTACTTCATTTTTTGGCAACGCATTAAATTTTAACTCAATAAATTCACTTTTTAAAAAGGAATCTATTTTACTTATATAGTTACACATTAAACAAAATACCGCATTTTTTGTATATTGCTGAAGAAGTAATTTAAGAGCCTGTTGGGCACTTTTCGTCATATAATCCACTTCATCTAGAACAATAAACTTTACTCCGTTTGAAAATAATGGTTTAGAATTAATAAATTTGGTAATTTGATTTCTTATTGTGTCTATACCACGCTCATCCGACGCATTTAAATGAAGCAATAAACTTTTATTTGTATTGTTATTTTGAATATTCCTAACTAAATTTATAATGGTTGTTGTTTTACCTGTTCCTGGAGGACCATATAACAATAAATTAGGATATGTTTTACATTTAATTATATTTTCAATAATGATTTTATTAATATTGTTTAATATAATATCTTTCATTTCAGTTGGTCTATATTTTTCAACAAAAGGAATGTTAGACATAATAATATTATTCCTATTTAATATTTATATAGTTAAAATTGATAATTATTATATAAATATAATTTATTTATTTTAATAAATATGAATCATTTCGAAATTAATGATACTGGATACTTGGAATTAATAGTGGGACCTATGTTCTCGGGAAAAACATCAAGAATTATAGATATATATAAACAATATACATATTGTAATATTCCTGTACTAGTAATTAATCATTCAGATGATAATAGATATGATAGTTATATGCTTACTAATCACGATAATATTAATATAGATTGTGTAAAAGGTAATAGTATTAAAAATATTATATTAAATACTAAACAAAATTATAAAGTTATTCTTATTAATGAAGGACAGTTTTTTGATAATTTATGTAATGATGTTATTGATTTAGTAAATAACCAAAATAAATGTGTTTATATATGTGGATTGGATGGAGACTATAAAGCTAATAAATTTGGAGATATTTTAGATTTAATTCCATATTGTGATAAAGTAGAAAAACTTAATTCTATATGTACAACATGTAAAAATGGAAGAAAGGCAATATTTTCTCATAGAAAAATTAATAATAATAGTGAACAAAAGTTGGTTGGACTTAACGATATTTATGAACCATTATGTAGAAAATGTTATTTAGCGGAAATTAATACATAATTACTAACGATAAATTTTATTATATATATATATAAAATATGTTCATTATTAAAAAAAAACTGTATCTAAAGTTGCGTTTTTATTTGTAGCATATGTTGTCATTTCAGGTGGCGTATTGTCTAAAGGACTCTCTTGTCAGTTACAAAAAGCATTAGAAACCAATTTATATCTTCAACACACAATAGGATTATTGTTGATTTATACGTTTATTATGTTGGAAGGTGGGTGGGATTTTAAAAACGAAGAGAACAATAAAGCACCACGAGACTGGTCAAGTGGAAATTCTATCCATTCATTTATATATTCAATTCTTATTTATGGAATCTTTGTGTTGTCATCAAAGATGCGTTTATTACCAAATATTATATTTTTATTCCTATTACTATTGCTCTATATGACAAGTACGCAAACAAGTTATTGGGAAAAGCGTAACCGTATGAACCACATAGATTCGGTAATATCCTCTACTATACAAAGAGCATTATTTATACTATCTACATTTGTTTTTATCTACGGTATTGGTGATTATTATCTTTATCAATCTAAAGAATATGGTAAAAACTTTAGTATGTTTAATTTTTTATTAGGAACTCCAATATGTAATTACGAGAAAAAATAACTTCAAAACAGATAACGAAATAATATAAATTTAAACAACTTTATATTATTATCTTTTTTATGCTCTTTTTTTACGAATCTTTAATGTTTTTAATTTGTGTTTCTTTAACTTTACCGGATATTTTTTATTAGATTTTGTCTTTTTACGCTTAATTGTCTTATTAGATTTATTTTTAACCTTTTTAATAGTTTTACGTTTTTTTCTTTTGTTTATTTGTCTTTTCCCTCCCCTAAAAGGACTAAAAGGATGTTTTCCAAACCTGCCAAGATCCTCTGGATTATTCGACGAAACAGGAGGTTTAGGGTTAAACGGATGTTTTCCAAACCTGCCAAGATCCTCTGGATTATTCGACGAAAAAGGTTGTTTAGGGTTAAACGGATGTTTTCCAAAATCGCGTTGTTGTTGTTGGTTTTGTTGTTGTTTATTATTATTTGACGTAAAAGGAT
>TARA_B110000305_G_scaffold41557_1_pt1 | contig 12397 bp, 15 predicted proteins | sample TARA_B110000305 | Tara Oceans TARA_B110000305 (sample SAMEA4397930) | marine metagenome | biome: Polar Biome; feature: [SRF] surface water layer (ENVO:00010504); material: water (ENVO:00002006), including particulate matter (ENVO:01000060) such as... | depth 5 m | reverse complement strand
ACGGTGAATTATTGCAGTAAAAATCCGCTACAAGACACCGTTGATCTAGCTGATTACCTCTACTCTAGCTTAATGTAAACTATAATTAAGCAAGCCCTTTGATTGTATTTATAAGCTCTAAGTTCACTTTTCTTGGGCCAGCATCTTGTCGATTTAAATGCCTCCTGGCGCCTGGAATTCTAGCACCATCAATGGCGTTGTATTTTTCAAGGAATTTTTCCGTTTGATCTGAAGTATCTTTGCCAGATAAAATTTCAGGTGACATTGCTAGAATGAACTGTCCACCTTGGACTGGGCCGCCATCACCATTATCACGCTCCTTTGACTCATAGGAGAATGTTTCACCAACTAGAGGGCCTGATAAAAGCTCAATCATAAGTGCTATTACAGAGCCTTTGTGGCCACCAAATGGGAGCAGCACTCCTTTATCTATTTCTGAGGCATCTGTTGTTAGTTCACCAGCTGCAGAAAGTCCTGTTCCAAGTGGAACAGAGTGACCATCGCGGGCAGCAATTTGAATTTCACCTTTTGCCATAGACGCAGTAGCCATATCAAAAACGATGGGGTTTTTTCCAGGTCGAGGCCAAGCAAAAGCCATAGGGTTTGTCCCAAATAAAGCTGTCGTTCCTCCCGCAGGTGCTACTGCCGGGGTATAGGATACTGAGGTAAGCCCTACCAGCCCTTGTTCGCTGATTTTCTCAACCTCAGGCCAAAGTGCTGCAAAGTGATGACAGCGCTGAATTGATAAGCCTGCAATTCCAAACTTTTGAGCAGATTTAATCAACCTTTTGATGCCGTATTGGTGGGCTATTGGTGCGAATCCATTCTTGGCATCACACCTTAAGATTACTGGGGTAATCTCCTCAATTTCTGGCTTTGCGGATCCATCTACTTTTTTACTTTGAAGGGCTTTGATGTATCCAGGGATGCGAAAAAGACCATGAGATATTGAGCCATCTCGCTCAGCATTTGTTACTGTTTTAGCAACTGCATCTGCATTCTCTTCATTTGCACCATGCTTTAAAAGAGCTCGCTTAGCTAAGCTAAAAATCTCATCAAGGTTAACATCAACTGTATTAGAAGTCATAAAATTTATTCCTCACATATAGGAAATATAAGTGTCTTATTATCATCGGAAATGAATTGCAAAATAAAAAAAATGATAACATATTAACATTCTATCGACTAAATTTTTAATTGAAAACATCGGGGTAAAACTATGGTAAAAATTCATTGGTTAGGTACTGGTTTGTCAGCAATCCCAGGCCTCAAAACTCTCATAAACAATCAGTATAGTGTTATTGTCTATAACCGCACACTTGAGACTGCAGTTGAAGCGTTGTCAGATACCAAGGGTGACTATCAAATTGTGGAATTTTCACTTAGTGCTATTGAGAGGTATGCCAAGGCTGGGGATGTTATTGTTTCTATGCTTCCTGGTAACTTTCATGTCCCAGTTGCCGAACTCAGTCTTTCAATTGGTGCACATTTTGTTTCAAGCTCTTATATTTCAGATGAGATGAGAGCTCTTCATGACTCAGCAATTGCTAAGAGTCTTTGTCTTGTTAATGAGGTTGGACTTGATCCAGGACTTGATCACAGTATGTCACATGCACTAGTCGAAGAGTATAAAAACTCAAAAGTTTTTTCTTCAGACAATCAGCATTCATTTTTAAGCTATTGTGGTGGTCTTAGTGACATTCCAAATGAATTTTGTTACAAGTTTAGCTGGTCTCCATTAGGCGTACTAAAGGCTTTAATGTCGACTTCTGTAAGTATTCGCCAGGGCCAAACATATACTGTAAAAAAGCCTTGGGAGTCAGTAGATCTTTATCCCCTTCCGATGCCTTGGGGACAGGATGAGTTTGAAGTCTACCCTAATCGAGATTCTCTGCCATTTATTGAGCAGTACCAAATGAATGAAGGTTTAAAAATTGATCAATTTGTAAGAGGCACTCTTAGATACAAGGGGTGGAAAAATGCATGGAGAGATATTTTTTCTGAGGTCGACTCTTTGGATCCTGAGTCTGCTGAAGAGCGGCTCAAAACTATCAGTGATGACCTATGGAAAAAATACTCTTATAAGCAGGGAGAGTTTGATCGAGTTATTCTTACTGTTGAATTAAAGGCTATGAGCGGTTCTGATGTTGTTTGGCATAAGCAATATCTTTTAGATACCCTTGGCAATAAAAAAGGGAGTGCTATGGCTCAATTAGTTTCTTGCTCAGTTGCTCTGGCTGTTGAGGCTGTTATTAACAAAGAGATAGCAAATGGCGTATCTGCAGCACCACACCAAAATAAACTAGTTGAACGCTGGCTTAATAAGGCTGAGGACATAAGTGATCACTTTGCTTTAATTAATCATTTGGACTAAAAATTCATGATTTTACTATGATGAGTTCTCCTTCTATCAATTTTGATCATGAAACTGCAGGCTGGGTTGACTTAATTCCAGTAAGGACTGCGAACGCAAGCCTAGAAACTAATATTAGCGCAAACTGGGTTGTTATAGGTGCGGGATTTACAGGACTTTCATGTGCAAGAAGGCTTGCAGAGCTTAACCCTGATGAGCAGATTCTTTTAGTTGAAGCAAGAGAAATTGGGCAAAGTGCTTCTGGCAGGAACTCTGGTTACGCTGTCGCACATAGTCATTTTTCTGGTCCATTTAATGAGAAAAAGCTTGATGAATATCAAAGAGTTGACCGTATAAATCAAGCTGGGCTTGACTCGCTACGAATATTAATAACTGAAAATAATATTTCTTGTGACTGGAAAGAATCTGGAATTTATCATGCTGCAGCAAGCGCTGACTCGTCTCGTGAGTGTGATAACTTTATTAGTTCGCTAAAAGGTCGAGGAATCAAGCACACTGCTCTATCAAATAAGGATCTTCATCTTGAGCTTGGAACGAAATGGTATCAGAAGGGTGTAAAGGTCCACAATGGGGCATTACTCCAGCCTGCTAAGTTGGTATTCGGGCTTGCTGAAAAACTTCCTGGGAACGTGACACTTTATGAAAATACACCAATACTTAAGATGTCTCTAGGCCAAAGTAAGTGCTTAGTGACTCCCAATGCTGAGATTGAAGCTGGTCAAATTGTAATGGCATGTAATTATGAGTCTTTAGCAATTGGTCAGCCCAAACAAAGAGTAGTTGGAGTAACGCTATCAGGCAGTATTACTCGGATTTTAACAAAAGATGAGGTTAAAACATTAGGTAGGCAATCTTCCTGGGGAGTGTTGTCACTTCATAGCGGCGGTGCAACTGTCAGATTGACAAGTGACAACAGAATTTCAATACGCAACACTGCTGAATACAACAGTCACCGTCTGCTATCTAAAGAGCAGCTAATTAAAAGACAACAAATACATAGAGAGTCATTTGAGAATAGATTCCCGCAGCTATCCCATGTACCTTTTGAGCACCTTTACTCGGGAGTTGAGGGTGTTAGCGCAAATAAGACTAATATCTTTGAAAAGGTATCGGAAAGGCTTTATTACGCTGGTTGCTATAATGGTTCAGGAATAACTAAAGGCACAGGATTTGGTATTGGTATTGCAGAATATGCCTCTGGGATTAACTCTAAACTTGTCTCAGATTGCCTTGCTACTGAAAAAGCAAAATGGCTTCCACCATCCCCATTGTTGGATTTTGGTGCTTGGTTTACAACCAAAAATCGATTTAAAGGTGTTGGTAATGATCGGTAATCAAATACAAATTATGTAATTTTTTTTGCAGCTTTATACCGGTATATTAGTAAGGTTTGTTTTGCCTTAAAAAAGTAACTTTAAAGCTTAGAGTAGGTGTCTTGCAGTCGCACCTAATTCAATCAAATTTCCTTTAATGCCTGAGAAAGACTCATCGTAATGATTTATTGGGTCAATAGGCAGTGAACTCTCATCACCGCTAACTAGACTTTCACTAATCGCTTTACCAAAATATGTTCCTGGTCCAATTCCTCTTCCTGAATAGCCAAAAATTGAATATGCATTTTTACCAATTTTTAGAATCTTAGGGATGTGATCAGCTGTCATTGCAATACTTCCATGCCAGCTATATTCGATTGAGGTATTATCAAGTTGAGGGAACAATGCCTTAATCTTTCTTTTTGCCCAGTGAATGTGTATCTTTGATGCGCTATGAGAAAGGTTACCAATCCCACCCATAATTAATCTATCCTGAGCATCAAGCCTAAAAGAAGACATAACACTTGCGGTATCCCAGCAGCCTTCATGATTTGGTAAGATCGTACTTAATTCATTTGAGGATAATGGTTGAGTTGCAACTTGAAAATAGTTAACAGGTGTATATGAAGAGAGGTCAAGTCCTGAAATAGAAGTTTGATAGGCATTGGTTGCAACCAAAAGTTTTTTTGCTTTAATGGAGCCTTCAGGAGTTTTTACAATCCAGAAATTGTTGGTTGACCGAATAGATATTGCTCTTGTTGATTCATAGATGTTGGCGCCAATCAACTGAGCAGCTCGCGCTAGGCCCTGACAGTAAGCAAGCGGGTTGATGGTACCAGCATTCTCGTTGTAAAGAGCGCCAAAAAATTGTGAGGAGCCAATTCTTTGATGAGTCATTTTCTTATCGAGCAGCTTTAATTTAGCGCCACGCTCTGATAATTGTTTGAATCGTAATTGGAGGTCTTTTAATCCTTTCTGCGAGTGCGCACAATGAAGCGTGCCTTTCCTCTGTGACTGACATTTGATGTCATAATTTTGAATAATACTAAACACCAAATCAGGGGATGAAGCGAGCGCATTGTTTAGCTTGGATCCAGCATTTAAACCAATTAAACTCTCAACTTTTTTGGGAGGCATCCATAAACCTGCATTCACTAAGCCAACATTTCTTCCTGATCCACCATAACCTATTTTTTGATCAATTAGTGTTGTCGATAAACCACTCTTTGATGCAAATAGTGCAGCTGAACAGCCCGTATAACCGCCACCAATAATCACTAGATCTGTTTTAACTTCTTCTTGAAGTGATTTATAGTTAATACCTTCTTCAGTAGTTTCTTGCCAAAGATTATTGAGGGGGTTTTTATATGACATAAGGCAGCGTATTGAAACTAGATTTTAATGTTAACGTTTGACGTTTATTAATAGTGGGTAATTTAACATTATTATGAAAAATTTAAATTTTATTTAAAAAAAAAGGCACCCTTGGGTGCCTTCTAGATAAATCATAAGAACTATGGGAGAAGTGTAGCACCTGTTTCCATACGAATTACTTGACCATCTTTAATTTGCATAAAGGCTAGAACAGCCTCTTTAGTTCCATCTGCAAAGCTCATTACGCTATGAGTAACCATTGCCTCATCATTTTCATAAAGGCAGCGCGAATTGTGAGTTATAAAATCATCACTATTCATCATATAAGTAAACATCTCCATTGACTCTTCTTTATTCTTTTTTGAATTATCTAGATGCATGATAAATTGAAAATCTTTATGCATAGTGGCTGCATAAGCCTCCATATTATTCGCTTCTTGTGCTGCTTCTTGTGCTTTAAATATCGACATAATATCACCTATAGATTAATTAAAATATTATACAATTTTTTATGAAGCTAAGAAATAAATTAGAACAATTGCAAAAACTAGTAGAGGTCTATAAGTATTTTTTTTGTAGTAGTCTCTTCCGTCTGGGGTTTTGAATATTTTTATGCGTTGACCTATGTTCCAAATAAACAAGAAAAGTGTGAAAACTCCTATCATGGCAATCACTTCCCTTGCAGAGTTAAAACCGCCAATTTGCAGTGCAGGAAGAGTTACAATTAGCATTACTACCATCGATATCAATGAAATCCCCAGTGGTTTAAGATACCCATGAGCTTGCTTTGAATTGACATGTAAACTTCTTTGACCAAAATTTTTTGAGTTAAAGATCAACTGAATCGCAAAGTAGCCTCCAAATAAAATTAAAAATGATTGACACAAAATTTGAATATTCATATTAAATATTTTTTTTAAATCAAAATAGTATACTAACATTTCTACATAATATATAACCCATACTAGGCTTTATGAATATAGCTAATATACAAAGCAAGCTGGAAAAGTTTGCAAATGATCGAGATTGGGAACAGTTTCATACACCTAAGAATTTAGCGATGGCTTTAAGTGTTGAAGCGTCAGAACTTGTTGAACTGTTTCAATGGCTAAAACCAGAAGAGTCCTCGAAACCTAATCAAAATCAGCTAAGTGCTATTAATAGCGAAGTTGCTGATATTGCGATGTACCTGCTTCGATTTTGTAGTGTGCTTGACATTGACTTAGAAAAAGCTGTTGAGGATAAACTTTTAAAAAACGCTGAAAAATATCCTGTTAACCTTTCAAAGGGTAATGCTCAAAAATATAACCAGCGGGGCAGCTAGATAACTACTTTGTAGCACTCATATGGCTTTCCAGTCAATGGCTGAAGATTAATATAGTCATCTGAAAGAACTAGAATTTCCTCTGAGTTTTTCTTGTTGAGCGTGAACTGCCCTTGCATATCGAAGTAAGGATCGAGCCAAGCATGGTTCCTGTTGGTTACTTTAATATACTCAATCGAGCTTACAAGATTTTGCTCATCAATTTCCCATAATCCGGAGCCAAGCGCGCTATACCTAACTTTAACTTGATTGTCTTCGATAGGAAAGTCAACAATGAGTTCACCAAAGCTATTCCAAGTACCATTTTTTTTGTATCGAATCATCTCAAATGCAGAGTAACCTGGCCATATATCTTTACAAACCCAGTTACCCAGTATTTCAGTTTCATAAAACCGAGGTGACATAGCGCTTGATGCTGAAGCGCTAAAAAGAATCGCAGATAATAAGAGTAATACGTATTTCATAAAGTTAGTTTAAATTATTTATTGACAATCCTAAGTGAATTATTAGTGAATTTTAGAAGAATTTATCATTTTATTTTTATGTGCATCAGCCATTTTTACAATTTTATTACTGACAGTTTCTTTAAAAATAAATGGAAAAATAGAGTGAATTAGGGCAATAAGTAAAAGCCCTAAAAGTGTAAGACAATATTTCCATGCCCCCCAGAGATGTTGAAAGTAGTTATAACCAAACTCATTTGGATGTTTAGTAAAAATATTATTCATGTAACTATTATTGAATTTTTATTAATATATTAAGTATAAAGATTTGATGCAACAAGATATATTTATTAAAAAAAATTGTAATAAAATATGAGTATTTACTTATCCAAAAAATATATGAAAAATCACGAGTATGCTGGGTTTTGGATTAGGGTTGGCGCTAACCTGATTGATTTGATTATTGTAGTTATTCTATATGGCATTTTTTCTGCACTTTTGATGTTTGCGTTTGGCGATCTATTTATATCAAATATTTATTATGAAGGAGGTCGCATGAATTACCGGCCAGGCTTTATTTTTTTTAACTTCTGGGATGCATTTTTTCAATACTTTTTGCCTTTCATTGCAACCATTTGGTTCTGGTTAAAGTTTCAAGCAACCCCTGGAAAGATGGCAACTAGCCTTAAACTGGTTGATGCTAAAACAGGAAATACAATAACTACCGGGCAGTCAATAGGGCGTTACTTTGCTCAGATCCTTTCATTAATTCCTTTTGGTTTAGGTTATTTTTGGATTGCATTTGATCGAAAAAATCAAAGCTGGCATGATAAGCTTGCCGGCACTGTTGTCATTAGAAATCGTCATGTAGAAAAAGTTGTTTTTGAAAAACCAAAAAAAGAATCTGAAGAGCTGTAAACCATGCCCAAAGTTTTAACAAAAAAGCAAATTGAGCAGTACCATGATCAGGGCTTTATTTCACCCGTAAGGGTTATCTCTGAAGTTGAAGCTTTGTCTATTAAGCTGCAGCTCGAAGAGATGGAATCTAATTTTCCTGAGGAGATAAACGCGCAGAGCCGGAATAACTTACACCTTTCTTTTGTATTCTTAGATGCGCTTGCTCACAATGAGACAATTGTTGATGCCATAGAAGACCTCATTGGCCCGGACATCGCCCTTTGGGCTTCTGTCATGTTTATCAAGGAGCCATCTTCTAAGCAGTATGTCAGCTGGCACCAGGATGCAACCTACATGGGTCTTGATAGTTCAGATTTTCCAACACCCTGGATTGCACTCAGCCCAAGTAATCTTGATACGGGATGCATGACAATGATTTCGGGTAGTCATAAATCGAATATACAAATGCATGAGGACACTTACGCAGAAAACAATATTCTTACGCGCGGTCAGGTCATTCCACGTGTTGATGAATCTAAGGCTGTTGACCTTATTTTAAGGCCAGGAGAGATGTCGATACACCATGGCGCAATTATTCATGGCTCACAGCCCAATAATAGTAATCAAAGAAGGATTGGGTTTTCTCTACAATCCTATATAAAGCCTCTAATAAAACAGGTTGTTGGAAAAAGTATCTGGACTCATGTCAGAGGAAAAGTTAGGCAAGATAAAGACAGCATTGCACTTGATCGCCCAAAACATAACATGGACCCAGTAACTGTTGCCCAGAGAAAAATTGCTGAAGAGAATCTCTCTGAAATACTCTATAAGGGCGCTAAACTCAAGCGTAAATATTAATTATTTTCTTGGATCCATTCAAGGATCCTTTTAACTCCATTGTTGGTTTGAGATGGACTTAATATGTCACCCAAGATACCGTGCTTTGATGGGTCATCACCACTATTAAGAGTTGGATTATAAACAGTTGCATTACTCCCTATTTTTGCAATGATTTTGCGTGTTGCTTTTGCTGAAACAATCTTATCATCATCTGAAAACCAAAAAAGAATTGGTATTTTAATTTTGCTATGATCAACCTTGTTGACTGACAATACTACCTCCTTGATCGCCAATAGTGCTCTTGGTGGATAGCTTAATGTCCAGCAGCGCTTATGATCAGAGTTAACACTAGAGAAAGATATTTCCTTACCAAAGATGAATGGAAGGAGTAATTCTGTGCAAGGAATTCTTAGAAATTTACCCCTTGAAGATTTGATCGCAAAGTTTGGGGACACATATATTGCCCCCATTATATTATCACTATCACTAAGGATAGTATGAATCAGAGAACAACCAGTTGAGGAGCCAATCAGGATCGTTTTATCGCCTATTATGTTACCAATAGCGACAGCCTTATAAGCATCATCAGTCCAGTCGGTAAAGGAAGCATCTGCGAGAGCCTTTCCATCTTGACCATGACCAGTAAGTCTTGTAAAAAAGATATTTGCTTTGATTGCTTTAGCAATATTTTCAATGACCGGACTCAACTCAGAGCGCGTTGCTGAAAATCCATGTATGAAAACGATACTAATTTTGCTTCTAACAGAGGGCTTTCCAGCCCATAATATTTTTTTTTCAACACCTGGTCTTAGGTTCATGACCATTGCCTCACTAAGCTTAATGGAGTCTTCTAGGGCGCTAATATTAATCATGTTTCATTATAAAAAATTGGTTTTTCAAATTATATCAATCCAGTGGTTTACAATAAGTTAATTATGTATACAATTAAATTACAATAATTAATACTCTATGTATACAAATGTGTATACTTATTATCAGAAAATGACCAATGACGATTTAAGATGGGAAAGTACGTAACAAAAAATCAAAAAGAAGATGAAAAAAGAGTAGTTAGCGTTCGCATTCGTAGGCCTATTTTTGAAGCCTTTAAGGGTGCATCTGTTGCTGCACAGAAGTTCGGTTATAGCATGACACTTTCAGGCGTTTTTGAAACAGCCATGGAGGATGCAATTCTAGAGTTTAAGGATATAAGTGGGCTTGATTATCAAGATATTGCAACGTCAAATCTAAACAAGAAATGGGAAAACAAGTACCAATCTTCATCAAAAAAACCAAAGAAAAAACCTTGAAAGTGAGGTTAATATAGTTTTTATTAGGAGCAAAAATTAATGTCAGATAGTAGCGTTATTAATAAGATGAAAGTTTTAAGAGTTGATTTAGATAATGAATCAAATCTATTAAGGGATCAAATGGAGCTCCCTCTTAATGAAATAATTATTAAAAATAGGCAGTCTGAAAATAACTCAGTAAAGCTTAGTAGGGGCGTTGCTTTTTCTAGATGGGTAAGAAGGATGACTTCTCAGTTTGATTCTGTAGACCCGTTCTACAAGTAATATTTGTTATTAGAGAGAGTTGGGGCGTTTTGTTGGCCATCGCCAATTTATCAGTGTACTTGCAACCCCAAACATTATCATCAAACCCCCCGTAAGCATTGCGGTAGTAATTTTCTCATCCAGCAAAACGATTCCAGCAATAATTGAAGTTATAGGTAAAAGCATTAGGAAGGGTGAAACCTTGCTTACATCAACGCTACTTAGTAAGTGATACCATATGCTATAGCCGATTACAGTCATAATTAGCGCCAAATACAGAATAATTGACCAATCAAGAAGACTCGCTGTTGTCACCGCAGCCCATTGTCCCTCCTCAATGATAAGTGATGCCAGAAACATCTGTGGTGTAGCCATGATTGCCACCCAGGCTAGAATAGTGATGCCTGATAGATCTTTTAGGCGACTAATCATTATCTGCGCAACCGCCCATACTGCTGAACCAGCAACCAATAATAAAACGCTATCTAGGTGACCATCAAGTCTTGGCTCTCCGACAATAATTAAAACACCAATAAAGGCAAGGCCCATACCTAGTACCCTAGTCAATCCAAGTTTTTCTTTAAGTAAAAAAGCTCCCATAAGTGCTAATATTGGGCCCTCTAGCTGGACTAGAATGGCTGCAGTAGAAGCATCTATACCCTTTAGTCCGTTATAGGTGAGCCCGTACTGAATCGTTGAGCCAATCAATGCCACCACAAAGATTTCACGCATATATCCCCATGGCGGTTTTGTAAACCAAACAAGAATTAGACCTGCTATGCCAAAACGTATCGTCATAATTAGGAGCGCTGGAAACTGCTCCATACCAATCTTGGCAAGCGTAAACCCTAAACCCCAGGTAATCGGAACAACGAGTGCTAATAGAATTTGTTTAGGGTTCATTGCTATTAATTGTGTATGAAAAAAAGAGGTCAATTATGACCTCCTTTTAATGACTAAATATTTTTTTAACTAACTAATTCCATCCAGTAACCACTTTAACCTCGATAAACTCTTTAAGACCTAATGAACCACCTTCTCGGCCAATTCCAGAATGTTTAAAGCCACCAAACGGCGATCCTTCAGCTAACCCTTTTCCATTAACCTCTACTACTCCTGAAAGTAATTTTTTAGATACCCTCTTTGCTTTTTCTTGATCAGTTGTCTGCACATAGTTTTCAAGACCATATGGAGTATCATTTGCAATTTTAATTGCCTCTTCTTCGGTATCGAATGGGATCATCGAGAGAACAGGTCCAAAAATTTCAGTCCTAGCAATCGTCATTTGGTTATTTACATCTGCAAAAATAGTTGGTTTTACAAAATAGCCGGTGTCTAGGCCTTCAGGTTTACCAACTCCACCTGCCACAAGCGTAGCATTTTCATCAATACCTGCCTGTATCAGAGCCTGAATTTTGTCAAATTGTAGCTGAGAAACGACCGGTCCAATATGTCTTCCTTCTTTAGAGGCAATATCAACCTCTGTAGAAAGGGCGGTCTCTTTGGCTATCTTAACTGCATCGTCATAGATAGTTCGCTCTACCAGCATTCGAGTAGGAGCATTGCATGACTGGCCCGTGTTATTAAAGCAATGTCTTACTCCTCTTTTAACAGCTTTTTCGTCTGCATCAGCAAAGATAATATTTGCACCCTTGCCACCAAGTTCGAGACCAACTCTCTTAAAGTCATCAGCTGCGTTATGAGAAATTAAAGCACCAGCCCGAGTTGATCCCGTGAAAGAGACCATATCAACGTCTGGATGAGAAGTAAGCTGGCTTCCAACTCCAGAACCATCACCATTAACTAAATTAAAAACTCCTTTAGGGAGACCCGCTTCTTCAAGCATTTCAGCCAAAATCATAGAGTCTAGCGGGGCAATCTCTGAAGGCTTTAGGACCATTGTGCATCCAGCAGCAATTGCTGGAATAACTTTAAGTGCCACTTGGCTAATAGGCCAGTTCCATGGAGTAATTAATGCGCAGACACCTTTTGGTTCATAAATTAAGTGATTGTCTGAGTCATCAAGCTGCTCCTCAAACTGAAACTTTTTAAGCTGGCTAAGGAAGTCCTCAATTGCACTCGTCCCTGAGGTCGCTTGCGATCGCTTAGAGAAATCAATTGGAGCACCCATTTCTATTGAAATGACTTCAGCCATTTCATCTATCCTTCTTTCATAGATTGCATGCAGCCTTTCAAGAAGCGCTATTCTTTCAGCCTTTGTTGATGCAGACCACGCTGGAAATGCTGCTCTTGCTGCTGCAACGGCATTATCAGTGTCC
>TARA_B110000305_G_scaffold86264_1_pt1 | contig 12418 bp, 8 predicted proteins | sample TARA_B110000305 | Tara Oceans TARA_B110000305 (sample SAMEA4397930) | marine metagenome | biome: Polar Biome; feature: [SRF] surface water layer (ENVO:00010504); material: water (ENVO:00002006), including particulate matter (ENVO:01000060) such as... | depth 5 m | reverse complement strand
CTCGCAAACCTTTGGCTTAGCGGGAGCCCTTTGATGGTTTTCATTCATTCAAGTTGAAATGAAACTCGAAATACTCACTTCAAGTTCTTGAGTTTGAAGGCATTGAAGAACTTCCAAGTAATATTCTTAACAATAAATATTGCCTCGTTGAAGAGATTACCACCTTTCGGTAATGCTCGTGTGGCGAGCCAAATAAATACTGCAACAAACCAACCAAAGAAGAGGAGTGAAAATAAATCATTGAGGGTTGAAACTCCGAAGATGACATCGAGTTTAATTTTCATGACAATGAGGACCGCAATTAAAACACCAAGTATGGATTCCCCTGCAATGAATCCTGCACCTATGAGAACGCCACGATTTTCAACCTCCTTGCCAGCTTTCTCAGCTTCTTTAGAAGGATGGCCGTCGAGGTTTCCATCAATCCGAAGGTAGGCCGAATTGAGGGCGAAATATGAGATGATACCACCCAGCATGATCGGGACAGATAGACCGAGTGGCAGATAGATTCCGATGGCAACACTCATCACCGGCATTTTAAGCATGATCAAGGCTACTGCAATAATCGCACCGAGCATCACCATTTGGATATTTAAGTCTCCTCCAAATGCTCCTTGAACAATGGCCCCGATTAATTCGGCTTGTGGAGCAAACAAAGCATTTGAACAGGTCGGATCATCGGGAAGAGGATTCATTTCACAGGCTGTTTTGGAAATTCGAAATGCTTTGTGAAGAAGTTGAAGAGTTGGCCCAATGATGATAGCACCGGTTACCACGCCAATAATCTCTGCAGTTTGCTGGCGCCACGGCGTTGCTCCGACCATGTGTCCAGTCTTGAGGTCCTGCATGACGTCACCAGCAATTGCTGCTGATGAAGCGACAATAGCTGCGATGAGTAAGGTTGCGAGCATGAGTTCTTCAGTTCCTAATCCGAGGAAGAAGTCTCCAACAACCCATACTAATGCTACGGTAAACAAGAGCGTAGCGATTGTCATACCTGAGACTGGCGAGTTTGAAGAACCAACGACACCTGCAATATATCCAGCGACTGCTGCGAAAAAGAAGGAGACAACACCAAGGAAAAGGGCTCCTGCAAGCGCTAAAATCAAGGATCCCGTCGCCCACCAATAGTAGAGGAATGTCAAACCAACGAGTATACCGCAAACCATCAACACTTTGTTCAAAGGTAAATCTAATTCAGTTCTAAGCAGAACTTCATCTGACTTATCGGTTTTAATGAGTGCCTTTGAGAGTCCTGTAAAGATTGTTTTTCGCATTGACCAAAGTGTATAGACACCTCCAACAACCATTGCACCAACGCCTACATAACGAATTTCTGAAGCCCAAATTGAATAAAAGCCAGTTACTAAATCAGGTGAATCCGGCCATCCGCGAATTAAGCCGTACATTGGTACAAGTATTCCGAATCCAAGTACTCCACCGAGGAAAATAAACGAGGCAATTCGGATTCCAACAATATATCCTACAGAAAGAAGTGCAATTGAAAGGTCCATACCGGCATAGACTCGAGTGCCCAAAAACTCCCAAGCAGATTCAACATTGTGGTGTGTTACTTTGAATCCTTTCACCATTAAGCCATAAATTGCGCCAATTCCGAGGGCGTAGAGAATTGCTAAAGCGCCTTCTCCACCTTCTTCACCTGCAACGAGAACTTCTCTACATGCAACCCCTTCGGGATAGGGAAGTGCTTCTTCAACAATGAACAAACGACGCAAAGCAATGGTAAACATGGTTCCAAGTAAACCACCAAGAAGAGCGATAATCAAGGTATCAAGCCATTGAATCTCATCCCAAATACCGATGACAAGGAGTGCTGGGACAGTGAAAATGATACCTGCTGCAAGTGATTCACCTGCACTTGCCATTGTTTGAACTGCATTGTTTTCAAGAATCGACACATCGTTAAACATCGTCCTCAAAATAATCATTGACATGACAGCTGCAGGAATACTTGCAGATACCGTCATCCCTGCGTAAAGCCCGAGGTAGGCATTTGCTGCGGTCATTAGAATTCCCAAAACAATACCGACGATGACGACACGCAAAGTCAACTCTTTTGGCGACTCACTCGCAGGGATGTAAGGTTCACCCAAACCGCTCATATCATCTCCAACTCAAGGCAGTTGTTGAATACATCGCTCGCAACAAAAGGGACCCCCACCATTATTATCATAAGTCCACCCTCTTACCACCGAAACATTCGGTTCTTCCGAGGGGTCTTTTTTATGAGTTCATGGCATGATTTAAATTCTGATGAAACAATCCATGCTCTCGATACTGATTTGAATGGATTAAGTGAACAAGAAGTTCAAAACCGCCGTTCTCTTCATGGAATGAACAAGTTGAAGGAACCCGAAAAGACATCATCTCTTCTTCGTTTCTTTTCACAATATCATGACCCTTTGAATTATTTGTTGATTACAGCTGCCATCGTCGCATTGCTTATTCATCCTGACCAACCAGGTGATGCAATATTCATTTTTATTGTACTTACAGCTAATGCAACTTTTGGGTTTTGGCAAGAAGGTCAAGCAGAACAAGCAATGGATGCACTCAAACAGATGTCGGTCTCTACCTGTGTTGTCATCAGAGATGGAATAGAATGGTCAATTCCAACACCTGACCTCGTCCCCGGTGATGTTGTAAAACTCGATGAAGGTCTGAATGTCCCAGCAGACATACGTGTTGTAGAATCGTATCAATGTAAAATTGATGAGTCCTCATTGACAGGAGAGTCAAACAGTATTCTAAAATCTACAGATGCACTTCCTTCATCAACACTTCTTGCTGATCGTAATAATATGGCGTACATGGGAACATGTGTTTCTACTGGTCGAGCAATTGGGATTGTAGTTGAAACTGGGATGTCGACTGAACTTGGTCGTATTGCAAGCGATATCGTCGGTTCAGAATCGCCGAAGACTCCATTGGAATTGAAATTAGAATCCCTTGGTCGTTTCTTAGGATTTATCGCTCTGGTTGTTGCTACGCTCTTGGTTTCGATTAAGGTCCTCATCGCTTATGGCGACCCTGCAATCGATACTATCGGCCTCCGTGACGTAGCAGTCGAGCAATTCATTGTCGCCATTGCCATCTTTGTCGCAATTGTACCAGAAGGGTTACCGATTATTCTTGTCATCACTCTCGCTCTTGGAATGCGTAATATGGCGCGTCACAAGGCCATCATCCGGCGGATGAAAGCCGTTGAGACATTGGGATCAACTACAGTTATTTGTTCAGACAAAACTGGCACACTTACAAAAAACCAAATGACCGTGCGTCAATTCGTAACAACAGACGGCGCATTTACTGTTTCTGGTGAAGGTTTCAAACCCAAAGGTAAACTTTCCTTGGATGGCGTAGAAGTGTCGGACTCTAAAATGGAAGAACTCCAGAGCGACCTGGTTTTCCGACTCTCAGCAGCTTGTTTGAGTCTCTGCCATAATTCACAGATTTCCAAAGTAGATTCTCAATGGCAAGCAATTGGTAACCCAACTGATTCAGCATGTGCAGTTTTAGGTTGGAAAATTAACGGTGATGTTCGCAAATTCGCACAACGCCATTCAAGGATTCATGAGTTCTTTTTCGATACCACACGCAAACGTATGTCAGTCATTCATGAATACGAAGGTGAACGTTGGGTCTTTTCTAAAGGAGGCGCTGGAGGTTATGTTTCACTTGTCGACTGGAAAATAGTGGATGGTGAAATTGTACCTATCGAAAAGTTAGATATTGATTTCGCATCCCAAGCCAATAAAGATATGGCGAGCCAAGCAATGCGTGTTCTCGCTCTTTGCGCACGTAAATTAGATGATGATGAAGACATACATGATGTAAATGTCGTGGAATCAGGTTTCATTTTCCTCGGACTCGTAGGAATTATGGATCCTCCTCGTGCTGAAGTGAAAGATGCAATTGCCATCTGTCAACAAGCTGGAATCAGAGTAAAAATGATTACAGGGGACCAACAATATACAGCTGAAGCAATTGGAAGAGAACTGAACATCACGGAAGGTGGAATTGCTCCAATCAACGGTAGTGTTCTAGCGACACTCGATGATGATGCAATCAGTGAAGCAGCGTCTCAAGCGAGTATTTTCTCGAGAGTGACACCCGAACAAAAAATGCGTATTGTATCAGGTCTCCAATCTCGGGGTGAGATTGTCGCAATGACTGGAGATGGCGTAAATGATGCACCTGCCCTCTCCCGCGCTAATATCGGTATTGCGATGGGCATTGCTGGAACTGATGTAGCGAAAGACGCCGCTGACATGGTCTTGCAAGATGACAATTTCGCCAATATCGTCCACGCTATAGAAGAGGGACGTAAAATTTATCAAAACATTCGTAATTTCGTACGCTATCAAGTTTCAACAAACGTTGCTGCAGTCGCCTTAATCATCATCTCAACCTTTGTGTTTGGTTGGAACTTGCCACTTACAGCTACTCAAATTTTAGTCATTAACATCTTGATGGACGGCCCACCAGCCGTTGCACTTGGGGTCGAAAAGAAGCATGGTAATGTCATGTCCCGTCCACCGCGTCCGGTGAATGAAGGCCTTCCAAATTTCAGTGATATCGTCCTCATCTTTTGGTTAGGCGCTGTCATGGTTACTGGTACTCTCTTGGTCTTCTTCCTCGCAGGAGGCGGGATAAACGGTGAACTCTGTGAAACACCTCCTCTCACAGACCTTGACACCTTTACTGGCTATGACAGGGATGCATGCCTTGCAGGTGACACTCTTGCTTCAGAAGAATATGCGGACGGTAAATTTGCGTATGCCCAAACCATGACATTTTCAGTCTTCATTCTTTATCAACTGTTCAATGTACTCAATTGCAGATCAAGTGATGAAAGTATTTTCAAACTCGGATTATTCTCAAATAATGCCATAAACTATGCTTTAGTGATCTCACTGAGTTTACTACTTTTCTTTGTTCAACTTTCAAATTATACGATTCCAATTATGGATGTTCAAATTGGTAACCTTCTTTCGACCATGAGTTTGCAAGCAAGTGATTGGTTCGTGATTACTCTTGTTGCTTCTGGAGTTTTCATTGTCGATGAGTTTAGAAAGTTCATTGTCAATTCTCGATATTTTGCAATTCAATGATTCATATTTACTTCCTTATGGAAGCAACCACATCTTGAAGAATGAAGCGCCACAGGTTAGGCCATGTCAGCATGGGAATCTTCTACCCAAGACGCTGGTTCAAACCCCGATTGGAAGGGAAAACTTAGTGAATTCGTAGGTGATTTGTCTTCATGGAGCGGGCAGATACGCCCAATCGCAGAAAAGGTTGCCAACGGTCAACGGCTTACTCTTGCCGATGGCCTTCTACTTTATTCTCATGCTAATCTTTCAGAAGTTGGACGCTTATCTGATTGTGTTCGAAAAGCACGTTTTGGCTCATTTGCTTTTTTTAATTCAAATGTCCATGTCAATCAAACAAATGTATGCGTACTCGCATGCAAGTTCTGCGCCTTCCGTCGTTCGAAGAGGGCAGACGATGCTTATTCGCTCGATATCGAAGCTTACCTCGATGATTTAAGCCAGTATGCTGATGTTGTAGACGAAGTCCACTCTGTAGGCGGTCTTCACCCTGATTGGGGAGTGGAGCACTATGAATCGCTTTTCAAGGCAACGAGGCAACGATTCCCTCATATTTCGATTAAAGCCTTAACGGCTGTTGAAATAAAGCATCTTTCTCAATTATCAAATATTACGTTCAAAGAGACGCTTCAAAGATTGAAAACCGCTGGACTTGGATCATTACCTGGTGGCGGTGCTGAAATTCTCGATGATGAAGTCCGTGCTGTCATTTGTAATGGTAAAGAAAGTTCATCAGAATATCTTGAAATTCATCGAAGTGCACATGAATTACAAATCCCAACGAATTGCACTATGCTTTTCGGAACCATTGAGACACTCGAACAGCGATTGATGCACATGATTCAACTTCGTGAACTTAACGACGAAACACAAGGTTTCCAGTGTTTCGTACCTTACCCATACCTACCGGACCATTCACGCTTACCAGAGGCTCAATTGGCAACGGGTAGCGAGATACTTCGTACGATTGCAATTTCGCGTCTCATGCTCGACTCAATCCCCCATATCAAAGCATACAGAATGAACATTGGAGATGAATTGGCGGAACTTGCCCTCCAATATGGCGCAGATGATATCGATGGTACCGTTCAAAAAGAATCGATTATGCATCTCGCAGGTTCAACGACCCCCTTGGACCACGATCGTATACGTTTAGCCCGCCTCATCTCAGATGCTGGTTGCATACCTGTCCAACGGAATACGACTTATGAAAAGTTCGAAATATTCATCCCCCCAGTTGTAAAACCGCGTACACAATTGAAAATGGCAAACCTTTGAGTTGATGTTATGCAGGATTCACTTTGGATGAACACAATAGGAAGAGTTGCTTTTTTGAATTGCGACCCTTTGTTTTACGGCCTTGATAAAAAATGGGAGGTTCTTGCAGCCCCACCGGCCTGGCTCACAGGTCATCTCCTACGAAAAGATTGCATCTTAGCACCGATTCCAGCTGCAGATTATGCCCGACACTCCGACGAACTTATCCTCTTACCAGATATCGGAATTTGCAGTCGAGGAGAAGTTGGAAGCGTATTGGTCTTTGGAACTATGCCTCTTGAAAGCATGAAATCAATCGCACTCCCCACAGATTCAGCGACATCTGTACAATTGCTCAAATATCTTCTTGGAAAACGTCATCTTGCGCCACATCTCAAACTCATGGGCCCTGACCTTGGAAGTATGCTTGCGAAATGTGATGGTGCATTGCTCATCGGAGACAGGGCACTTGAAGAGGCAAAGAAAAATCCTGCGTCAGTACAACTCGACCTCGGTACTGACTGGCTTCAATTCACCCAAAAACCGATGGTTTTTGGAGTATTTGCTGCACGTAAGGACACACCAATAGAATCTCTCCGAGTTGCTCAAGGCATACTCACTGAAAATCTCCGGATGTTTGAACAAAACAGTGAGCAGAGAGAAAAAGTCATTCAATGGGCTCTTTCTCGTTCTGATCTTGATTATGAACGCCTTGACCGATATTTCGGAGAAGTGTTCAACAGGATTGACGATGAGCACCTTTCTGGGCTCAATGAATTCCTTGTAGAAGCATGCGGTCTCGAGAGTGGCGCCGAATTCGCGTGGTAGATGCAGTGAATTCTTTGTATCCTGGCATTACTCTTCGGCATCTGAGTATGTGACGACACGACGTTTTTTTATCACTTTTTTAATTTTAGATTCTTCGACCACTTTTTTCTTTGATACTGTCTTCTTTTTCGAAACTTTTTTTGGTTCCGATACGACGCTATCAAGTCGTTTCCGTTTCACTTTTGTAATCGGGCCATCAGTTCCAGGGGGTGATTGTTTGGCTTTTCTTCTGGGTTTGGCAGGTGCTTGAATAACTGGTTCATCTGTCATAACAGGTTCTTCATAAGGCTCTTCGGATTCATCTCCAATCTCTTCTTTCCCGTTTGGATGGTGTTCATCATCAAAATCCATTTCAATTGAATTCTGTATTCGAATAATAAAAACAATACCAGCTACGAGAAGTCCCAGTATCGGGACAAAGAGTATTGGATAAGAAATGAGTATCTCCGATATTTTTTCTGAAACACTCGGTTCAGGCTTCATTTCTTCCTCCAATGTGAATGAAAGTTCACCTTCGATGACCCACCATGGTGACCAATAGAGTGATTGAGAATTCGTACTATGGACTGCGACATCAAGGGGGTGCATCTGTGCGTGTTGGGCAAGTGATGCATCGGTAGCAGATGGTTGGGATTGTAAAGTGAATTCAAAGGGATAAGTCATCGAGTCACTTAAATTAAAGGTCAGGCTATAGGTGAATGCGATATGCGTACTGTAATCATTTTTTGGAGTAAGTACCATGCCTCTTTCAATCTGACAGTCGACATATCCGTCTTGCAGTTGTCCGGACGAAAGAAGAATAACATTTTTCCATGAACTTACATAGTGATTTTGATCCATATTTTCACAGATAGTCTCCGATAAGAAATCCGCCTCCTCTTGGCTCAATTTAATATCGCCAATCAATGACCCCCTCGATAGATTCCTTAATGCCGAAGATGTACGAGAGTCCAAAGTAAAGGTGTCTTTAATTTGGAATGAAGTAGAATCTATTATGATCTCAACATGACGTATGGTTTCAATATTAGGGAATTTGCTACATTGAAGTTCAACATCTTGGCACTTGTTGTCGTTTTCATCAAGTATGGCGTCCCCATCATCATCACCATCATAAGAGTCAGGAACATTATCTCCATCGAGGTCAGCTCCATTTTCACCGTACCCAATGGGGAGGGCCGTTGCACCATAGACGGCAATATGTCCAGTATTTGTGGCTACAAACACCATCTCACGAGTTCCAAATTGGTTTTCTCTCAGAGTAAAATCAAGCGCTTGATGTGCGAGATAAATCGAGATGGAAACTTCTAAATTCTCCGAATCAACAGTGATTACACGCGGAGTACTTCCAACTTCTAACACATGAATTGAATTGTCATCTGAAGACCAATGTAACCCACCCCCTCCATCGAAGGAAACTTTAGAAATTGATCCACCGTCAAAGAGCCATGTGCTCAACTCTCCATCTGTAGTCAACACTGCAAACCGTTCATCAACCGAATCAAAACTGCAGGATTTAATCTTTGAATAGAGGTTCCATTCTTTTTCAGTAGAGTGGCCTTGAGGCGTCCACATGACGAGACGTCCTGCTTCATCACCCGTCAAGGTGTAGCCAAGAGAGGAAAAAGCGATGCATGTAATACGTGCATTGTGCTTTCCAGTGAGCGTTCTCTCAACCTCCATATCTGTGATGCGCAACATGTCAATACCATTGTTGCTGTTCGGAACAGCCAACAGACTTCCATCTGGTGACCATTGAATCATTTCGGGTTGTGAATTCGACCCGTGTTGTTTTGAGGTCAGTTCCATTGCATGCACATCAATCAATTGAATTGTGTCTGTATCTGCAGCCTGGCCTGAACGTGAGAACGCTAAGAATTGACCATCGGGTGAAAACTCGACATCCAATACATCACTCTCTACCGTGAATGACATCATGAGTTCCAGAGAATTGACTTCATGAATCGCCACGAGACCACCATAAGCACTTGCAAGATATGTACCATTAGGGTTCATGTCGACAGCCTGTGATTCTGTCGCTGAAGATACGGTCGTAACATCAAGATAAGCAATGTCCGAATATTGTCCGGCTGCAGAGGGGAGGATGAATAAACAGGTCAGTATAAGGCAGATATGGGTTTGGAATTTGGAAAGTCCCGCCACCATGCCCTCTGCCCCATACTCCCTTGGTCGACTCCACTTGAATACTTGACGCACAGTTTCGTTAATCGTTGTGGAATGCCGGCGGTTGGTTCATCAAGGTCCCCCATGTGGGAGCATCATGGTGGCACAGTTACCTCTTGATGAAGACGGCAATAAGATAGTTCGAATCGGGCACTCTCCTGACCCTGATGATGCTTTTATGTTTCATGCCATGACGACAGGAGCATTTCCTACACCAGGCTATAATTTCATCCATGAATTACAGGATATAGAAACTCTCAACCACCGCGCAATGAGATCTGAACTGGAAGTTTCAGCAGTTTCGATTCACGCATTTCCAGAAATTTCAAAGGATTATGCATTGATGAATTGCGGCGCTTCAATGGGTGAAGGATATGGACCCATGGTGGTTTCACTTCCGGGCGCCTCCTTAGATGAAGTTCGTTCATCAACGATCGCAGTTCCAGGTTTGAAAACAAGTGCATATTTGGGTCTTCGACTTTCTTGGGGTGATTGTGATATTGCAGTCGTTCCTTTCGACGAGATTATTCCTCGCATTCTTGATGGAACATACAAAAGTGGACTCATTATTCACGAGGGTCAATTGACTTATGTCGATGACAACCTTGAGGTTCATCTTGACCTAGGTGTATGGTGGAATGATCGCACCAATGGATGGCCAATGCCCTTGGGAGGCAATGTTGTGCGACGAGATCTCGGAGAACAAGTCATGGAAGATATTACAAAATATACAAAAATGAGTATTGAATTTGCTCTAAAATCTCCGGATGAAGCTTTGGAATTTGCAAAACAATGGGGTCGTGGTATCGATGATGAAACAAACCGTGAATTCGTCGGCATGTATGTTAATGATCGTACTATCGATTACGAAGCGGAAGGAAGAGCCTCAGTACGTCGCTTTATCCGTGAAGGTCAAGAACTCGGTTTGATACAATCAGATTTCAACACAGAATCAATGTCCTTCATCGGATCAAATGAGTGAGCAATATTCAACAGCACATCAATACCAGGTGTGATTCAATACGAATATTCCCAACTGTGCCTGCTGCGTCGAGTGTCACAGTAGTCGATTGTTCGAACCTCCTTCTCGATGAAAATCCAGGGGGAGATGAATGGTGTGAAGTTTCACTTGATTTGTTACATCGGTGCCTAACTCTCGAATCGGAAGAAGCAGAGGTGCGAGTTTTTTGAAACCTCAAGTTCAAAGACTCAATGCCTCTGCGTTGTAGTAGAGGGATTCTATGCCACACGAACACATTACACTCGCTCAAGCCCCAAACGGTGAAATCGGACCCCGATGTGAAAACTGTGGAATCCGCCTCACTTTTGGAAATGCAATGGTTGTCGGTAAGTACTACATGTGCTGGAAACATTATGTTGAAGCAACTGGTGCAGACACTTCAACAACCGTCGGAGAAGCAGAGGAACGCTTCTGGATGACCGAATAATCTCGGCGTGTATTCAATAACCCTCACTCATTCCCTCTCTTTGGGGAATTCCATGGCAACAGGATGGGCAAGGTTTGCACACCGCTTTGGAGCATACTATAGGAGTGCTGAGTTTTGGACTCCTCCTCGATTAAAAACAAGGGAATGGATGTTCATTCCTTTTGGTGGCGCCCCACCAATACGTCACAAAGGATTCGGTGACATGAATTCTGTTCGGCAATTCATCACCGAACGTTCGATGCATTCTTGCTTTTATTCCACGGCGTATTGGGACCGTCCGTTTGAACTCAAAATGTCAGACAAAATCTGGCGTGGTGCCGACCTCATTTTTGATTTGGATGGCGATCATCTCCCCGGAGTCACTGACAAAGATTTCCCTGGGATGCTCGAAGTCATACAAGAACAAGCATGGTCTCTCTGGAATGATTTCCTTGAGCCGGAATTTGGATTTGATGAAAAATACCTTCAAGTCACTTTTTCCGGGCATCGCGGATTCCATTTGCACTATCGCGACCCTTCTCTGTTCCATCTTGATTCAGAAGCCAGACGTGAAATAGTATCCTATATCCGTGGCGAAGGGGTTGATGTCAAAGGTGGCCTAGCTCGCTATCACGATCTTACTTCCGAAGGTTGGACTCGACGCATACGCGATGGAATGGGTGATATGATTGAGAAGCTACGTACGATATCTCGAAAAGAACAAGGGTACACAGCGGAAGTAAATACACTCCATCAAGGCCTTCTTAGTCAATCACAGCGTGAAGGGCGAACATCCACGAAAGGTAAAACTTCAATTCAGAAATTAGCCGATGTTGTTAATCATGATGCTCGTGCAGAGCGACTCAGAAATGGAAGTTTTGGAGTATTGGAGAAGCATGAAGGATTGTTTCTCGATTTATTGAAGACAGATTCTTCGGTCGTCCTCGGTTCAGCGGGTGAAACAGATGAAGTTGTAACCATCGACGTTCGGAGGCAAATCCGTTGGCCAACGTCACTGCATGGTAAAACTGGAATGCGTGTCAGTGAATTCCCGCTCAGCCGCCTTGACCCTGATGGTTCGAATCCTTATTCAGCATTACACGAGGCTGTTGTTCTCAATACCCAGGATAAAATGGAAGTTGAAATGATTGTGGATGACTCCATCTGTAAATTCGGAGATCAAGTGTTCGATAAGCAATCGGGTGACCGATTCGAAATCCATGAAGCGGGGGCAACATTCCTCATTTTGAAAGGTTGGGCGAAAGTCGTTTCCTAAATCTGAGAAGCCTTTGAATTACCATAATCTTGTGCAAAGGTGAAGGTAAGGTTCAAGACTCCACCCGCATCCAGCGGTTTAGAGGTGAACCACATGGGTCTGCGCAAAGGCAAGAAAAAGAATGCTCAAAACCCCCCTGCACCGGGTTTACCACTCCCACCTCTCCCTGGCATGGCTTTGCCTGCACCCACGGGTCTTGCTTTGCCACTCCCTGCCCCTGCAGCCCCCCTCCCACTACCTGCTGCTCCAACTCCACTTCCGGCTCCTGCAGCAGCTTTGCCTCTCCCTGCGGCCCCAACTCCGCTTCCAATGCC
>TARA_B110000305_G_scaffold58268_2_pt1 | contig 12460 bp, 10 predicted proteins | sample TARA_B110000305 | Tara Oceans TARA_B110000305 (sample SAMEA4397930) | marine metagenome | biome: Polar Biome; feature: [SRF] surface water layer (ENVO:00010504); material: water (ENVO:00002006), including particulate matter (ENVO:01000060) such as... | depth 5 m | reverse complement strand
CGGATTAAGTTCTACATCTTGCGAGTAAACATTGCCTCCGTTTGATCTCCACTCTGCGTGGACAGAAAACGACATTAACATCATCAATATAAATACAAAACGCATCACTCTCTCCTAAGGGTGTACCTGTTAGGGTCATCCTATCCTATCTTACCTTTGCCTGGGCCGATATATACAGCGTCATGTTGGGTTGCGTAAAAAACTGAATGTGTGATATATTTTTATTAGAATAAAACAATTAGTTTTATTTGAGCCGATATATAAAAAAATTATATAAAAATGAGGAGCAGTAACTATGGACCGAAGAGACTTTATGGACGTGAGCTTAAAAGGTTTATCCTTGGCAGCCATTGCAAATTTAAACCCATTCGCGATCAGTTCTGCGTTCGCTCAAGAAGAAAAACCTTGGGCCCAAGAAACATTTAAATTCCCCTTGGGTGACTTTGCATTACAAAGCGGCGAAGTACTAAAGGATGCTTACTTATTAGTAGATATTCAAGGTAAACTAAATTCCGCTAAAGATAATGCAATCATTTTTCCGACATGCTTTACGGGAAGTCATAACTTTAATTCTATGGGCTACGGTGTGGACCGCGCACTTGACCCTACAAAATACGCAATCATCACAGCGTGCCAAATAAGTAGTGGACACTCCTCGTCACCCAGCAACCAGTCCAATGGCCAGGGTGCATCCAACTTTCCTGCGATCAACTATTACGACGATATAAATGCGCAAAACAAACTAATTACTGAGTATTTTGGGATTACTAATCCATTGATGTACTTCGGCTTCTCTATGGGCGCGCAACAAGCGTTTCATTGGGGGGCGCTGCATGGCTCTAAAACTGGCGGTATCGTTCCGCTATGTGGAACCGCTAAAACAACCACTCAAAATTGGATGGCATTGGAAGGTTGCGTCAACGCCCTAGAATTAGATCCAGTATTCAATGGGGGCGAGTACACGACCGCGCCAACACAAGGCATTAACGCTTTTGCACAAAACTATATTTCACAATATGCTGCGGATGTGTTTTACAAAAAAGGTTTACATTTAAAGACCTTTGGAGAGCACAAGGACCTTCAGGCATATCGCGGGTTTTTTAATGGCTATTTCAATAGTCTTGACGCGAACGATCTGCTGAGCCAGGTTAAAAAATGGCAAGCTGGCGATCTAGGTAACCATGCACAATTTGGTGGCGATTGGAAAAAAGCGCTAGCCAACATTAAATGTCCTGCCTTGGTTATGCCGAGCACGAGCGATATATGTTTCCCACCTAGAGATCTTGTGGCTGAAGTAGCCGAGATGCCAAATGCAAAGCTTATTCCAGTCGAGTCCGATTACGGACATTTGGTCGGATGCATGACAGAGATAGCCGGGAGCAAAGAAGATATCAAATTTATTGATGGTCAGCTTAAAGCTTTCCTCAAAAAGATAGGTTAAATCTTAAGCACATAAAAGTAGCACCTCCCAAATTGGGGTCTTTTATATCATATATGAAAGACCCTTTTTTATTGCCACTCACCGAGGTAACTGTGCTTGTCCCTATAACAGAGCAACTAGTGGCTTTCTTCCCTTTTATCCTAAGCCGGACGTGATCGGCACTGATTTAATAGATGTGGCCAGGGGTCTTCTCGGCTGCTGAGAGAGCGATTTGTGTTAATGTCGCTCGCTTGTTTCCGACCTGTCAGGAGTTTGCGATGTTCAAGTTGCTCAGCGCCACCCCCAGCCCTTATGCTCGTAAAGTGCGCATCGCGCTGGCGGAAAAGAACCTGTCCTTCGAGCTCGTAACGGAGGTTCCCTGGGATAGTACAACCAGCACACCTAAGTACAATCCGCTAGAGAAGTTACCAGTGCTCATTCTTGACGATGGCACAAGCCTCTACGAGTCGAGCTACATCCTCCAGTATCTGGAGCTCAAGCATCCTCTACCGCCTCTGCTACCCCCAGACGTCGACGGGGTCCTTCGGGCGCGCAAGCTCGAAGTGCTTTGTGACGGCGTGCTGGACGCCGTCGTGTTGATTTTTTTCGAGCGCCAGCGGCCCGACGGCGGCAGCAATCTGTGGATTAGGCGTCAGCAGCGTAAGATCGACGGCGGCGTGCGCGCGGTTGCGCGCATGGTTGGCGAGCGCGAATGGTGCGTGGGCGATTCCTTCAGTCTTGGCGATGTTGCTGTCGGCACCATGGTCCGCTATTTTGATGTGCGGTACCCAGAATTGCAGTGTCGCACGTTGTACCCAAATCTCGCCGATCTAAGCGAGCGTCTGGAGCAGCGCCCATCTTTTAAAGCTTCGGTGCCTTACGCACAGACGATCTCGGATAAGGTGCTCTGAGCCGTTAATACGGGCAATCGGCGCTGGACGACGTTCGCTCGTCCCGAAATTCCGGAATTTCCATCACTCGCCACTACACGGCACCGTCCGGATGACACTGATCACCTATTTTGTAAGCGTCCGGCCATCACACCTTGCTGGTGACCGTTGGCGTCCAGTTGTGCGGCAGTAACTCATCAATGGCGTTATTCTTCTGCGTCGGCAGCTTCGTTAGCACCTCTTTCAAATATTCATAAGGATCATGCCCAGTATTTTAGCTTCAGCAACGTAGAGTGCTGACTGAAGGCGGACGTTCAGCCCTCGCTTGCGGTTGCGCGTGATCACCACCATCAAGACCTAAACCAAGGAAAGGGTAATGGCTAGACGTGGTTTATCGGAAATAAATTCTTGTTCAGTGAACATATCAATTACTCTATATTTTAGTTAGCATTGAACGATAAACTAACAAATTTTTTGCGACCAAACATATTTACTTTCGTGGCCGGCCGCCAGCGTAGCTATCAATCGACTCATTGATATTCGCACACCGAACCTTATCTTTCGTGTAAATTTCAGCACTAGGTTCTAGCCACGACATATCGTCAAAGCCTCCTGCTTTAATGTGCAACATTTCCGGTGTCATATGGACCTCAGAGAAAATTGGGGACCCACAGTTACTACAGAACGTACGTTTGACTGGCATACCCGAATCACCAACTGACTCATAGGTTTTTAAAAATCCCGGCTTCTGAATAGAAACTTGCTCCTTCGCATAACTAGCCACTATTGAATAGGGAGCGCTCGTCTGCTTTTTGCAATCATTACAATGGCAATAGATTACTCTAACCGGATCACCCACTATTTCATATCGCGTTTCCCCACACAAACAGCCTCCGACACGTTCCATAATTTTCCCCTTTGTTGTTAAATCCGCCTGAAAGCATTGTAGGACATAGGCCCACAACTTTTAAATAGTGAGATTAGGATTTTTTTAAGGTGTGTAATCCGCATAAAATCAACAACTTAAAGGTTTTATCTAATCTATAATGAGACGGTAATAGACAATAAAAAACCGACATCATTACAATATCGGTTTCTTATAACTGGCTCCTCGACCTGGACTCGAACCAGGGACCCACTGATTAACAGTCAGTTGCTCTACCAACTGAGCTATCGAGGAATCGGAAGGCGCTTATGATAGTGATTCGCAGTCGGTTGGTCAACTAGAGTGCTTAGGTAATCACTTTAGCTATGGCTTCTGAAACCACACCAATATTTTTTGAATTGAGGGCTGCAACACAAATCCGACCACTTTCAATGGCATAGATCGAGTATTCCTCTCTAAGCCTAACCACTTGCTCTCGGGTTAGACCCGAATAGGAAAACATGCCTTGTTGTCTCGTGATGAAGGAAAAATCAACATCCGGACAGAGTTTTGCAATATTGCTCGATAATTCTAATCTCATGTGTTTGATGCGCTCACGCATACCTCCAAGCTCAGTATCCCATTGGCTCTTAAGGTCCGAGTCAGCAAGCACCGTCTCGACTACCGCGCCACTATAGATAGGTGGGTTCGAGTAATTGGTGCGTATAAGCCGTTTTAACTGGCTTTGTACACGTTTTGCTTCCTCTGCAGAGCTGGACACAATCGAGAGGCCACCGATACGCTCTCCGTATAGGGAGAATGACTTCGAGAACGAATTGGAGATAATTAAGTTTTTACAGCGTTCCGTGAACAGGCGCACCACAAAACCATCTTCGTCGAGCGAGACCCCAAAACCTTGATATGCAATGTCAAGAAACGGAATTAATGCGTGCTCAACGATGAGCTCAGCAATGATTTTCCACTGTTCCGTATTCAGATCCACACCAGTTGGGTTGTGACAGCAAGCGTGCAGTAACACTACGGATTGTTTTGGGAGCGTTTTGAGTTGTTCGACCATCTGATCAAACGCGATGCCTCCGGTGTTTGAATCGTAGTAGGGGTAGACGTTGACTTTGAGACCGGCATTTTGAAAAATGCCACGATGGTTCTCCCAGCTTGGATCAGAAATCCAGACATCAGAGCAACCGACCACTTGCTTTAAGAAGTCCGCACCAACTCTAAGGGCACCCGTGCCACCCAAAGTCTGCGCCGTGATGATTCGGTTCTCAGCCAATGCGTCAGACTCAGCTCCAAAAAGAAGAGCTTGAACCAATTTGCCGTAATTCGCGTTTCCATCAATGGGCTGATAGGGGCGAGCGGCTTGTTTGCCTACAACGCGTGCTTCAGCCGATTTGACGCATTCAAGCAAAGGCACAGAGCCTGCATCATCGTAGTAGACCCCAACGCCTAAATTAACCTTATTAGGGTTCGCATCTGACTTAAAAAGTTCAGTAAGCCCTAAAATAGGGTCACTGGGTGCTAATTCAACAGTACTAAAAGCGGAAGTCGTCATATACTGGTCGTTGTTAAGATATGCGTTAGAAATAAACGGGCATTATTGTACCGCACGTGTTCATGGTAATTCCACAAGAAACAAGGCCCACTAGATTTTGTCTACAGAAAAATTGATCAGATTCCCCAATAGTCCATTTTTACTCAACCAGCTATTCGAACCCGCAGGAGATCAACCAGAGGCCATAGAGGCTCTTTTGAGGGGCTTAACGAGTCAGATGTCGCATCAGACCTTACTTGGCGTCACGGGCTCAGGAAAAACCTTTACGATGGCCAACGTGATCGCTCGATCAGGACGTCCTGCGATAGTCATCGCTCCTAATAAAACCTTAGCGGCACAACTCTACTCCGAATTTAAGGATTTTTTTCCAAAAAATGCGGTTGAGTATTTCGTGTCTTATTACGACTACTACCAACCTGAGGCGTATGTCCCATCTCGAGATCTTTTCATCGAAAAAGATTCGAGCATTAACGAACACATTGAGCAAATGCGTTTATCCGCTACCAAATCATTACTCGAGCGCAACGACTCAATCATCGTCTCAAGCGTTTCATGCATTTACGGCATCGGCAATCCTGTCGACTATCACGGCATGATTCTTCACCTCATTGAGGGTGAAGAAATTGGTCAACGTAAGATCATTCAAAGACTTGCTGAGATGCAGTACGAACGAAACGATATGGATTTTCATCGTGGTGTTTTTAGGGTAAGGGGTGATGTCATTGATGTTTTTCCGGCAGAGAATTCTGAACACGCCATTCGGGTGGCCTTATTTGACGATGAAATCGAATCACTGTCGGTATTTGATCCGCTCACCGGCCATGTCCTGAATAAGGTTAAGCGCTATACCGTCTACCCATCCAGCCACTATGTGACGCCCAGAGCAACTGTTCTGCGCGCTATAGAAACGATTAAATTAGAGCTACGCGAGCGAATGGGACAATTTCAAAAAAATAGCCTTTTGGCTGAAGCGCAGCGTATCGAGCAACGCACTCGTTTCGATTTGGAAATGCTTACTGAAATGGGTTTTTGCAAAGGCATTGAGAATTACTCTATACACTTATCTGGACGAGAAAAAGGTGATCCTCCTCCGACGTTAATCGATTATTTACCTAAAAATGCCATTATGTTTATGGACGAATCACACGTCACCGCGCCACAAATTGGCGGAATGTATAAAGGGGATAGGGCGCGGAAAGAAAATTTAGTGAATTACGGTTTTAGATTGCCTTCTGCATTAGACAATAGACCTTTGCGGTTTGATGAATTTGAACAAATAGTGCCACAAACCATTTTCGTCTCCGCGACACCCTCTCACTATGAAAGTGAGAAGCAACAACAAGTTGTGGAACAAATGGTTCGACCAACAGGGCTTGTAGATCCTCAATTGGAAGTGCGACCTGCGGTTAACCAAGTTGATGACCTATTATCAGAGATCAGTATTCGATCCAAGCTCCATGAGCGTGTCCTGGTCACCACGCTGACTAAAAGAATGGCGGAAGATTTAACGGACTTTTTAGGTGAGAATGGAGTTTCTGCGCGCTATCTGCATTCGGATATTGATACGGTGGAGCGTGTTGAAATTATTCGAGATTTGAGACTTGGGGAATTTGACGTCTTAGTAGGTATCAATTTATTAAGAGAAGGATTGGATATTCCAGAGGTCTCACTTGTAGCTATTTTGGACGCAGATAAAGAGGGCTTTCTGCGTTCTGAGCGCGCGTTGATCCAAACGATTGGTCGCGCAGCAAGACACATTAATGGTCGAGCCATCATGTACGGTGATTCAATCACTCGATCAATGCAGCGCGCTATTGATGAGACAAGCAGACGTCGTCAAAAACAACTTGAATTTAACGTTGAACATAACATCACTCCGAAAGGCATTGAGAAACGTGTGCGTGATTTGATGGAAGGTGTTTACTCTGAGTCCAGCTCAAGTGGCAACAGTAAATCTAAAATTGAATCTCCTGCCGAAATTAAATCTGAGTCAGATTTGTTGGTTGAAATGAAACGAGTTGAAAAGCGCATGAAAGAGGCTGCTAAAAATTTAGAATTTGAGAAAGCAGCAGAATGCAGGGATACGCTCAAATCCCTTAAGGATCGATTTATTTCAGGTTCACTGGCCTAAATAAATAATCAAATATTTATTATGAAGGTTTTAGTTGTGTGCACCGGAAACATTTGTCGGTCCCCTTCTGGGGAAGCTGTGCTGCGGAAAAAAGCGGCGGAGAGGGGGTTGCACAATACGTTCAGCTGCGCTTCTGCAGGAACGCACGCTTACCATGTAGGAAGTCCTCCCGATGATAGAAGTATTAGTGTGGGGGTTCAGCGGAGTTATGACTTAAGTGAAATTCGTGCACAAAAAGTCTCATTGAATAACTTTTTTGATTACGACATTTTTTTAGCGATGGATACCGTGCACTTGGGGATACTTCAACGATTAAAACCCGTCGATAGCAAATCTAAAATTCTATTATTTTTAGAGTATAGCCGAAGGTTTCGTCGACAAGATGTTCCCGATCCGTACTATGGTTCGAGGGAAGAATTCAATACTGTGCTTGAGATGATTGAGGAGGGAGCGGATACATTCTTAAATACAATGTATCCGCCAACTGACCCTTAGTGTGACCGAATCATAACGGTCACAAGTTTCTTCACTTTGGACTATCTTGTGTTTCCACCTGCTGCATGGGCTCACTCGCAGCTAAGGCCGCTTCCTTTGCTTGCCGTCGCAGTTTACGCTCTTCTCTAGCCTTCTCTAATTCAGCTGTATTGTGCTGTGAGTCAACATCAGAACTGCTCGCAGACGATGCGGTCTCTATCATTGTCATGCCCTTAGGCAATACAACTGGCTCCTCCACAATCGGCTTTTGTATGACAGGTGCAGGCTTCGCAACAACGGGCGCAGTCACCCGAACTTCTGCACTCGCATCATTCTTATCAGAAGCGATGTGGGTCACAGGTTTCTGGGATTGTACTGAGGGCGTATCAACAGTGTTGCGACTTGTTTCGACCACATCTGAGACTTGCGCGGTTACAGACGGTGACTTGTCTGCGCTTTGTTGAGGTGCGCGAGTTTCAGCTCGTGTATCAACGACTTGAGGTGTTTCCTTGACCGGAGCCTCGTAACCTACGTCGTTGCCGGTTGATGCTGCCGGCTGAGGACTAGCAGCTTGTTGACCTTCGGCAGTCGGTGCTGCGTCCATGGTTGATTCAGTAGTTGGCGCCGCATTCTCTTCACGGTCATTTCTTCGGTTGCGACCTCGTCGATCGTTATTTCTACGGCGACGGCGTCCAGTCTGATCTTCTCGTCTTTCTGATTGTTCAGTTGTTTGCACCGTAGTATTGACACTTGTATTACTCGTGGCTTCAACAGTTTTCTGAACTTCTGGTTTTTGTTCCACAGGATTGTTAGTGTCCGCATCGTTACGGTTTTCAGTATCTCTGCCGCGTCCTCTTCGTGGTCGGCGACGGTCACCACGGGAGTCGTTACGGCCGCGACGACGATCACTTCCCTCGCCATCTCTACCACTACGTCTTCGATCAGTACGCTGATTTCTACCTCGGTTATCTGATGATGATTTTTCTTTGTCTTCGCCAGATCCAAATATGGAAGCAATGAGTCGCTTGAAGAAACCATCTTTTTTGGTTTGAGGTGGAGCTGCCTGTGTGGACGTCACTCCTTTCACTGCCGCAGAAGGTTTTATAACGTCTTGCTTCTTATCTTTTTCTAGTGATTCGTCCTTCACTTCCTCAGCAAGATCATAGCTCGGTAAAGTCATATCAGTCTGATTAAGTTCATCATGACGAAGGCGCTTAACGATGTAATGTGGTGTTTCCAAGTGGGTATTCGGTATCAATACACAGCTCACTTTTACCCGATGTTCAATGGCGTAGAGCTCGTCTCTTTTTTCATTGAGTAAGTACGAGGCTACAGCGACAGGAACTTGGGCATGCACAGCTGCAGTACTCTCTTTCATCGCCTCTTCTTGCACGATGCGAAGAACATGCAAAGCAGTAGACTCAATGGAGCGAATATTCCCAGTGCCACTGCATCGTGGGCAAGTGATGTGGCTTGTTTCACCCAATGAGGTTTGCAGTCTTTGTCTCGACAGCTCCAACAATCCAAATCTGGAAATTTTACCTACTTGAACGCGCGCTCGGTCATACCTAAGGGCCTCGCGCAGAGTGTTCTCGACTTCGCGTTGGCTATTTGTATTTTCCATATCGATAAAATCGATAACAACAAGTCCACCCAAGTCACGCAAGCGCAATTGCCGAGCGACTTCTTCCGCGGCTTCGATATTGGTTTTTCGCGCAGTTTCCTCAATATCACTGCCTCGTGTTGATCGAGCAGAGTTAACGTCAATTGAGACCATGGCCTCCGTGTGATCTATAACGATGGATCCACCGGACGGTAAAAGTACTTGTCGCGAATAAGCTGACTCTGTCTGGTGCTCAATTTGAAAGCGAGAGAATAGGGGGGTTTCTTCCTGATACCATTTCACCCGATCCACGTTATGCGGCATAACGTGCCCCATGAACTGACGAGCTTGCTCGTAGATCGATTCAGTATCGATCAGGATCTCGCCAATATCTTGTCGGAAGTAATCTCGAATCGCTCGGATAACAAGACTCGCATCTTGATAGATTAAGAAGGGTGCTTTTTGACTGCCAGCCGCTCCGTCTACTGCTTTCCATAATTGAGTGAGGTAATTTAAATCCCACTCCAGCTCTTCTGCGTTACGCCCAATACCTGCCGTGCGGGCGATTACGCTCATTCCGGTAGGTAGATTTAATTGATCCATGGCATCGCGCAGCTGGGCTCGTTCTTCTCCTTCAATTCTTCTTGAAACACCACCCCCACGAGGGTTATTAGGCATTAAGACTAAGTATCGTCCTGCGAGACTGATGAATGTGGTAAGTGCCGCACCTTTGTTGCCACGCTCGTCTTTTTCGACTTGCACGACGAGCTCGGTGCCCTCGGATAAAACATCCTGGATTCGCACTTTAGTGGGATTGGCTTGTGGGTCTTTAAAGTAAGACCGACTAATTTCCTTAAACGGAAGAAACCCATGCCTGTCGGCACCGTAATTAACAAAGGCCGCCTCAAGACTAGGCTCGATACGGGTGATAACAGCTTTGTAAATATTACTTTTCTTCTGTTCCTTGCCAGTTGTTTCTACATCTAAATCGAGGAGTGTCTGTCCATCGACTATCGCAACTCTCAGCTCTTCAGCATGGGTTGCGTTAAATAACATTCGTTTCATTTATATTCCCCCGCGCACATACCGCTGTGGGAGACTAAACCGGCACTATTTTTGGATAGTTTCGTTCAACTATTTCAATTAATAAATTAAATAAATTCTTTCGTTGTGTCGAGCAATCGTTTCCTAAATCAATATCTTTCCGGTTTGTTACATAGGCCCCCGCAACTTAAGGCGTTGGCACTTTGAATCTCCCACGCTGTTCTAAGCGCGCAAATCATTTACTATATCGCTACTTTCGTTTTTCACTGTTGAGGTGAGCGAAATTAACCTTGGGACGAGCCTGCTAATAAATTCGTTGAGAACCGAACGGCTAACTAACAACGGGACTATAAACCCGGAGGCCGTACGATCTTTATGAGACCGTGGCATTCTCGTCGTCAAACGACTCGTCGGTGAATTATAATTCAAAATGAATAACTTATGTAAAGATCGTGTAAACCAAGTCGTGATTGGCGTTGATGGGGAAGCGCAACGAATTGATAACTATTTATTGAAAATACTTAAAGGTGTCCCTAAGAGTCATGTTTATCGTATTTTGCGTAGCGGGGAAGTGCGCGTAAATGGAGGCCGTGCAGGTCCCAGTCGAAGACTCACCGAAGGAGATAAAGTCCGAATTCCCCCAATACGAATTGCGGAAAGAGAGCCGGGGACGAAGCCGCGAAACCCCATGCAACTGCCTATTTTGTTTGAAGATGATGATCTGCTTATCATTGACAAACCCTCTGGTTTGGCGGTTCACGGAGGTAGCGGAGTGTCTTTTGGGCTCATAGAGATCATAAGGGCGGATAGGCCTAACCAACCATTTATTGAACTTGTACACCGATTGGATAAAGAGACCTCAGGCGTTCTGTTGCTTGCTAAAACACGGTCCGCATTGACTCATTTGCATGGCCAGATTCGGGATAATTTGACTAAAAAAATATATGTGGCTTTAGTCTGGGGTGCTTGGGACCACACAATTAAGAAGATAGATCTGTCGCTGCGCAAGTTTGTCTCTAAAGAGGGTGAGCGCAGAGTTGTCGTCGATGGATCCGAGGGCAAGCCATCCCTCACATTTGTGCGTGCGCTTGAGACCCACGGAGAGACCACTTTAATCGAAGCTAATCTTAAGACAGGACGAACACATCAAATCCGAGTGCACTTGGCACACAAGAATTATCCGATCTTGGGCGATGATAAATATGGCGATTTTCGGCGAAATAAAATCTTTCAAGCCTATGGCCTTAAGCGTATGTTTCTTCATGCGCATCAGTTTTCTTTTACGCACCCTGTGCATGGAAATAGAATAAAAATTGAATCGCCCATACCAACAGAGCTTAGGCGTGTCATGACTGCTATCGATGAATCACAACAAGAGAAAGAACTAAACATTCCATGAGAAATTTCGATTTAATTGTCTTTGATTGGGACGGAACACTTGTGGATTCGACAGCGCATATTGCGCAAAGTATTCAAAAATCCTACGCAGATAACGATCTGCCGGTTCCCGATGAGGCGGCGGCCACGCATGTTATCGGATTAGGTCTTTTGGACACCTTCAACTATCTATCGCCTAATCTCACTAAAAACCAACATCAAGGCATTGTCGATCGTTACCGGCATCACTTTTTAGATGCCGACAAGACCATTCACGCTTTTAAAGGCGCATCGGAAGGCCTACAAGCGTTAACACAAAGAAATTATATGTTAGCTGTTGCAACTGGTAAAAGCCGAGTCGGCCTTGATCGCGCTTTGAAGAAGGTGGATTTCGGCCATCTATTTTCGGTGACACGTTGTGGTGATGAGGGGTTCCCCAAGCCGCATCCCGATATGCTGCAATACATTATGAATGACCTGGCAGTAACGCCTGACCGCACGCTCATGATAGGGGATACCTCGCATGACTTACTCCTGGCTAAAAATGCAGGAACTTGCGGTGTCGGCGTCAGTTACGGCGCACATGACAAAGAAAGCCTTATCGCTCTTAATCCGTTAGCGTGCGTGGACAGTTTTGAGGAATTGATGGCGTGGCTTCTCGAAAACGGTTGATTTGTCAGCCCTCGGATTTAGTAGAAACTGGCCGAGGGGTGCGCTTTGTAACGACGGATAGCAATGGGGATGAGGTCCCTGGCTTTGTCATACGTCATAACGGCATAGTGTTCGGCTATGTTAATCGGTGCGCCCATATTCAAGTGGAACTTGACTGGCAACACGGGGAGTTTTTTGATGCCGATCTTCAGCTACTGATGTGTGCTACCCATGGCGCTTTATATCTACCCAATACGGGAGAATGTATCGGGGGCCCATGTAAGGGGGCATTTTTAGCAAAGCTGCCGATTGTCGAAGAACATAATGGTATCTATCTTGTAAATGAAGATTAGTATGTAGTCACTTGAATTGAGTAGCGATCCAGGCAACTGACCCAAAAAAAAATCGGTAAACTTGATGCCTATCTTCAAT
>TARA_B110000305_G_scaffold242172_1_pt1 | contig 12573 bp, 10 predicted proteins | sample TARA_B110000305 | Tara Oceans TARA_B110000305 (sample SAMEA4397930) | marine metagenome | biome: Polar Biome; feature: [SRF] surface water layer (ENVO:00010504); material: water (ENVO:00002006), including particulate matter (ENVO:01000060) such as... | depth 5 m | reverse complement strand
CCAAAGGCATCGAGAGTGGCCCGGAGGTCGCTGGCCAGGAGCTCCATTGGCCCGTAATGAGTGAGGTGCTGAATGGCAGATTCCAGGGCACTGGTGGCGCGACGTAGGGCATCCGCGTGGCGGGCGTTGATTGCGATTTGATCGCTGGAATCGGCGGCGGAAAAGTTGTCGGCTAATGTGATCACTCGCTTATCGAGATTGGCCATACCGTCGTGGGTGAGGGCTGAGATGGAGATCGTATCAAAGCCGTCGGCAGCTATCGCTCGCGGTGAGTTGTTGGCTAATAGGTCTACCTTGTTGAGCACCACTAACGTTGTCGCCGGATCGAGCTGTGCAGATACTTCGGGGGGCAGCGGTGGGGCAGGGTGGGTGGCGTCGAGCACGAGCAGCACGAGATCAGCCTGCTGCAACCGTTCGATGGTTTTAGCGATACCCAACCGTTCGACTTCACCGGGTTCAGGGTTCAGCCCGGCCGTATCGATTAGGCGCAAGCAGTGCGGACCGACCATGACCGTTTCTTCCAAGTAATCCCGAGTGGTGCCAGGTTGATTGCTAACCAGCGCCCGCTCACGACCGACCAAAGCATTCAATAGAGAACTTTTCCCGGCGTTGGGCTCGCCCAAAATCACGGTCTTGATGCCATCACGCAAAAGTTCCCCGTAGCGATGAGTGGCTAAAAGCCGCTCCGTTCCCCGTAGAACATTGCCCAATAGTTTATCCACAATTTGACGATCCTCGGCGGGTAAATCCTCTTCGGGAAAGTCGATGTAGGCCTCTACGCGGGCTAGTCCTAACAAAAGTTCATCGATAAGCGCTGTCAGGTGCCTTCCCAGGCTGCCTTGCAGTTGTTGATTGGCCGCGGCCACTGCGCGGGCACTGCGGGCGTGGATAAGGTCCATCACGGCCTCCGCCTGGCTCAGATCCAATTGCCCATTGAGAAACGCTCGACGCGTGAACTCGCCCGCCTCGGCTGCACGACATCCTCGCTTAAACAAGTCATTTAGAACAAGTTGAGTAATTACTGGGTTGCCGTGAGTCGAAATTTCCAACACATCTTCGCCGGTGTATGAGCGGGGTCCGGCAAAGAAGGTCACCAAGACATCATCAACTTCGTGACCGTTTGTATCCCGATAGGCTTGATGACTGGCCACCCGGGGCTCCAACGCGTCGGCAAACGCCGATGTTGCAATGGCCGCGCAGGAGGGGCCACTGACCCGCACCACCGCGATAGCGGAGGTGCCGGCTGGGGTGGCGGGAGCAGCAATGGTTTCGGTTGAGTCGGACATGCGAACAGCCAGACCGAATCCGGTTCCCCGTCGGACGCAAAACGAAACCACATTCGTCCCACCCGGGTCCTACGGACAGAATCTCGGTGTCGATTGGGTATGTAAGTAACCATTATGGTTTCTTACATACTTAAACTGATATACTAGATATGGTTATATTAGTTGTTATTTGCCGATTGAGGCGACTCTACTGCCGTCGGCGACGCGATCTCCTGGGTAAAGAACTACGAGCTCTCCGACGGACAAACCTTCGATAACTTCGGTATAGAGACCGTTACTCAGGCCGGGTTGGACAGACCGTTGCTCGACCACGTTGCCTTGCAGCACGAACGTGGACCACGTGTCGCCTTCTTGGAAAAGGGCTCCGGCGGGAATGAGAATGACATCGTCGCGTCGTGCTTTTTCGATTCGAGCCTCCACCCGGAAGCCATCACCGAGGTTGGCGCGTTGGTCGGGTGGGGTAGTGAGGTCGGCCAGCACGTTAACGCGCTGCTCCTCTACCCCGAGAGCGGATACCTTGGTGAAGGCAGCGGGTTCGACCCAACGCACGCGCGCTTCGAGATCGAAGTCGCCACCCCATTGTTCGAGCCAAACGCGCGCACCCGGCGCGATAGCCACCCCGTCTCGAGAGAGAACCTCCACGCGCACTTCCAGATCGGTCGGGTCTCCTACTTCAAGAATAGGAATGCCACCCGTGACGATACGGGAGCTTTCCTGCATGACACGTAGCACGCGGCCACTTACGGGAGATTTGATTTTTATGCCGGCCTCCGCGCTCTGGTCATCAGATGGGTTTCCGTGATCGAGAACCGCTTGGGCTTGTTCAAGTTCATACCGAGCAACCTGCAGGCCGAAGGTCGAAGCGCGGTCTTCCTGTGCGGCTGTGAGCTCTTGGTTGATCACCACATCGAGCACCTGTTGGGAAACCAATTGTTGATCGCCGAGGGAACGCTGACGCGTCGCTTTCGATTGAGCCAAGTTGAGCGCGGCCGCGGCGCGCGCGCGTTGCGCCTCGGCTTGGTCAACCTGACTCGAGGCTCCCCGCACCCGGGCTTCGGCTTGGGCGCGACTGCGCCGATCGAGGATATCACCACTGGCGGGTTCAAGCACGGCCAGCACGGTTTCACCAGCGACGATTCGCGCTCCGGGTTTTAAGTCGATGCGACGTAATTGTCCGGCCACTGGGCTCGAGACAACGTAGCGATGACGCACTTGCGTGACGCCTTCTTCATTAACGGTGGCGATGAGATCACCGCGGGTCACCACGGCCGTCTCAACCGGCAAGGGCGCGGGCCACATGCCAGCGACGATCAACGCCAATAAAATGACGCCAGCGATCCATCGCCATCCTTTGCGTCGGCGCTGGTGATTGTCGCCCGCGGTCGGGTCAAAGGGAGGTTCAGCTGTATCGGTCATGGACGATTAATTGTAAGCTTACAGGAAGCGCATCATTCGGTGGCTTTCAAGGCGCCGACCAAATCGAGTTGATTGAGTTTACGGCACGCGATCAACGCCGAGATAGCAGTCGCGAGAGTGATGACTAGAGTGGCGTAGGCGTAGTTCGAGGCCGATAGGACGAGAGGCAGTCGCACGGTTTCGGTGTTGATACTTTGGATCAACAACGAGGCCATCCCTGACCCGATCCACAAACCGAGGGGCAGGGCAATGGCAGCCAACACAACGAGTTCCCCGACGAGGATACTGCCGACATCGCCTTGGCTAAATCCAAGCACGCGTAACGTTGCAAGTTCACGCGCTCGTTCGGACAACGCGATTCGCGCACTGTTATAAACAATGCCAAAAGCGACAATCGTCGCGAAGCTCGAATAGATCACTTGAATCAACCCAATACTCTCCGCCGTGGTTTTACGGAAACTCTGTCGCATAGCATTTTTGATCACGACTCCGGAGGCCTGCGGGGTTTCCTTGAGTTCGCGCAAAAACGCTTCCCATTGACCGCCAGCCACGCTGATAAATGCACCCGTGATGCGGTCGCCTTCGCCGAGTAATCGATTGAGCGCATGCAGTTCCATGAATGAAGCGATCCCGGCGAAATCCTGTGAAAATCCGCCAATCGGAATCGTGATCGATCGACGTTTTCCTTGCAGCACATTGATCGTCACCAAATCGCCTGGACGCACCTCAAGTGAATCGCCTAAGGCTTCGGAAATAATCAGACCCGATTGTTCCAACTGCAGCGGCAAATTATCTTGTCCCATTACGCGGTTGAGGTCGGCGTCTTTGACGATGCCATGTAGGGCAAGGCGGCGCGAACGCTGGCCAGAAACCATTTCTATCGGCACGGTGCGAAACGGTTCTGCCAGCACAACCCCGGGGAGTTGACTGAAGTCATGCGCCGCCCGCATGGGCCCCGGTTCGACGAGGGACACGGTTACGGTTTGCCGCTGCACGACGTCCCATTGAAAATCGAGAATGTGGCGAACGCCATCTCGGAAAGCATTGGGAATAATCAGGATACCTGTAGCCATGGCTAGTGCGACCGTAGTAAATATGGCCTGCCACGGTTTACGTTCCACGTTACGCAGGGCCATGCGGAGCGAGACGGTCAACCACTTCGAAAAACCCAAACGCTCAGCGATGGCCGGTCGGAAACTTGCGGGTGGTTCAGGACGCATTGCTTCCGCGGGCGAGAGTTTCACGACTTTAAGAACGGCACCCGCGACGCCGATTAACGCTGCGGCCGAGCTCGCAATTAACGCCCCAATAATTGCGCCCGTGGCCGGCACGAACTCGAGCCGAGGGAAACGGAAAAACAAGTGATACATGTCCACCAGTTTTAGTCCGAATATAAACCCTCCCAGCGTGCCGAGACTGGTGCCTACGATTACGATCACCAAAGCGAATTTAATATAATGCCACGCGATGGTTCGGTTGGCGAAACCGAAGGCCTTGAGGATCGCGATCTGTTCGCGTTGCAACGCGATTTGTCGACTCATGACGGAGTGGGTCATGAACGCGGCGACGCTCAGAAAAACGAGAGGAAATCCGAATGATAGTCCGTCCAAAACCCGGATCTCATCATCGACGCGAATATTGGACGGGTGCTCGGAACGACCGTATGCACCGAGCCCACCGTAAGGTTCGAGAATACGATCTACTTCGGCGATAACCTCAGGTTCTGATGCGCCCGGAGCCAAGGAAAGTGCGAGCGTATTGAACGCACCTTCCAAGTTGAAAGCTTCCGCAAGTTCTTGTTCGCGCATCCAGAAAATCCCAAAAGTTTTGTTATCGGGAAGGGCACTGCCCGGGCGGGCTTCGAACACGTATTGCGGCGCTAACACGATGCCTGCGATGCGCAGTTCGAGCCGGCGGCCATTGAGAATGGCGGCGATGGGGTCACCCGGATTGAGTGCATTGGCTTCCGCGAATGCTTCACTCACCAACACTTCCAATCGACTCGACCCCTCGAGTAGATTTCCGCGACGCAAATACAGTTTGTTTAGGATGGTCGGTCGCCGATCGGGCACGGCGTTTATCAGACCCGACGCGGGTTCGAGTAGATCAGGTAGATCAAGCGTTACGCTTACTTCGACCCCGGTCTCGACGGCAGCCACTCCCGGGATTGCCGCGAGTTTTTCGCGGGTGCTATCTGGAGCCCGTTTTAACCCAGCGAAAACCTCGGCGAAGCGGTGCTTTTCGTAGTAGCCGTCACGGGCCTGATCGAGTGAGCGAATGAGGCTTCGCGTCATGATCATCATCGCCAGCCCGCAGGCCATGACGAGGGCCACGGCGAAGGCCTGAGATTTAAGCGCCTTCAGGTCACGGAGAAGTTTGAGATCGAGTAGCTCCATTAGCAAAGAGCTTGGTGTTGGGGTAAAGGATGGGGTAGGGCGTGCTCGCCGAGCGCGCCGAATTCATGACCCCAACCGCAAGGCGCGCTCGGCGAGCACCCCCTACCTTTTTCGGTTTGTATCGAAGGATTCACTATAAATATCACCATGCCAATTCGCCCACAGGTCGCGGATTGGCATTCACCTTCGCTAATTCGAGGCGACCGTCGGACATGGTGAAAACGCGGTCGGCCATTTCGGCCAGAATGGCGTTGTGGGTGATGACTACCGTGAGGGTGCCGATCTCACGATTGATGCGTTGGATTGCTTCCAGCACGAGCACGCCAGTCTTCACGTCGAGAGCGCCGGTAGGTTCGTCGCAGAGGAGTAACTCGGGGCGTTTGGCGATGGCGCGAGCAATGGCGACGCGTTGTTGTTCACCGCCGGAAAGTTGCGCCGGAAAATGATTCGCCCGGTTGGTGAGATCGACCAAGGCGAGGGCATCGTCTGTCGACATGGGATCACGTGATACTTCAGTGATTAGACCGATGTTTTCCCGGGCCGTTAGGCTCGCGATCAAGTTGTAGAATTGAAATACGAACCCCACCACATCGCGTCGGTAGGCAGTGAGACCGGCCTCATCAGCCTGCGCCACATTCCAACCGCGATAGTGCAACGAACCCCCCGTGGGGTTATCCAATCCCCCGATCAGATTGAGTAGGGTCGATTTGCCGGAGCCCGAAGCACCTAAGAGCACCACCAGTTCTCCCTTGGGCAGATCGAGATTAACGCCTCGCAGCGCATGCACCGCGGCGTTCCCCGACCCGTAGGTCTTGGACAATTCACGTGCCACCACCAAGGAGGAGTCGGGCGCAGGAGGAATTGGTGAGGTCATCGGAATAAAGAGTTGATTCCCTTGTGGTCACTCCCGCAAGGGTGGCTCTACTTTCGCGGTTATTCAAAAGCCCAGATGATTGGATATGATCTCGCCGCTGATGGGTGACGGAATCTCTCTTCCTGGCCATGAGGACGAAGTTGCGAACCGCAATGATGCACGGACAGGCATTCGTGTTCGTGGGTTTCGTTTCGACGAGCTTGGCGGCCGATGACCCTACGCCCTTGGTGTCGGTGCTAATTTTGAATTAACACCATTAAAGGCGACGGTCTATTCGTAGTCAGCGCTGGTGAGGCTTTGGAGCACTGAAAATTGCCAGTATTGGAGGCGTCTTTTCAGTGCCTCGGTTTTGGCTGGGTAGCGGGAGGCTAGGTTGGTGGATTCAGTGGGGTCGTTCGCTAGGTCGAAGAGCTCGACTCCAAGGATATTTTCGCCGTCGATGACTAATTTGAAACCGTCGTGGACTACGGCCCTTGGGCCATTAAAATCGGTGGCGTTGATTACCGCGTGCTCCTGGTTGCGGAACGTGCGGGTGTATTTCCCGGCCATCATTTTGATCAATGGGGTGGTGCCTTCTTGAAGCTCAGGATCAATATAAGGAACGGGGTGGTTTTCCGCTTCGTTGGAATTATCGAAACTCCAGAAGAATATGGGAGTTTCGCGCGTCTTCATGTCGCTCGTCAGAAGGGGGACCAGGCTTTCGCCGTCTATCGGCCGATCGGGCAGAGGTTGCCGCACGAGGTCGGAGAGCGTAGGTAGCAGATCACTGGTGACGCTGGGTAGGTTGGATACTCTCGGCAGCGAGATTTTTGCGGGCCACTCAATAACGCCGGGGACGCGGATACCGCCGTCGTAGACACTACCCTTGAGTTCGCGGAATGGATTGGTTGCGCCGTCGCCGCTGGAAGGCACGCCGTTGTCGCCGCAATATAACACGATGGTGTTGTCGCGCAGGCCGGTTTTTTTGAGATGGTCGCGAAGTTTGCCGATGGCGCGGTCCATGGCCGTGATTTCGGCGTAGCGTTCACGCAACACGTCGCGCAAGCGACGGGTGGTGGCTTCGCCGGTTTCGGTGCTGGTGAGGTTGACCATTTTGGCGGCGTATTCTTCCGGCAGGTCGTCGTAGAGGGCGAGGTCTTCTGGCAGGCCCATGTAGGGTTCGTGCGGAGAACCAAACCATACGACAGCGAGGAACGGTTGGTTCTTTTTTTGGGCGCGTCCGATGAAGTTGATGGTTTCGTCGATGATGACTTCGGAGCCTTCGCCGGGAAATTTTTGCGGCTCACCGCCGTTACGCACGAGCACGGGATCGAGTTCGAAAAAGTTATCGTGGGATAACCACTCATCGAACCCCATGGCGCCGGGACTGGTGGGGGAGTTTTTGTTCACCGGACCGACGTGCCATTTGCCAAAGTGGCCGGTGCGGTAGCCGGCTTTTTGCATGATGTGCCCGATGGAAATTTCCTCCGGACGCATGGACCAGTTGGGCGAGAACGTGCCGTAGCGGTTGGGATGGCGGCCGGTCAGAAAACTCCCGCGGGTGGGCGAGCAAGAGGGATGCCCTGAGTAGAACCGGTCCAGTCGCAATCCGGTCGCAGCCATCTCATCGAGCACGGGGGTGTGTAGGTGCGGGTGCCCGTTGTAGGCGACTTCATCCCAGCCATGATCATCGCCCATGAGCAGGATGACATTCGGCGGGGTTTCGGCGTTTGCGACGGCGTGAGCCCCCATGAACGCAAGGAGGAGAAGGGTGTTTCTGAAAAGGGAGATCATTGGGGCAGCAAAGGGGTGGGGTGACCCACGTGCGCGGTTACGCGTGCATCACTTGTCCACCGTCGATGTTGATCGTTTGGCCGGTGATGTTGCGGGCGTGTTTGGATGCGAGGTAGGTCGCCATGGTCGCAAATTCGGGAGGGGTTTGCCAACGCCCCAGCGGAGAGATTATTTTGATTTTTGTTTCCGCCCAAGTGGCGTAGTCCTGCTGTTCGGAGACGGGCAAATTGACTTGGCCAGCGGCCCACACCGATTCGTTGAGTTCAGTCTTCACCATGCCCGGAGAAAGCGCGTTGGCTCGCACGTTAAATGGAGCGCAGTCTTTTGCGACCACTTGCATGAAGTTGATCAGGCCGGCTTTCGCTGCGCTGTAGGGTGGGTCGGTTGGGGAACCCGTCTGACCTGCGACCGAAACCAGAAACAGCAGTGACCCGCGGCCATTTTGAGTGAGATGGGGGGCGAAGGCATGGGCGACATTGGCCGCCCCCCACTAAATTCACTTCAAGCACCCGTGCCCAATCGCTGGGATCGAGATTCCAGAAAGGAAAACCAAACTTACCGGATCCCACTCCCACTGAAAATACCACATGATCGGTTTCAGAATGAGCGTCGGCAAATGCGCTGACTTGTTCGAACGATGTGACGTCTCCTACGGTGACCTCGCCGGTGTTCTTTAACGCGGGAGAATCAGGCGACTGATCGAATCCGACAACGGAGCAACCTTCGGCTTCAAACTGTTCCGCAATCGCTCGTCCGATTCCCTGAGCCGCGCCAAAGACGGCAACGTTCTGGCCGGAGAGGTTTAAGTCCATGGGAGATTGAATCAGGACCCGGGGGGCTGCTCCGCGGAGGGTTCGGTGGGCTCGACGGGTGGTGGTTTGGGTTTTGGAATCGAAATCTTCGGAATACCAAAACTGGGCTTATGCGCGGAGGGCGCGAAGCTGGGCAGAGCAGGCTTGCCGATTTGCGGCTTCAGAGTAGGCGTTGCGGGTTTTACGACAGGGGGAGCCAGGTCGAGTTCGGCGTCGCGCGGATTCGAATTTTGGGCAATTTTCGCTTTGATTCCCGCGAGACGTTCTTCGGCCCGTTCGATGCGGTCGGGGTAGCGGCTGAGTCGGGTTTTGACTTGGTCGACGGCACTGGGATCGGTGCCGCGTTCGGTGGCGAGCATGAGCCACGCGAGTCCTTCAACGTAGTCACGTCTGACGCCGCGTCCGCTGACGAGCATTGCGCCGACGTTGTAGGTCGCTTCGGGTGAGCCGAGGTAGGCAGCGCGCTCGTAGTAATCGAGGGCGAGTTTGTGATTCACCGACTGGCCAAGCAGACCTTCGTGATAGGATTTTCCGACTTGGAAGACGGCCTCGGGGTGCTCGTTGAGCGCGGCTTTGCGGTAGAACACGAAGGCGGCGGCTTCGTCCTGTTCCACTTGATCGCCGACTTCGAGGAGTTGAGCGTATTGGAAGCAGGCGAGTGGGTCGCCGGTCTCGGCCGCCTTGCGGAGCTCGGCGGTGGTTTTCCAAGTCGGCCCGGTATCATCGATGCCGACGAACACGGGCGGAGCGGAGATGACTTTATCCTTCGCTAGGACGGCGGGCACCCCAAGTCCCAACCCACCGGCGAGGCTCAGCAGAGCCAGGCGGGCGGGGAGTGAAAACGGGGAGGCTTTAGGCTTTTTTGGCAGCATCTTTTTTGGGCGCTTCGGCGGCGGCCTTCACGTTTGCCAAGACCTTATCCATGATTTCCTTGGCCAGCTCCGGCTTGTCGCGAATCTCAGCTTTGGCGGCGTCACGGCCTTGGCCGATCAAGTCACCGTTGTAGGAAATCCAAGCGCCACGTTTCTCGAGCACCTTGTGTTCGAGACCAAGATCGACCACGGAACCACTCGCGGAGATACCCTCGTTATACATGATGTCGAATTCGCACTCGGTGAAGGGCGGGGCGACTTTGTTTTTAACGATCTTCAACTTGGTGCGGTTACCGATGACGGTGCCGTCGGGCTGTTTGATTTGCTCGCGGCGACGGATGTCGATACGGACGGAACAGAAGAACTTGAGCGCACGACCACCAGGAGTAGTTTCGGGGCTACCGAACATGACGCCGATCTTTTCGCGAATCTGATTGGTGAAGATACAGATGCACTTGGTCTTGCTCACCACGGCGGTGAGGCGACGCATGGCCTGCGACATGAGGCGGGCCTGGGAGCCGACGGTGGCGTCACCCATCTGGCCATCGAGCTCGTGTTTGGAAACGAGGGCGGCGACCGAATCGATGATGATGACGTCGATGGCGTTGGACCGGATGAGGGTCTCGGTGATGTTGAGCGCGTCTTCACCGGAGTCAGGTTGAGAAACGAGCAGGTCGTCTAGGTTCACGCCGACGGTGCGAGCGTATTTCGGGTCGAGGGCATGCTCGACGTCGACGAAGGCGGCGAGACCGCCGTTGCGTTGAGCTTCGGCGATGACGCTCAAACAGAAGGTGGTCTTACCGGAAGATTCAGGACCGTAGATTTCCACGATGCGGCCGCGGGGCAGTCCGCCGACGCCGAGTGCGAGGTCGATGGCGAGCGAACCGGTCGAGATCGTTTCGACCTTCATCCTCGTGTTATCGCCCAGACGCATGATCGAACCCTCACCGAATTGTTTGGTGATGGCGCTGATGGCGAGGTCGACGTTTTTGCGGGCGGCGACGGCGTTGGCGGGTGCAGGTGCGGTGGTTTTAGAGACGGAGTTTTTTGCCATGGTTTGGAAACGGTTTGGTGGTGTCTGAGGGGTGTATTAAGTTGTGAAACATCGACGGTGATCCTCTCAACCCCACCGCGCAAGCGCGGACCCTTTTCGCCGCGTAGAAATGCGCCGGTGCCCAAAAACCCCCGGAACGAAGTGCCCCGGGGTTGTCTCCTTGAATGAGTGACGAGAAAGAGATCAGCAGCTCACGTTTTTGCCTTCGCTGCCGAATGCTTCGAGGCGGACCTCGGGGGGGGACTTGTGGATATCGTCTGGGGCGTAGTGGAACTGCAGGGCGCGGCGGCGTTTGGGGGAGTTGTTGTGGGGGGTGCCGTGAGGGAGTTTGCCGTCGAAGATTAACATGCCTCCACTGGAAAGCGGAGCGGCGACGGAGTTGGTTCCGAGCACGGAGGTGTCGCAGAGCTGCCAATCACGCCGCTGGAAATGGATGATGGGTTCCTTGTGGCGACCGGGCATGATCTGCATACAGCCGTTTTCGACGTTGGCTTCATCGAGTGCGATCCACACCCCGACGACGGGGGTGTCGAGTGGGTAGTCAAAGTAGGCGTGATCCTGATGCCAGGGCTTTTCTCGGCCGATCAGAGGTGGCTTCAGCAGCGCCATGTCCTGAAACATCTCCGGCGTGCGATCGTGGATCAGGGTTTTGACGATTTTTAGCAGCTCCGGGTGCTGCGAGATGGCACGGAGCCGGGGCTCGGTTTTTTCAAAAACGCCCAGTTTGCGCACGCAGTTCATGCGTTCTTCCGGTCCCATTTCTTCGATTCGCTTTTCCGCGGCGGCTTCGAAGATTACGTGTTCGAAACCCGGATGCTCGCCCATGAGGAGCGAAACAATGCCGTCGATCGCTTCCTGCATCTCGGTCGGGGTGAAGGCTTGGCGAATGGAGAGGTAGCCGTTCTCCCGGTAAAATTCAATTTCCGCTGGTCCGATGTCAGCGAGGGTTTCTACCTGTGACGCCTCGGAGGTCGGATGATACAGGTCGGGACTGTGGAGTTCGGCGCCAAGGTCGAAGCGTTTGTTGCCGACTTTGGTTTCTACGGGAGTGCTGCTCATGGTGTTGAAAAGGGTGGGTGGGAATGTATCTGAGTCGCCCGTCGGTTTAGGTAGGGCAGGGAGGCTGGCAAGCATAGACGATCTTCGCGCAAAGGGAATGGACGCTTCGGGGAAAAATATGTATAGATCCGATATAAATGACCAATAAATGGGCAAATAACGTAGGTTTATCCGACATCATGGGGCGAGTTCGTTGTGAGCCGGGCTGGAGTTTAGGCGCGGGTTGGTCGGCTGGACTGATCGATTTTGATTTGTGGTTGGTATGGTCGGGGCGAGGACGGATGCGACTGTCTGATCGAGATATCGATTTGCGGCCTGGAACGTGTGTGTGGATGCGCCCCGGGAGGCGTTATGAAGCAACGCAGCACCCCGATGATCGGCTGGGCGTGAGTTTTGCGCATTTTACGATAGCGGGTGGGGCAAGTTTTGTGCCGCGGTTTGAAACCACGGAGGTCCGGTCTTTGGAATTCGCGCAGGCAACGATGACGGAGGTCGTCCGCCTGGGGACCAAGGCCCCGGTGCTCGCCGCCCAGGTGCTGGGCGGGCTGTTGGAGGTTCTGGTGCACGATGACGCGGAATTGTCGGCGCGAATGGAATTACCCGGCGGCTCTACCCGGTCGAGGCATGATGCGGCGATGGCCGCAGTGGCCGCGCGGATTGTGGAGGAGCCGGGCCGACAATGGCGCATTCAGGCGTTGGCTCAGGAGCAGGGCATGGCGGTGGATCACTTCTCGAGGCTGTTTCGCGCGGCTATGGGAGAGCGCCCTCAGGCGTATATCTTGCGTACTCGCATGGCTCGGGCGCAGCAGCTGTTGCGGGAGACCCACCTTCCGGTGGGTGAAATCGGCCAGGTGTTGGGGTTTCGCGATTCGTTCTACTTTTCTCGACAGTTTCGGACGTTTTTTGGGGTCCCGCCTTCAGCATATCGTCGGCGCCACGCTGGAAATCTGCGATTAGAGGGTGAAAGTTCCGCTTGAATCGGTATATTGCGCTAGGGTAAGTTCTCCCTTTTGTAGAAAAATCTCTTAAAG
>TARA_B110000305_G_scaffold40260_1_pt1 | contig 12592 bp, 8 predicted proteins | sample TARA_B110000305 | Tara Oceans TARA_B110000305 (sample SAMEA4397930) | marine metagenome | biome: Polar Biome; feature: [SRF] surface water layer (ENVO:00010504); material: water (ENVO:00002006), including particulate matter (ENVO:01000060) such as... | depth 5 m | reverse complement strand
GCCCGACCCACTCATTCCATTGCGCCCTGCATGTGGGTCGGGCTTTACGCCCGACAGTTCCCCGTAGTTCTAAGCCTCGTCGACGAACGCTTCCATTCCGACGCAGGAGCAGACCAGATTTCGGTCGCCGTAGACATTGTCCACGCGACCGACTGCCGGCCAGAACTTGGTCTGTCGCGTCCAGGCACTGGGGAAGGCCGCCAACTCTCGGGAGTAGGGATGGCTCCAATCACTCGCGGCCAAAGCTTGCGCCGTATGCGGGGCGTTGACCAAAGGATTGTTACCCGCGTCGGATTCGCCGTGAACCACCGCCTGCATTTCGCCGTGGATGGCGATGAGGGCGTCACAGAAGCGATCGAGCTCGGCGAGGGATTCACTCTCCGTGGGTTCGATCATAAACGTGCCCGCGACCGGCCAGCTCATGGTTGGGGCGTGAAAGCCATAATCGATCAACCGCTTGGCGGCGTCCTCGACTTCGATGCCGTGAGTCTTCCAGGCCCGGAGATCGATGATGCACTCATGCGCTACCAGATCTTGGTTGCCGCGATAGAGCACGGGGAAGAACGGCTCGAGGCGTTTGGCGATGTAGTTGGCGTTGAGGATGGCGATCCGGGTGGCCTCGGTGAGTCCACTCGCGCCCATCATGCGGATATACATCCAGGAAATAACTAGGATACTAGCCGAACCGTAAGGTGCCGCGGATACCGCGCCGACCCCACCGGCTTCACTTGTTACTCGATGCTTGTTACTCGATCCGTCTTCAGCCGGATGTCCCGGGAGGAAAGGCGCCAAGTGCTTGGCGACCGCGACCGGACCTACGCCCGGTCCGCCTCCGCCATGTGGAATACAAAAGGTTTTGTGGAGATTGAGGTGGCAGACATCGGCGCCGATGTGGCCGGGGGAGGTGAGCCCGACCTGCGCGTTCATGTTGGCGCCATCCATGTAAACCTGTCCGCCGGCATCGTGGATGAGTTGGCAGATTTCGCGTATGGTAGATTCAAATACACCGTGGGTGGACGGGTAGGTGATCATCAGCGCGCCAAGATTGTCGGCATGGGCTGCAATGCGGGCCCGCAAGTCATCGAGATCGATGTTGCCCTGATCGTCGCAACCAATCGGCACGACCTTCAGGCCGCCCATAACCGCACTCGCCGGGTTGGTGCCGTGGGCGCTGGTGGGAATAAGACAGACGTTGCGGTGAGACTCACCCCGAGCGGCGTGGTAGGCGCGGATGGCGAGCAGCCCAGCGTATTCGCCTTGGGATCCGGCGTTGGGTTGGAGGGACACCGCATCGAAGCCGGTGATTTCAGCGAGCCAGGTTTCGAGGTCCTCGACGATGCGTTGGTAGCCCGTAGTCTGATTACGCGGCGCGAAGGGATGCAGTTGACCGATCTCAGGCCATGAGACGGGGAACATCTCGCTGGCGGAGTTGAGCTTCATGGTGCACGAACCGAGCGAGATCATCGAGTGACACAACGAAAGATCCTTGGCCTCGAGCTGTTTGATATAGCGCAGCAACTCGTGCTCGGTGTGGTGCTGATTGAAGACGGGATGGGAGAGGAAGTCAGACTCGCGCGCAAACGCGGCAGGGAAGGCGGCGAGACCGGGGTCACCGACCCCGGCTACAACATCGGAGCCAGAATTCTCTGTAGCCGGGGTCGCTGACCCCGGTGTTTCATCCAGCACGGACAAATCCAACTTTGCCTCCGCGCTGAAACACCCGAGCAACTGAACGAGATCGTCGATGGTGGTGGTCTCGTCGAGTGAGATGCCGAGACACGAATCGTTGACGCGGCGCAGATTGAATCGATGCGCCTGAGAGGCGGAGTGGGCGTGCTCGATATCGATGCCACTGACCGTAAGCGTGTCGAAGGTCGGGGCGGTGTTCACTGTCGCGCCAACTTCGCGCAGGGCAGCGGCCAGCAAATCGGTGAGCAACTTCGTCCGGCGGGCGATTTTACGGAGCCCATCCGGGCCATGATAGACCGCATACATCGAGGCCATGACTGCGAGTAGGACCTGAGCGGTGCAGATGTTGGACGTCGCCTTGTCGCGGCGAATGTGTTGCTCGCGGGTGCCGAGGGCCAGACGCATGGCGGGGTTGCCGTGGCGATCCTTGGAGACGCCGACGAGACGCCCCGGCATCTGCCGTTTGTAGGCGTCTTTGGTGGCCAAAAATCCGGCATGTGGTCCACCGAAACCGAGCGGCACGCCGAAGCGTTGAGCCGAACCGACCGCGATATCTGCGCCGAATGCTCCGGGAGGTTTGAGTAAGGTCAGCGCGAGTAGATCCGTCGCGACGATAGTATAGGCTTTCACCTCGTGGGCCGCGGCAAAGAAGGCGCCGAAGTCATGGATGTCGCCGGAAGTGTTGGGGTATTGCACGAGCACGCCAACGGTCTCGGCGTCAGGCGCGAAGCTCGCGTGGTCACCGACGACGACCTCGAGTCCGAGAGGTTCGGCGCGGGTGCGCACGATATCGATCGTTTGCGGGTGACATTTTTCGGAGACGAAGAAGGTGCTGCCTTTGCCCCGGCGCAGGCGGTGAGCCATCATCACGGCCTCAGCTGCCGCGGTGCCCTCATCGAGCATAGAAGCCCCGGCGATTTCCAATCCGGTGAGGTCGGTGACGAGGGTCTGGAAGTTGAGCAGAGCCTCCAGTCGGCCTTGGGAAATCTCGGCCTGGTAGGGCGTGTAAGCGGTATACCAGCCCGGGTTCTCGAGAATGGTGCGCTGAATCACGGCAGGCGTGTGGGTGCCGTAGTAGCCCTGTCCGATGAAGTTGGTAAAAACCTGATTGGCGGCAGCAATGCTCGCGAGTTCGGCCAGCGCGGCGGATTCGCCCAAAGGCCCAGGAATGGACATCGCACCCTCGCGGCGAATGTCAGTCGGCACGGCGGCATCGACGAGCGCATCAAGCGAAGGTTGGCCCAGGACCTTGAGCATAGCAGCCTGCTCCGTTGCGTCCGGCCCATTGTGGCGACGGGCAAACGAATCGGTTGGACGTAAAAGAGAAGAGAGCGACGCGGCGCCGGTCACGGAAGCAGACATGAAAAAGACGGTAGGCTGAGCCCACCGTCCGGCAAATTGAATTACACCGCAGTGCGAGGTATTAGCTCCACCCGTTCCAGCTTAAGCGGACGTAGCTGAAAACTGCTCACGCCGGCGACGGCGGGAAGCCGCAAACCCAAGCATCGCGAGTCCTGCCATAGCGGCAAAGGACGAGGGTTCAGGGACCGCTGTGGCCGAGAAGCTGAGGGCAAAGTTATCGATTGCGATTATGTCTAAATTGCTCGTCCCCGCTGTCGTAGTCCCGCGCAGGCGGAAATATACAGACTCACTTTGATCGTTCATCGCGGAAAGAGTTACTGGGTTAGCCGTTATCGTCGTCTGGTTTGAGTATTCTCCCGCTGATGCATCAGGAGTGGTGATGGTTGAACCGATTTGTGTGAAAGCTCCCGAACTGCCGACTCTGTATTCTAAGTCATATGTTTGCGACCCGCCGGTGAGGCTGATGGTGAATAGATCTACGCTGAGAGAGAAGTTTTCGAATCCTGAGGTGTTGCTGATCGAGACCATCGCAGCGCCATCCCGAGTATCTGCGGCACTGCCGGAGATTGAGCGCCATCCTAAGGCTCTATCAGTGTTCGCTGCTTGAGTCGCCCCAGTGGTCGTATAGGTGATGTTGTCGCTGGAAACGTTACGAAAATCAGAACCTGCGCTGGAACCGCCAGTTGCCCAGGATGTGGTTGCCGAAACGATCGTGGTGCCTGTTCCGAAAGTGGTGGATGTGGCGTTTGTGTAGACAGTCCAGCCCGAGGGCAGGCCGCTGCCCAATGAATCGAAGTCTTGCGAGTAGGCAGTTCCGGAGAGCGTGACCTGTGCCGACGAGTTCACGGTAGCGAAGCCAATAGAGAGAGCTATGAGTATAATTCGGGGTGATTTCATACTTAGTGCGAATAATGTGCACTAAGCATGCCGTGCCGCAAGCGTTTTGCTTGTTTCGCTTGTGTCTCTTGGCGGCGGTTTGCAGAGGTTAGATTCATGAAACGTTCAGAAAAGGCCAGTTATGTAGGGGATAGGTTGGCCGAGCTTTATCCCGAAACGCCCATCCCGTTGGATCATTCCGACCCGTATACGCTACTCGTTGCGGTGCTGTTGTCCGCCCAGTGCACCGATAAGCGGGTAAACCTGGTCACGCCGGCCCTGTTTGCGTTGGCCTCGAGTCCACAGGGCATGGCCAAAAAGTCTGTCGATCAGATCAATGCGATCGTGCGCCCATGTGGGTTGGCGCCACGCAAGGCGGCTGCAATTCAAGGTCTCTCTCAGATCCTCATCGATAAACACGGAGGTGAGGTGCCAAAAACATTTGAGGACCTGGAAGCGTTGCCCGGGGTGGGGCACAAAACCGCCTCAGTGGTCATGGCCCAGGCCTTCGGGTTTGCGGCCTTTCCAGTGGATACGCACATCCTCCGCTTATCCCAGCGCTGGAAACTGAGCCCCAAAGGCGGGACGGTGCAGCGGGTCGAGAAAGACCTGAAACGTCTCTTCTCGGAGGACTCCTGGAACAAACTGCACCTACGCATCATCTTCTACGGCCGCGAACACTGCTCTGCCCGAGGTTGTGACGGCCATACCTGTGAAATCTGTGGGCATCTAAACGGACCACCCAAAGCAAAACGTAAGCGGGTAGCGAAGCGCGTGTAGGTTGCTGTCGGGCATAAAGCCCGACAATATCGTCCCGGAAAACCGTCCGCCGGGGTCGGGTCGTAAAAAAGTTTATGCCAATAGACTTTTTACGACCGGACCCCTTCCACACAGCTCACATATTCCCGGACGACCATAGCCGAGCCCAATCCCATCCCGACAACCCGACCACGAAATCCGTCTTGATTTGCCGAACCCGGTCATTCACGTTGCCCGCTCCTCGCAAGAGGTTGGCGACGGACGCATAGTCTCAGTTGGTTAGAGCGCTTCCTTCACACGGAAGAGGTCACAGGTTCGAGTCCTGTTGCGTCCACCACCGATTCGATTCGGATTGGTGCCCGCGATCCTGTCCGCCGAAGCGAATTCGCGAAGGAGGAAGGCCAACGGGCGAAGGAGGGCCATGGCTCTGGAGCCGGAACTTCGGCTGGCAGGCCACCGACTTGAATCGAAATGGCTCCTCCTTCTCGTTCGTCAAATCGGAATAGCGTGGTAGTAAGCCCGTTTTGAGGCTGAACCCGACAATGGTCGGGGCGGTCTGAGTTACTTTCCTGCATGAGATTGGTGCTCATTTCGCTGTTCGGTTATCTATTGGAGGCTGAGGCAGTTTGTGCATTCTTGAAGCACGATGAAAACGGTTCAATTTCGCACCCGGGTTGAGCCGTCTCTCAAGAAAAAGAGTGATTCAATTCTCAGAGCTCTTGGCCTGGATATGGAAACATTTGTTTCCATGGCGCTGACCCAGCTCGTCAATCGGCGTGGTTTGCCATTCGCCGTGACAGAATCTGATGAAGACTACTTTTCCTATGAGTATGGGCTGAACCGAAACGAATCGGTCGGGGCCGGAAATCGGATGCGTGCTGCGAGCAAACGCGATAAAACGCTTGGTCGGATTAAGACGATCAGTGGACCGGAGGATCTCTGATCACGAAGCGCACTACCCCTACCTCAGTCATCCATCTTTGTTGGACCGGAACCGCTGCACGATGCTCCGGTCTCATAAACCCAGCCGCTACTCCCGGCCTTAATTATGCCCGAACGCTCTCACTCTTCCCGTCGTTTCCTCCGGCTTGGCCTGTTGGCGCTGGGGTTGGGCGTGATGATTTGGCAAACGGGGCCGCAGCGCAGCGTTTGTTTGATCGATCCCATTGGGGCGTTTGGTGGCCCCGGTGAAGGTGAAGCCCCGCTCAGCCAAGTGGTCGCCACCGCCTCTGAATCGGAACCTCGAAAGGTTCTAGTCGCGGCGGTTGCCCCTGAATCAGCGAAGGCGCGGCCCAGTGCCCTCTGGTCGTTCACCGCGGCTCCGGCCAACGCCGTCGAACTCGAACACCGGGCGCCCGCGCGCACCTCCGCCGTCCATTACGTGGAAGTCGACCGCAACCTCCTCTCCGGAAAATCTGCCGTGATTTGGCAGGCGGGCGAACAACTCATCCTACCGCTACCCGATGGTCGCGAAGTCGGCGTGACGATAGACTCGACTGAAGCTCGCGGCCCCGATCGATTTGTGGTTTCGGGGCGGATTGATGGAGTAGCGGGCAGTCGTTTTCTACTTTCGGTTTCCGACCAACATGTGGCCGCTTCAATCGAGGGGTTAGCTCCGGCGGAGTTTCAACTGCATTCCATTGGCGCGGCGGACGAACCGATCGTGCAGCTCTTTGCCCTAGATGAGCCAGGCGATCAAACGTGCAACACGGTTCTACCCGGGTTTGATCTAGAAGGGCAGGCGCTGGCCGCTCTCGCTGCCCGCAACGGTGCCACTCCGCCTACCGCCAACGCGGAGGTACTCACCAGTGGTGATGCGGTGGTCGACCTTTTGGTCGCCTATACCGACGCGGTTACCGCTTCTTTTGGATCAACCAACAGTGTGATGACGCAGATCGACTTGAGCGTTGCCAAGGTGCAGTCGGATTTTGCCAACAGTGGAGTGACTGCGCGTATCCGACTAGTGGGCACGGTAGAGGTTGAGTTGCCGGGCGATAGTTCCACCGCCGGCCAATCAGGCTGGCAGAACACGGCGTTGCAGCAGGTCACGGCTACGCAGGACGGGGTGATGGATGTCGTGCATGCGCGCCGTGATGCGTTGGGCGCCGATCTCGTAACACTCGTGGTGCGGCGCACTGACCCCAGCAGCACTGGCATCGCCTACCTGTTTCAGGGACTTGAATCAACGACGGCCCCATTCTTTGCATTCTCGGTGATTAACGCTGCCGACTTCAGTGTCGGCGTCGTGATGAGCCACGAGTTGGGTCATAGTTTCGGATGCGCCCATGATCGGCAAAACGCGGGAAACAGCGGACTGTTTGATTACAGTCACGGCTATCGCGTCACCGCCGCCACTGCCAGTGGGGGGGCGCGGCAAGTTCGCACCATCATGGCCTATGCGCCGGGGACTCGCGTGCGGTATTTCTCCAATCCAGAAAAATCAATTACGTCGTCCACGTCGACTTCGGGCACGCTGACCTTCGCCGCACCATTGGTGTTGGGCGTTCCGGAAGGGCAATCCGATGAGGCCAACAATGTCAGCACGATCGAGCAGACTGCATTTCAGGTCGCCAATTTCAGGTTGTCCGCCGACCAATCGGATGCCGGACGTCTGGTCAATGTTTCTACCCGTGCTTGGGTGGGATCGGGTGACCGGGCGTTGATCGGTGGGTTTGTGCTGGGAGGCGAAAACACGAAACAAGTTCTCGTGCGCGCACCTGGTCCGGCCATCGGTGCAGCTCCGTTTAATGTGCCGACCGTCCTCGTCGATCCGGTGCTGCGAATCGATCGAATTGGAGACGGAACGATTGCCATCAACAATGATTGGGGTTCGCCCGCCACCAACGGCATTGCCGTTGCCACCGCCGCGACCGCGGCGGGTGCCTTTGCGTTTTCCACCGGCAGTCTGGACGCCGGAACGGTGGTTGAGCTCGCCCCCGGAAGTTACACCGCAACCGTCGAAGGTGCCGGCGGGGCTGAAGGTAATGGTTTGATTGAGGTTTACGAAATTGGGACTTCCGGGTCTCCGCGTTTGTTGAACCTTTCCACGCGGGGATATGCCGACGTCGAGCAGCCGATGATCGCTGGATTCGTGGTGAGCGCGGACCCGGGAGCCAGCGATCAACGCAAGTCGATGTTCATTCGAGTTCGAGGACCGTCTCTCACCAACTACGGGTTGGCCGAAGCATCGGTGATGTCTGACCCAATTATCGAAATCTACGATGCGAATGCTCAGTTGGTTTTCTACAACGACGATTGGGATCCACCTAGCACGGATATCGACGGGACCAACCGAGACGGCATTCCGCTGTTGCTCCGGGGTATGGTTGACCAGTTGTCCGAACAGGTCGTTTTCAATGCTGCCACCGCGGTCGGGGCTACGGATATGGAACCGACCGAGCCTGGCGTCGTGCTCGAACTTCCGGCAGGTATTTACACCGTGTTCGTGCGCCCCTTTGAGCAGTTGCCAAATCAGCCAGCTGAACCAGGCATCGCCATCGTCGAAGTCTTCGAAGTCGACCTCTAGAAGGTGGGACACCCAGCTGAGACGCGGCGGCGCAGGGTGACCCATAATGTCCCGCAACTGCCTCGTTCCCAGCGGGTGCCTACGAGGTAAACGCGGTTGGCTCGAAGTGTGCAAGGGTGTCACGCATGGATATGAATAAGCTCACCCAAATGTCCCGGCAGGCCGTCACTGACGCCCAGTCCGAGGCCCGCCGCCGAAACCATTCTGAAGTGGATACGTGGCATTTGCTGCACGCTTTACTCGGTCAGGAAGAAGGGATTGTGCCCGCACTCATCGAGAAGCTCGATCTCACCACCAGCGCCCTCCAACTAGCCGTGCACCGCGAGCTCGAGCGTTTACCCGCGGTCACCGGCAGTGTGGACGCGTCCAAAATCTATGTCACCCAAGCGGTGAACAACATTCTGACCTGGGCCGAAAAGGAGGCCCAACAACTTCAGGATGAATTCGTTTCGACGGAGCACATTTTCCTCGCCGCAGTCGAGCAGGCAAAGCCCGATTCCTTTGGTCAAATGCTCAAGTCGTTTGGGCTCGATCGGGCTCGCGTGCTGGAGGCCCTGAAGGCCCTGCGTGGAGCCCAACGTGTGACGACGGATAATCCGGAAGCGACTTACGACGCGTTGAAAAAATACGGCACCGACCTCGTCGCGCTCGCTAAGCAAGGGAAGATGGATCCGGTCATCGGCCGCGATGATGAGATCCGCCGCACCGTGCGTATCCTCTCTCGCAAGACGAAGAACAATCCTGTGCTCATCGGCGAACCCGGCGTCGGCAAGACCGCTATAGTCGAAGGACTCGCCCAGCGCATCGTGCGCGGTGACGTGCCCGAGGGTCTCAAGGACCGCACTATATTTTCTCTCGATATGGGAGCTTTGGTGGCTGGTGCGAAATACCGCGGCGAATTTGAGGAACGCCTCAAAGCGGTGCTCGCTGAAGTTAAGGAGAGCGACGGTCGCATCATCCTCTTCATCGACGAACTGCATACCATTGTAGGTGCCGGTAAAACGGAAGGGGCGATGGATGCGGGCAATCTGCTCAAGCCCATGTTGGCTCGGGGTGAACTCCATTGTATCGGCGCCACCACGCTCGACGAATACCGCAAACACATTGAAAAGGACGCGGCCCTCGAACGCCGTTTCCAGCCGATCGTGGTGCAGCCACCTTCCGTCGAGGATACCATTTCGATTCTGCGGGGACTGCGCGAACGTTACGAACTTCATCACGGGATTCGGATTCAAGACGGCGCCCTCGTGGCCGCCGCCACGTTGTCCGACCGTTACATCTCGGACCGCTTCTTACCGGACAAGGCGATCGATTTAGTCGACGAAGCCTGCGCCATGATCCGCACGGAGATGGACTCCATGCCGCAGGAACTCGATGCGCTTAGCCGGCGCACGCTTCAGCTCGAGATCGAAGAAGCCGCGCTAAAATTAGAGAAAGACAAAGCTTCGAAGGAGCGCCTCAAGACGTTGCAAAGCGAACTGGTCGATACCCGTTCACAGGCCGCCGCTCTGCGCGGCAAGTGGGACAAAGAGAAGGCCTCGATCGATAAAGTGCGTAAGGTCCGTGAAGACCTCGAAGCCGTTCGCGTAGAGATGGAGCAGGCTGAGCGCGCCTACGACCTCAACAAACTCGCTGAACTGCGTCATGGTCGGTTGCCAGATCTCGAGGCCGAACTCCATCGCCTCGAAAACGATTCCGCCCACCCCGAACTTTTTAAGGAAAAAGTCTCTGACGAAGAAGTCGCCTCCATCGTTTCCAAGTGGAGCGGCATCCCGGTCACCCGTCTGGTTGAAGGCGAGAAGGAAAAACTTCTCCGGCTTGCCGACACCTTGCACGAGCGAGTCATCGGCCAGGACGAAGCCGTCACACTCACCAGTGAAGCGATCTTGCGGGCACGCGCCGGCATCAAAGATCCCCGGCGTCCGGTTGGATCGTTCCTTTTCCTCGGTCCCACGGGCGTGGGTAAAACTGAACTCGCGAAGACCCTCGCGGAGACCCTGTTCGACAGTGAATCCTCCATCGTGCGACTCGATATGTCAGAATACATGGAGAAGCACAGTGTCGCTCGTTTGATCGGTGCTCCTCCCGGTTACGTGGGTTACGATGAGGGTGGTCAACTTACCGAGGCGGTGCGGCGCAAGCCTTACGCGGTGGTGCTTTTCGACGAGATCGAGAAAGCCCATCCTGACGTTTTTAATGTGCTGTTACAGGTGCTTGATGACGGACGTATCACCGACAGTCAGGGACGCACGATCGATTTCAAAAACACCATCATCATCATGACTTCCAATCTCGGTAGTCGCCACCTGCTGGAAGGCGTGACCAGCGATGAGATTCCCGAGAGCGTGCGTGAGTCGGTGCTGACAGAACTACGGGCCGCATTCCGCCCAGAGTTCCTCAATCGCATCGACGAGACCCTGATGTTCAAGCCACTGACCCTGGAAGAAATCACGCGCATCGTGGATCTGCTCCTAGCCGACTTGAACCGTCGCTTGGTGGATCGCCGTGTTGTCGTGGAACTTGATACCAAGGCCCGCGAGTGGGCGGCCGAAAAGGGTTACGACCCAGTCTTCGGTGCCCGTCCTCTCAAACGTTTCCTCCAGCGCCAGCTCGAAACGCGTCTCGCGCGCAGCTTGCTCTCCGACGAAATCAGCGAAGGCGATACCGTGAAGTTCACCATCCGCAACGACGAGTTGGTGACTGCCACGTAGTCGCGCTTTCTCTTTACTCCTTATCTTTATCATTCTCGAGCGGCGAAGCTAGCCCTCTGACGCTGAGATAAAGATAAGGATAATGAGGGGGAGGGGCTACCAGTTATCCACTGGTCCTCTGGGGACCGGGATGGCTTCGCGTTGAAACACGGGGTCGTCTTCGTCGCGGAGGAAGGACGCGACCATCGGGTCGGGGGCATACTTCGAAAGCAACACGCCGTCGTCGTCGCAGAATTTTTTGCGCCACTCGATGAAGTCGGCAACCGCCTCCTCAAAGTCGGCGCGTGAGTTGATCTTGATGATGTCGCGCTTGAAGGGTTTCGACGGTCCGAACCGTTTGGCATACCACGGTGCAACCTTGCGAAAGAACTTTGCCCCGCGCTCTTCACCATAGAATTCGGCGTAACGCTCGAAGTGAAGTTTCAGCACGCGAATGCGCTCATTAAAATTTGGTTCAGGAAGTAACTCGCCCGTTTCGAGCAGATGGGCGGTGCGTTTGAAAATCCATGGATCGTAAAATGCCCCGCGCCCGATGCTCACTCCGTTGCAGCCGGTTGCGTTCATCATGTGCACGGCGGCCTCTGGAGTGGTCACATCACCATTACCGATGACGGGGATGGTGTTCACCGCGTCGACCACGGCGCGAATACCGTCGAGATTCACGCGACCGCTGAATCCCTGAGCGCGGGTGCGGCCATGAACGAAGACAGCGGCGCAACCGGCATCCTCCAGCGTTCTAGCCAAGTTGGGAGCAGTCAGGTTGTCCTCGTCCCAACCCAGACGCATTTTAGCGGTGATAGGGATTTTTACGGCGTCGATCATCCCGCGCACGAGAGCGGCGGTTTTATCGAGTTCCGTCATCATCGCAGAACCGCCGCCGATGTTGACGACCTTGCGAACCGGGCAGCCCATGTTGATGTCGACGGACTGCACGCCCATCTCCTCACACATGATGGCAGCGTCGCGCATTTCCTCGGGCACGGCGCCAAAAAGTTGGATGGCGAGCGGGCGATCCTCGGCCGAGGTGGCCACAAGCTTCAATGCGGTCCGATTGCGCTCAAGGAGCGAGCGGGCGTTGACCAGGTCAGTGGTCGCCCAGCCCAGTCCGCCAACTTCCCGCACTGTCAATCGCATGGGCAGGTTGGTATAGCCCGCCAAAGGAGACAGGAACAAAGGAGAGTATAATTCTATCGGTCCGATGCGCATTACGAATTCATCGCAGAGCATCCCGCACTCATTTCGCGATTCAACCCTACAATAAGTTTAACCATATTGGTTAAACTACAATCGCGATGGGATGGGTTTAGATGGAGATGTCGAGGCCGGCCCGTCTCTGTTGCAGCCAGAAGAGGATGCGTAGTAAGGTTTCGGCGTCGGGCACCCGTCGCTGGCCGGTTACCCAATCTGATATGCGCTGGGGCGGAACTTCCAAAAAACGTGCTAGCCGACTTTTAGCTCCATAGGTTTTCAATTCACCTCTCATCTCCTCAATCACGATGTTCCAAAGCGGCGTGTCATGTCCCGGATTCCGCCGTGGGGCGGTGGGAGATACTCGGTTTCGTCTTCGAACTTTTTTGGCCTGCCGTAGCGCGAGTTCTGCCGCGGTCACAAAGTCTTCACCCAGGGTGACCCAGATTTTCATATCCGAACGATCAAACACACTCATGGA
>TARA_B110000305_G_scaffold242173_1_pt1 | contig 12598 bp, 10 predicted proteins | sample TARA_B110000305 | Tara Oceans TARA_B110000305 (sample SAMEA4397930) | marine metagenome | biome: Polar Biome; feature: [SRF] surface water layer (ENVO:00010504); material: water (ENVO:00002006), including particulate matter (ENVO:01000060) such as... | depth 5 m | reverse complement strand
TAAATTTACGTATTTTGAAAATCAATTGAAGTTAATGCGACAGAACCAATCACATCAGTAATATGGAAATTGTGATGACCGTTTTCCAGATGGTTTCACGGTTTAAAATATCAATGGGCAAGGAACATGACTTTGACGTTGATCCAAAAATTACATTGATGCCGAAAGGAGACGTTTGGCTTAAGACTGAAATTAGAACTAAATTGAGCAATTAATCAATGGCTTCCCGCGACACATATAAATTTGAATTAGAGCTGGAAAAGCGACTAAGAAAGAGAAAGTGGATTATTCCCACCATCGGGATTCTCACGTCTATTATTCTGATTTCTTTAGTATGGATGTCTTTGTACCTTTTTAATGAAGGACATTGGTGGGTTATTTTTCCAGCGGGATTGCTTGCACATTCTTTCTTTGTTGTTGCTTTGCACGATGCTGCGCACAAAACAATTACGCGGACAAAAGCAGACCGTTGGATTCTAAATATTGCTTCAGGACTCCTTCTCCTCCCCTTTTTCGGCGAGGCATTTCGGAATTCGCACCTCATTCATCATGCGCATTCAAATTCTGAGAATGATCCTTTGTGGCATGAGAACAAACAACATCTGTTCAATAAAAGCCGACTTCTCTATGTGTTGTGTGAGCTGGTTCCTCTACTTTTTCATGCTTATTTAATGCTCATATCTAAAAAGCGACGGAAGGATCGAAAAATTAAAGGTCCTGGAATCAATTTTTGGTTCGTCCTTTTTGCAACAGCTGTTTCAGTTCTCATGGTTCTTGTTTTCAAGCCTTCGATCTGGTTTGTGCTTGGATTAATACTCTCACTGAATGTGTTTTCGAAACTGAGACACTGGTGTGAGCACATTGGAACGGTCACCAATGGCTCGAACAACACCTTTTGGTATCCTCTCGGATTGGGGATCGGGAATCATGATACCCATCACTACGCCCCTTTTGTGTCTTGGATTGTTTTATCAATTGGATTGTTGAAACGGAAAAAGAATTCAAATCCACTTTATGCTTTTTACGGGGTACTTTTTCGAAAAGAGTTTAAGCATTACTCGGAAGAGGGCGAATTAATTGGGAAGGACAATTGATCTTAACGTTTCTCCATAATCAACTGAATATCTCCCTTTGAGCGCAAAGTGATCATCGGTGACATTTGAATGGGTTCCCCTACATAACTCAACTTGTACGTTTTTACCACTTCGTTGATGATTAACAACATCTCCATCATTGCGAAATTTCTACCTGCGCAAAGTCGAGGGCCTGAGCCAAAAGGAATGTGAGTATATGCCTGTATATCCTGTGGATTGTCAAAACGAGTTGGATCAAACTTCTCAGGATTTTTCCAATATTCTGGTCGGTTGTGAATCGTGAGAGGACTAATTCTCAAAGCAGTATTAGCAGGGATATCATAGCCTCCAACCTTGTCAGCTTCACGAGTTACTCTTCCGTAGTGCCACACTGGCGGGTACATCCGCATGGTCTCTTGCAAAACTTGAGATGTATATATCAAGGAATGCAAATCATCATAAGCCAAAGGTCGATCGCCTATACTTGTTATTTCCTGAAACACCTTCTCCTGAATATCTGAATGGCTGGCTAACATATAAAACGTCCAATTCAAGACGTTAGCGGAAGTCTCATGTCCTGCTAAGAAAATCGTCATTACTTCATCTCGAAGCGACTTGGGATTTAGTTTGACACTACCCTCTTCAGGATTCATGAATCGTGTAAGCAGATCGTTTGAATTATGATCGCCCTTCTTCTCTTCAATAATTCGATAGATCATTTGATCCATGCTGTTTACTGCTGCTAAAAATTTCTTGTTATTTGGTGTAGGCCATGATATAGGCACAACGAAAGGGTGACGCAATCTTCGATCACTAATCCACTCCATGATTGTGGCGATATCTCCATAAATATTTGGACCCAATTGAAGATTTGAGCCGAACAAGGTTTTACCCAAAACGGAAATTGTGACGTTCGTCATTAAGCGCGTTGCGTTCACAGTAGAGCTCAGAACAGATTCTGTAGCAATATCCCTCATCATTTCCTCAGTACTGTCCTGTACCAATGAAAAATAGTGCATAATTGCCGTATTGTTTAATGCTGGCTGATACAACCTACGTTTTTGCAACCACTCTTCTCCATCCGTCGTAAAGATGCTATCGCCAAGAATTCTACGAAGCGGAGTTGCCGGAGTTTTTATGTAATTCTCATAGTTTGTTTGAGACACATACTCAATTAAATCGGGATGGTTGACAAAATAGATGGACTTACTAAACGCCTTCAAAACGAAAATATCACCAAGTTCATTTGACGCGTTCAGTAACAGATTAATAGGATCTTTCTTAAACTGCCCATAATGCCCTGTAAGTAGTGAGCCCTTGAGTTGCGGTGGTCTATTCATCTATATCAGTTCTTCTACAAGTAATTTACTTTTATGCCGTGGATCTCTTGGCAAAGGTTTACTTTGAGCTTCAATGTGATCAATAGGATAACCTGCATTCTCTATTTTCTCTTTGACCAATTGTTTGTCCAGATCAATGTCTGAGCCAATGTGAAGTACAAATTCTCCCAATTTATTTTGAAGGTAGCCAATATCTTCTACACCGAATTCCCGTTGGATAAATTGTTCAATTGGAAAAGGGTAAAAATGATCTTTCCCCTTTTTCATAATTCGATTTTCTCGACCAACGAGGTAGATTATATTATTCTCAAGATACCCAATATCACCCGTTCGGTGCCAAATTTCACCTTCAGAATCAATAATCTTATACCTCGCGAATGCTTCAGCGTTCTTGTAATAATTCTTGTTGACATGATCTCCAGTAACAACGATCTCTCCTATTTCACCATCAGGCAATTGAGAATCTGAAAAGTATTGAGCATCAACATTTTCCTCGTTAGATGTTAGAATAACGACTTTAGTCAAGGCATCCGGAGTTCCCACGAACAGTCCTTTGAGTGGATTCTTTTGTGCCTCAAAAATCACCCTCATTTCCGCACCACTAATAGGTTCTACTTCCGTTGAGCCATACATTGATTCAAAAAGAATCTCCGAATGCCCCATACACTCATTGATCAATTTTGAAGAAATTGGTGCTCCTCCAGTTACAATATGGTTTATTGACCCTATGCCATGTGACTTTATTCCTTTCAAAATTTCCTTTAGTAGCGAAGGTGAAACAACCAATCTCGACACTTTCAATCCATGAATGTGCTCAATGAGCTCTTTGGAGTTGGCCTTATTTACCTTCATCAAGTTGATCTTTGGAATCACCACCGTGTTTCCAATTGCAAAACCAGCCAGCGCAACGATTGGTAAATTCGTGTAATCAACATTTTGATCAGAATTTTTACCTATTAACTTTGCTTTTAGAGCCTTAGCCTGCGCATCGATAAAGGCATACGTCCGGTTTGCACCTTTCGGATTCCCAGTAGAACCTGATGTAAAGGTGGTCAGTGCAGAATCATCACTCTTCACTTCTTCAATCTTCCATTCATCGTTATTTCTTGGGAGTGATTTGATTTTCCACTTCTTCAGCGACCACGTTGAAACAAGCAACCAGCTGTATTTGGATGCCTTTTTATTTAATAGCAACAAGTCAGGTTTAACATCTCGAATAATGCCTTCCATTTTTCTTCCCTTCATCCAGGGATCAAGGAAAATAGTCACTGCACCCAAAGAGAACAACGCTTCCAAAACGGCGTACAACTCAGCTGACATTGTAATAAACACCAATACCTTTGATCCCTTTTTAACTCCTAAACTCTCTAAGTGAGCTCTCGTTCCAGTGATCATCTGTTTGAACTCACTATAAGTATATTCAACACCTTCCTTGTCAATCAACGCAATTTTATCACGGTTTGAATCCAAAGAATGAACGATATCGTCGAAAGCTGTATGATGTGCTTTTATCATATTTCAATTTTCATGAAACTATAACTCCGATGCGTCTCAGCTTTGAAAAATGATTTGGAATACTGTGCTGACTTGTTCTCAGCCATCATCGTTCCAAAAACCACTTCAGAATAGCCATTTTTATACGCTTGTACAAATCCAAAATTAACGAGCACTCTACTGATATGCTTTCCTCGCCATGCTTTAGCTGTAGCAATCGTTTTCATGTATAGCGTATGCGTATTATGCGCCCCATCTTTAAGTTTTCCTTCCTTATACATTTGATGGTAAACGTCCTTGTATGACACGAGCACAGAAACTGGCTTTCCTTTTTTATCCGTTACAAGATACGAATGATCGAAATCAAGAATTGCTTCCAAATTAACCGTAATTTCTTTGTACCGATCAAATGTAACTGGTCTGTATAGCGGATTATCGCCAAAGCACTCATGAAAGAATGAATGCATGTCCTTCAGTTTATGCTCATCCTGAATGAAGTTTTTTGGCCACTTATTAAATCTCGCTCCAATGAAAAACACCAACATTTTCACTTTCCAATAGGGCATTGGCCGTGAAATTTCCTTTGGGATAATGTGCGTTTCATAAATAACATCGTGTTTGAATCCAGCACTCTCCCAATGTTTTACATAATATAGCGGTTGATAAGGTTCAGTTGCAAAAAGTGGCTTGTCAGCAATTGTATTGAACCTAAAAGATCCCCAAGACGAACCATTCATTGGTCCAGATATAGATGTCACTCCTAATGAGATTAACCATTCCTTACTTTTACCTAATAACTCATTTGCGAGAGCATCATCAGGATCACATTCGTACCAACCTAGATATCCAGATTCAGGTGTGTCCTCAAATTGATACGCTGCAATTCGTCCTTCTCCATTTTCATTATTAGCCGAGAACAACTTATACGGTACGGCATTTTCATTAAAGAAAACATCGATATTTTTCGTTTCTGACCAAGGCAACTCAAACGTATTATTTCTTGCCCGAACTCTTGTCCCAACTTCATAAAAAGCATCAAGTTGATCAATATTTAGTTCTACAATCTGATTAGACATAAACGTTTCAAATAAAAAATATTAAAACTAAAATAGCTGCTAACGGAACAAACAAATTATCAAATCCTTTTTGAGAGATTCCTTCCGCTATTGTTGTTACCAAAGATATAAGTAAAGCGATTAAGATTGCATGACTCAAGCTTGAAAATTGATGAGTTGTAAACAATAGTGAAACGAGTAAGGCTGATCCAAAAAAGGCCAGAGATCCAGCTAATGTTTTGCCTTCTTTCTTTACAGAATATTTCCCTATTGGCCATTTTTGCCCAACAATAGCTGCAAGTGGGTCTGAAATGCTAAACACCAAGAGCGGTAGGAAATAATACATCCCCGCTTTGTTTAACAGAATTCCATTCAAATCATAAGTTGATTCCCAAACAACATCAACAGCATCCAAGCTCCCACGCCCGATTAAAGCGTATGAAAGGTACATTACATAAATGGAGACTGGAAACATGTAAGAACCTACCGTTTTTCGATCAACTGCATTTATGGATTTCAAGAGATTAAGTCGAATACTGAAAATTAAAATTAGTGCGAAACTGATAGTTAAGAAGAGCACAGACCAGTGCGTTGTGATAAATAAGGGAAATGAAAAACAAATTAAACCTGTGAAAATGTGAACAAATTTGCGTGTTACTTCAACTTTAAGTTTGAAGAAATGATAGAGTATATCGCCGAGAACAAACAAGCACAAAAATGCGCCTGAATAAATGGCTGTTATCTCTATTTGACCTAGCATTAGATTAGTTTATTCACTATAAATCGACTGTAGAAATACCCGTTATCCTTTGCTGAAAGGGCTTCGCTCAGTTCTTGCTCGTAACGCACTTGCTCTTTCAATGGATCTGCTAGATTTCTATCGATCATGAAATTCCAATAGCCCAATGTTGCATTTGGTGCAGCTGAATTGACAATGGCATCACCTACCAATTCAAAATGTTCCTGATCCATATATTCAAAAATATTCGACAAATTAAAGTGCGTTGAGCCTTTGAATTCTTGAGCTACTTTGCCCAGCAATCCTTGTTTCAAAATAACTTTATCGATATTCTCTTTGACCTGATCATAGTTTTCGGATCGCACGTAATGCGGCAAATGAGCTTCGTCAAATTTATTATTCAAAATGTAAAACAAGAATGGGTTCGTTTGACAGTATTTCGATTTCAAATGATTCACTTCTCTTTTTAAAATTGTTTCTGAAACAGAACCTTCAATTTGCTTCATGAATTCAGGGTCACGCCCCTTCTCTCCTAGCATTTGAGCTCCAAAAAATTTAGAGTGCATCTCTTCCCAACGAGGGTCAAACCAGCGTTCGTTGTAGAAATCAACTTGCTCCTGCTCCGATTTTGGTGCGAACAAACCTTCTACCATTTCCTGTGAATGAACTTTCTCTAAAAAATCCTTTTTAAACAACTGAAAATAGCGTTCAAACTTCCCGAAATGGACAATCCCTTCTTCGATTGCTTCTTGATTTTCATCCCAATAAGCCTGAGCTTTAGAAGTTAATCCAGAATTCAATTGACCGTAATATTCCAATCTATGCATGTTGGGAATAAACCCAATAAACCCCATGTACGTAATTCGATCAAAAGCTTTAATTGCCACCTTTTTCAATTCAACAAGAAACAACTGTACCTCACTAAAATCAACTGCAACAACATATTCTGGTGATTGTGCCGCTAATGAAAAACAATTATCCCCGCCAGAAGCGATTGAGATTACTTTTGAGTTTTGATTCAATTCGAAAGCGTCTAGAAGAATATCTACATCCTCCCAACAGTTTGAATAGCGAATAAAATCAAAGTTTACATTTTGGAGGTGATCATTCTTCATTTTCAATGATTTTAATTTGTCCAGTACTTCCATTCATCTCTATCAAATCACCCGTTTTAAGTGTTTTTAAAAGACCCGTTACTCCAACAATACACGGAATCCCCATTTCTCTTGAAACAATAGCAGAGTGGCTTAAAAGACTACCTCGTTCAACTATAATAGCCGAAGCCGTTGGGAATAACGTCACCCATCCTGGATCCGTGCTAGAAGTTACCAAAATATCTCCATTCATTCCAGCAACATCTTTTGGGTGTTTAACGACCTGAACCCTTGCTTTTACAATTCCGGGACAACAGCCTATTCCTTTCAAATCGCCATCAAAGTCCTGCTCTAATGACGTATCAAAGAAATCATTATTCAAATGGACTCCATCATATGTTGTGAATCGCTCAGAAGGCTCTTCCATTTCTTCGTATTTCTGGTATTCCTTTTTCCGCATTGCTGTCAACGCTTTAAGATCGGTATCAACAATACTTCCTTCAATTGCACCGAACATCTCTTGCATCGTTAAATAGTAGACATCTCTAAAATTATCTAGAACTCCAGCCTTTTCAAACTCTTTACCGATGTGCGAGAACATTTCTCTAGTCAATCCAAAAACTCTCGTGCGCTCATACCGTAAATTTTCACGGTTCGAAACAAGAAACCTCGTGTTCTTTAATCGACGGTTGAACATCATTCTTTTAATCGGTCTATATCGATACGCTTTACGTACTTCTGCCTCAGCTTTAATACGGATATCAATGTCAACACTTGAAGAAGCGGACTTTCTCGTAACACCTTGCACCACTAATGATTTAAGAAAGTCAATATAAAGACTTGGGTCCTCTTTGAAAGAGATCGTCTCCAGTTTTAGCTCTCCAACACAGCGATCTCCGAAATCTTCGATGTAGTCATTTAATTGTGCGTAGAATTCTGGATGGTCACCGTTTTTAAAGCTCTTCAATATTTCATTTGAATTATTGTTGCAAATCAGCTCTTTAAGTGCTTCATCTTCTCCCGAAATCGCAGCAAGATCGAGTGTTCTATGAATTGGTTCAACAGAAATAATATCCTTTGATCCACATAAAAGATCATTGTGCAAATTCGGATTGTCGCTGAACTTACCCTTCTCTATCATCTGTTGCAGCTTACCGAAATTGTACAAGGCAAAACTGTCCGTTAGAATCGGTGCTTTCCATCGCGACGTTAGGTATGCTTCGATTTCCTTCCATTTGATCATTGTCTCGTAGGCAGACATTTCTTCCAATTTCAGTTCTTTAAATTCAGCAATTGTCCGCTTAACGTCCTTTAAATAAAGCTTCGTTTGACTTTTAATCGTGAACATGTGACCTAAAATCTTCACCACCATCCAGATCGTTCGTATCAGTGCGCCGAACTTAGATGAATTGTCTTCTTTTGGAAGATCGAACCTTTCCTTTACCCCCATCATGTTCTCCATGAATCGAGCGTTCAGTTTATAACCGGGGAAAAGCGTAAGCATTCGATACCAAGAAAAAAGATTGTAATATACCCGACCATTTATCAGTCCAATCATGTGCTCGAAGGTGTATTTATTCGCGCTGATCTTTTTTTTACTCACTCCAAATATATCCGCAAGCTGCTCGTAGACCTGACTGTATGCATTTAGGATGTAAGAAAATGTCAATGGAGTTGTAACGCCGGGATATGATTCAACAATATTACTGTTGTCCCAGATTATTCTATTCGATCTATTCTCTGCTGGTTTCGTTTCCTTATAAACAGCAGTAATAGGTCTGCTTTGCAAAAGGAACAGTTCGTCATTCTTCAGTGCAAATTCAATATCTTGAGGCCCACCCATAATTGGATTCAAATCATCTAAAAGCTTTGATATAGCTATAATGTTCTGTTCAGAAAGTGACGCTTTATTTTTAAGTTCTTCAGGCAAGTCAACGAATTTGATCTTTCCAGAAGCATCCTTTTTGGCCATTTGCTCTTTATCAGCGATATTGGATTCCGTCTTCGTAGAGTTAATAATGAACGAATCAGCATTTAATTCACCTGAAACTATTCCTTCACCTACTCCATAAACCGAGTTAATCACTTTACTTCGAACCTCTCCTGTATTTGGATTGATTCCGAAAGCAACCCCAGAAACCTCAGGGTCAATCATTTCTTGGATAATTACCGCAATCCCATTTTGTCTTTCAATGTTGTTGCTCTTGTGGTACGCTATTACACGCTCAGAGAAGTTTGAGCACCATACCTTTTTAACGAATTTAGGAACATCCTCCAGTTTCACATACAAGTAAGACTCGTATTGACCAGCGAAAGAGAATTCGCCTCCATCCTCGTTTACGGCTGAAGAACGTACCGCGAAGGTTTTGTCTGATGCGTTGTCGAATGACTTATTTATGTGCTTGAGTAATTCATCTTTAAGCTCTATATCTTCTATTGTCCTTTGAAGTTCTGTTGCTGTTTTATTAGCCAACTTCTCCTCTGAAACATGCTTAAGAAGTTCAGATTTATCCAATACTATAAACTCTGGAATATTAAACTTAAGATCTTTTAACTTAATCAAAATAAAGGCTTTACCTCCAACCTCTTCTACTGATGATTTAGGATCCATTTTGGGGTTATTCATGAGCTAATGAAATTCATGAGCATTGGGATTCCTCCTAGTGATAGATACATTCCAACTGTCCAAATACCAGAAATGTGCTCCATTCCTTTGGCGGTTTTCTTCGTTGGATTCTTCAGAAATAAGATGGCAGGAATCACTGTGATTAACGCCAAAGAACCCAGAATGATGATTGCGATTGTTCCGTACCCTGCGTACTGAGCGGCAAGGATAGCAAAAATCAATGTGATAAAAAGTGTGACCAGCCAAACTGCAACCGCTCCTTTTATTCCCCACATTCCTGTATAAGAAACTACGTTTTCCTCTTCGTTTTCTGGTGCCCTCATTTTTCTTCCGAACTCAACCAAAAGCCCATCCAGATAGGATACTGCAAAGAAAAATAACAAACCAACATGAGGTTGCTGTCCATCTAGTTGCCAGTCCAAACCGCTTGAGTACATATCCAATAAAGGAAAAATGAACAAGTGTGACGTGACGTATAATATTTGTCTTGGTTTTAAGAATTTTGGAATAAAGAACTCAACCCCCATTAGGCACAAGAATGCTAGTACCACAAGATATAAGTAGAGCATTTTCGTTTGAAAAATCGTGATTACTGCTACTTGAACGACTACAATTGCAATTCCAAGAACACGCAGCTCCTTCAATTTGATTAATCCTCTAGGGACGGGAAGGTACTTTCTATTTTTTGCATCGTCTTCTTTGTCTTTAAACTCGTCAAAAACCCGAACTAAGAAAAAAAGAGTGAAAGCTGCGAAACAACCTATCAGATAAGTATCCCAAGCGACAAATCCATCAACGCCACGGCTCAATCTCGAATATGAAATAGCCGAGAATGTAAATGCCAACGTAGCGATTAAGGTAATCACAACCGGGAAGCGCTCTTTTTGATATATGTATAAACGCTTGAGGTATGGTAACTTGTTTTCCATTAAACTCTACCGTGCTTTTCATGAGCAGCTGCAAAATGACCAACGGACAATGCAGCTATAATAGAAATTTCTCCCGCCAAGCAAAGAGATCCACATATCTCAGCGAATTTTTTTGCTTTTCCAGTACCGTAACAATCCATCATTTCAAGACACTCTCTCTGTGTTGGTAGAGAAGTTCCACCACCGACCGTTCCAACGATAAGATTGGGAAGTGTTACCGTACAATACAAATCGCCGTTTGCATCAACTTCCATTCGAGTAATTCCAACAGATGCTTCTGAAACACAAGCCACATCTTGTCCACATGCTATAAAAATTGCTGCTAGACCGTTTGAAAAATGCCCCTGAGCGCCGATAGCACCACTTTTTGAAGCTCCCATAAAAGAAGTCTGCCAATATTTAAACATTAACTCAGGTGTCGTTTTTAGTGTATTTAAAACCACTTCCTTTTTTAAGGTTATTTCAGCTGAAACCTTTCTTCCTCTCACAGATGTAAAAGACAGAACCGTTGCTTTTTTATCTCCGGAGTAATTGCTTTCGAGGAACCAATGTTCAGGTTCAACAGGACAATTGTCAAGAATATATTCACAGACTGCCTGACTGGCAAACGTTACCATGTTTTGACCAGATGCATCTCCAGTAGTGTATTCAAGATTTACAATCACTTGATTCCCCTCTGCGTTTAAATCAACCTTTGTTAATTGAGCGTAGTTACTGGTTTGTTCAACTATTGAATTAAACTTGCCTTTCTCTTGCTCTATCCATTTGGTGAATTTGTAAACTTCTTTAAGATTTTTGAATTTGAATATAGGAGCGCGCTGTACGCCTTCTTTCAAACAAATAGCACTGATTGCGCCAGACTGTCTGCAAGCCCTTGCTCCTCTTGCGTAAGAAGCAATCAAAGTACCTTCTGACGTTGCCAGAGGTGTATAAAATGATCCCTCTGCATTTTGTCCATCAATAACAATTGGCCCCATGACTCCTGTGGGCAATTGCGACATTCCAATAAAATTCTCGATGTTTCCTTTTAGCTGGCAATTATCTTCAAGCTCAACCTGATTAGAAAGATGATCTAGCGAAACTCTTGTCGTTTCTTCAATAAAATCGATTCGTAATTGTTGACCAGCCCTACTGTACTGTCCAACTTGAGGAACACATCTTTCCTTTTTACTCACAACCTCTATAGTGCTATTGTAACTCACAAATTTATCTTGCATAATAAAAGAGTTTCCATTCAACCGTTCCATACCTTTCAATTTTAACCAAATTTACTCGATACCTGTAAAAATTGAAAATTGAAACCCGCAAGCGCTTTACGGCGTCTTGCGAATTTCACAAATTCAATTATTGGGGAATTTATTTCTCTTCTATTAAGATACAGTCTTTCTCCACTTCAAATACCACATTTTGTATTTTTTCCAGCTTTTTTTAGTGTCTACTTTCTTTGCTTCAAATGCTGCTTTCTGATATTCGATAGCTTGATCAACAGTCATGTTAAATACACGTTTAGCTTCGCCATGAATCCCTTCTATTACAACCCATTGTTTATTGATGAAAATCATGGTATGACTTGCGACTTGACCTTCATTAGGTCCTCTTAGGTATACATGAACGTGGTTTTCAATTCCTGCCAATTTCATTTGCCCCGACTTGTTCATCATTGGATGTTGCAATGAAGCTCGAACAAAAGGAGTGAATAAAGTTTTCATAATTCTAAACGATTCATCAGAATTTATGCCTCCTTCTGCAGCATAACTCGCTGCATTCTTAACGTCAAACAATCTAAGTTTTACAGAATAATCAACGCTATCTTCATTCACACCATCTACCAACTCGAAATGATCTCCTTTATGGAGGACTGTTATTTTTTCTCCTGTCTCATCAATTGTAACTCCTAATGACTCCCACATCCCACTGAAATAAATTGCAAGCTTGCTTTCTTTTAGAATTGGCTCCCAATGTTTTTTTACAGACAAACTATCTGGTACTGTTTGACTATATGAAGTTACTCCGACTAAAATAAATGATATTAAAAAAAATAGTTTCATTATTTCTATGAGTTTTAGTTTATATTTAAAAGTATATATAACTTATATCTAAATCAATTATTACTATAAATTTATTTTACATTCCGGTAAATTGATCAGAACATAATTGCAGTGAGCGTGCATATGTTGCTAAGGCATTGTTAAATCCACCCCCATCAACAGCTCAATATCTCCCTCCAAAAAGTTCGAGAAGCCTCCCT
>TARA_B110000305_G_scaffold64179_1_pt1 | contig 12607 bp, 10 predicted proteins | sample TARA_B110000305 | Tara Oceans TARA_B110000305 (sample SAMEA4397930) | marine metagenome | biome: Polar Biome; feature: [SRF] surface water layer (ENVO:00010504); material: water (ENVO:00002006), including particulate matter (ENVO:01000060) such as... | depth 5 m | reverse complement strand
GTAAGATCTTTGGATTCGGAATTTGAATGCATTTGATTCCAAACAGCGATCATAGATGCTAAAACAAAAACCGAAAGAAGAGATAAGGTAATTCCGGTATACTTGGGTGTTCGAAAAGTTTTTATTTGATTTGGCTCAAATGACTTCATGTTAATTCAAAATATGAAAATAGATATTATTTAGATTTTGAACTCTAAAAATACATAAGAATTCAATAATATAATTCAAGGGAGCATTTCTACTTAAATTAGTTATGCTCCAAATTGTAAAAATTGATCAAGATTGAAAGTAATAGGTTAGTTAATATCATGCACTTTTCCTGTTACCAAGAATGAATGCAAAAACTTTCTTAGATTGTCGATTCAAGTAGCGTGGAAATTCGAATCCAATTGAATGCAAGATGGGGTTAGCAATTAAAAGTTAGTTAGCAATCGAAGGATTAAGCTGAAACAATACCACGTAAAGCATTCCAACTATCATAACTATTAATGGAATTGGCACTTTACGCCAAATTAATAAACCTAGTGAAAGAATAAAAGAACTCGCTTCTATTGGATTCCAATTGGCCTTAAGTAGGATTTCTAAAAATACCCCTGCAACCAGTCCACCAGCGACTGAATTTATTCCACGCAGTGCATCATGTGCCCATGGTAAAATTTTTAATTTACCCCAGAATGGATGTACAAAGAAAAGTAATAAAGTACCTGGGAGAAAAATAGCCCACCCACTTATCATTGAACCAAGAAGTTGACGAAATGTTCCTCCTCCCTGTTCGCATAATCCACCCGCATAGGCAGCAAAGGAAAACATTGGTCCCGGTAATGCCTGTACTAAGCCAAAACCGGCAAGGAAGGCCTCCTGATTCATTAAACCGGCTGAGTTCACAAGTTCTCCTTGCATTAAAGGAACCACAACTTGCCCTCCTCCAAATACCAAATAGCCATACCGGTAAAAACGTTCAAAGTTTTTCAAAAGAGAATTTTCTGAAAAGAAAGATGCAAGCATCCCGATACCAAGCAAAACAATGAATATGATAAGTATACCCCACGGAATGGACAGACGAAAAGTTAGTGCGTTTTTCTTTCGTTTCTCTTGAGGAGAAAGGATAATAGATAGTCCGGCACCGATAAGAAACCCAATAGGAACAGCCCATGGACTTGTTGACCATACTGGAATTGTTACCCCAACGCTCCATAAACCCAAAGTGAGTAGATTCGTTATAACCTTCCTGCCAAGTGCCCAGGCTGCCCAAGCCACAAACCCCGTAGCCATAGGGCCTAGAAATCCAGTGAAATTGACCAAGCCGTTATCAGCAGACCAGATTGGGAGCAAAGCAATCAATGCCATTAAGCAAATAGCAGGTGAGGCCCACACTAGAAGAGTTAGGATTCCAAGCAATCGGCCCCCTTTATCCAATCCAATTGCTGTAATAACCTGTGTGCTTGTTGGGCCCGGTAAAAAACTGCAAAGTGCCATCCATTCGAGCAGGGCTTTTTCTGTGAGGTATTTTTTCTTTTGTACCAATCGATCGAGAAAGACTCCCAAGTGAGCTTCTGGCCCCCCAAATGCAATAAGGGAACAAAGAAAAACATCTTTTAAGTATCGAAATTGAGAAAAGTCTGGAGAATCAGATTCCCCTGAATCTTGCTTTTGAGCGGTCATTTGTTTTTTTGTAAAATTGATTTGTAAATGAAAAATGTAAGAGTTGCTTGAATCACTTGAGTTTGTGGCGACTGCTTTTTATTACTTTTGTTGGCCAAGATTGTTTGGTGGGGAGTTTGTCACTTCACTTTACAGAATTTCTATGAATTGACACTAACTCCGACAAGGCATTCATGAACCTCGCAAGCCCACAATTCTTTACAGTTTAATAAACTCACAGGAATTTGAATTTGGGCACTGCCTGCAAGTGCTTTCCAAGTTTCTTTGGGTAAAACTACTCATTTTTGATTAAGTCATACAATTAAGTGTCCAAGTAAATTCCTCAATGACTAGCTTTTTTAAAAAAGAAACTTTGTTACTCAAAAGTTACACTTACTTATAAAAAACGGCGCATAAGTTTTGTAAAGTGTAAATGTATTCAGATCCTCTGAACGATTTAAATAAACCAAAAACAAACTAAAATTTGAAATATAAAATAATGAAAACTCTGATTTATTCTCTATGTGCTTTTATGGCTACAGGATTTATTCTTTCCATGACAGCCCAAGTAAAACCAAAAAGTAAAAAAGTTACGGAACTTAAATATTCGGGTAGAATACAAGCCCAATGGGATGGGGTGGGGTCAGATGATTCGACCTCTAAGGAGGATAGGAACCACTTTTATTTTAGGAGACTCTTTTTAGGAGGTCATGCTAAAATGGGTGATAATTGGGGAGGAGACATTGTAATGGATTTTGCTGCATCTCCGAACTCTGATAATACAGTATTTATCGATGGTGCTTCTGTTTGGTATCAGTTCGATGATTCCTTCCGCTTGGATATCGGGCAATTGAAAGTGCCTTTTGGTATGGAAGAAACCACTTCGTCCTCAAAACTAAAGGCAATCGAACGTTCTGCGGTCAATCGCCAGTTTGCAGAGACTTTAAAGTTCAACGCACGGCACACTGGCCTTTTTGCGAAGGGTAGTTTTGATGGTGGGTATTCTTATGACTTGGCTGTAGTAAATTCTGGGCAAAATCATAATTCAAAAGACAGTGGACTTAAAGATGGGCTGTATGGTTACAATAGTAATGAACTGTCGTACTATGGTCGGTTAGCTTACGCGAATTATGAAAGTGAGCTTAGGCACAGTTTTGGTGTTGCTGCTGGTTTAATGGAAGCAGACGGAACTTCGGCCAATGATTTAACAGCCTATAACATCTATGGGAGCGTTGGATCAGGTCCAGTCAATCTTGATGTTGAGTACATGTCTGGTACAGCTGACATGAGTGGAGGAGATCAAGAACATGAAGGTTATTCTGCGCAGATTTCTTATGCGTTAAACAATGCACCTATCGGGGCATGGGAGTTTCTTTATCGATACTCTACAGTTAAGGGTACACCTACAAGTAGCAATTTAATAAGTGCCAAGGAAATTGTTCGTCGTGCAAACATTGTTAACTCAACAGTTGAGCAACTTAACCAACACTATGTGGGAGTTAATTACTTATTTAACGGGCATGACGCTAAACTTATGGTTGGTTATGAAATTAACGAACTAGAAGAAGACGGGGCAACAACAGATGCAGATGGCTTTCGTGCACGCGTTCAGTTTCTTTTCTAATTAATTTAAAATATTAACTTTAAAATATATAATGATGATAAAAGTATTATTAAAAACCATTCCAATTCTTGGATTATTTCTATTAAACGGATCACTCATGGCACAGGCAAAACTTGTGATTAAAGGTTCCGATACACTTGGTGCAAAAATGATTCCTAAGCTTGCAGAGGCTTATGAGAATAAAAATCCTGGAACAAAATTTGAAATTGCTGCTGAAGGATCATCCACTGGAATCGCCGCCATTATTGATGGAACTGCCCATATTGGAATGTCAAGTCGCGAGCTGAAAGGTAAAGAAAAAGCCTCAGCTGGTGCAAATGGTGTGTACTTGCATAAATCCGTTGTTGCAATGGATGCAGTGGCAGTAATTGTTAATCAATCAAACCCGGTTAAAATGTTAAGTTTAAAAGATGTGGAACGCATTTTTACTGGGGATAATTCAAACTGGAGTTCGGTCGGGGGAAAGAGTGGCACCATCTCGGCCTATACACGAAATACATCCTCTGGAACTTATGCGTTTTTTCAAAAGTTCGCACTAGCAAGCAGGGATTATGGTTCGAGTACGCAGAAGATGGCCGGTAATGAACAAATTGCCACTGAGGTTGCGAACGACATAAATGGAATTGGTTATATCGGACTTGCTTACATTGGAGTGGACGGGATTAAAGTAGTAGAAGTTGACGGAGCGGCTGCCTCTGTTCAAACCGCCAACGATGGAACTTACAAACTTGCAAGGGGGTTAAATTGTTTTACCAATGGAAAACCATCTGGCTTGGCGAAAAAATTCCTTGATTTTGTTATGTCAAAAGAAGGACAATTGATTGTAGCTAGTTCCGGTTTTGTTCCATTGAAGTAAGTAACTAATTTTCAATCTTAATAAAAAAGGGATGGCACTTTATGGTGCCATCCCTTTTTGGTTACTAAAACAAACAAACACATTTAATGAAAATGCTTCAATTACTCTAACAATTCTAATCCCTGTTTATTGCTTTTGTATGTAACATTTTGGTAACTTTGTAGAAAAGTAACCTTCTGCCCATTTTATTTGAATAAGAGAGTAAATATTATTCTGAATTCATAAATCAAGAAATATTCAAAAAAAAATAAAGCAGTAATTTTCGAAAATTGGCACAGAATTGTTACAATCAGATGTTATTATTAGATTAGAAATTGTGTATTGTATAACCCCATTTTAATTTTATGAATCAAAGCTCAACTTTTTCTTCTGCTAAACAATCTATTTTAATTATTGATGACGAAAAAGATATTTGCGAACTTATCGAATTTCGGCTTCAAAAAGAAGGTTATCGTGTAAATTGGACGACGAATCCATTAGAGGCGATTGGTAAAGCCAGGGACTTTGGTCCGGATTTGATTATTTTGGATATTATGATGCCTGAGTTGGATGGATTGCACTTATGCAGTATGATGAAAGTAGATAGCCAACTCAAAAATACCCCTGTACTTTTTCTTACGGCGAAAAGCGAGGTCGAAGAGAGAATTAAAGGTTTTGAGCGGGGCGCAGATGACTACGTTACTAAACCTTTTGACAAAAGAGAATTGATTGCTCGGGTAAACGCAATTTTATCTAGAACATTAAGGCAACAAGAGGCTTTGGAAGGAAAACTTAAGGTGGGGGGAATAAGTTTGGATCCAAATTCACACATCGTACAAGTTAACGGACTTAACATAGATTTGACCAATACTGAATTTAGATTACTTCACCTGCTTATTGAAAGAACTGGTCGAGTGCAAAGTCGAGAAAACCTTTTAGTTAATATCTGGAATTATGATTCAGAAATTGAATCCAGAACGGTAGATAATCATATCGGTCGATTGCGAACAAAACTGGGTGAAGAAGGGAATTTAGTTAAAACTGTTAGGGGTGTTGGTTATAAAATAGTTGAGACCAATTAATTCTTCTGCCCCACCTACTTTTAAATTAATCATGTGGGTGTTTATATCAGTATTATTGTTTTTATTATGTTTCTATTTCTGGTTGCAGAATTTTTTCGTAAAGAAATATCTAAAAGAAATTTCTTGTTCACTCGAAGAAAATAAAAATGTAATTATTGAAAGCTCGCTTTTTATACCTAGTAACTTTCCTGTATTCAGGTTGCAAAAAGCAATTCAAGAGGGTTCCGAAAAAATTAAAAAATTAGAAACTGAACACAGGAAAAGAAGCAAGGAATTTGATGCTACTTTGGCTAGGTTGGTAGATGGTGCATTATTAATCGATAAAAATCACACTATTTTATTTTCAAATAAAGCGGCACAGGAAAATTTCGGAAGTGGGAAACCAATTATTAAAAGGAGGTTGGAGGCCGTGATTAAGTCTGTTGAAGTTTTAGAGTTTACCCATTCCCTTCTTTCGGGTGGTGGAAGGGGTAAGGTTGAATTTTCTTATGAGGAAAACGGTATGTATAAAGAATTTGAAGTGGCTGGTTCAGTAGTTTCAGAGAGTTCAACTCGGGGTTCTGACACTTACCTTTTACTATTTCGAGATATTACTGAAATCAAGACAATGGAGAAAATGAGAAGGGATTTTGTGTCTAATGCCTCTCATGAACTTAGAACTCCGGTAACCTTGATTAAAGGTTTTTCTGAAAGTCTTTTGGAGACAGACAATCAAATGCCTGAGTCTCAAAAACTTTCTTTTTTAGAGAAGATTTTCAGGAATTCATTAAGGTTACAAACTTTGATCGATGATTTATTAAACCTTTCGGAACTAGAGTCTTCCAAGGAAAGTCTTAATTTATCAAATAATCGCTTGTGTGATATAATTCGAGGCGTTGAGGCATTTATCCGAGACAAGCCCTATGTTGACTCTTCTAAGATTTTGTTTTCCTTGGCTAAAGAACGGGATTCTTTCCCAATGGATGCGGTGAAGATGGGGATCGCAATAGGTAACTTAATAGATAATGCTTTTAAGTATGGTGGTGAGATCACAAAAATTGAAATAATTACCAAAGTAAAAGACGATAATTCATCCATTATCTGTGAGGTGCACGATGACGGAATGGGTATTCCTGATAATGATTTACCCCGTATTTTTGAACGGTTTTATGTGGTAAATAAAGGTCGATCTCGAGAAAAAGGGGGGACTGGGTTGGGTTTAAGTATAGTGAAGCATATTATCGAATCGCACGGAGGAAGGGTTGAGGTAAAAAGCGTTCTGGGGATTGGCACCACTTTTTCCTTCTCCTTGCCTTTGAAATCCTAATCATCGCTTGCTCCTTAGCCTTTCGATCTTACAGCCCATTTTAATATTTGTTACTTAATTGTTACAATCTTTTCGCTCAATGGTAACTGACTTTTGGTATAGTGTTTTATTAAATCTTAAATTAACCAAATATTTTTAAAAAACTTATGAAATTGCATTCATTTCTCCTTTTGGGACTCGTTTCTTTTCTCGGTGCTCAAACCAAAATTGTGATCAAGGGATCAGACACACTTGGTGCTAAAATGATCCCAAAACTTGCTGAGGCTTATCAAAATAAAAACGCTTCCTCAAAATTCGAAATTGCTGCTGAAGGTTCATCTACTGGCATCGCGGCAATTATTGATGGAACTGCTGATATCGGAATGTCGAGTCGGGAACTTAAGGGAAAAGAGAAAGCGAGTGCGGGTGCCAATGGTGTTTTTTTGTACCAAACTGTAATAGCCACTGATGCGGTAGCAATTATTGTGAATGAAAAGAATCCCCTTGATTCCTTAAGTTCTAAGCAGGTGGAAAGAATTTTTACAGGAGATATTTCAGATTGGAGTTCAGTTGGGGGCTCTAGTGGGAAAATTTCTGTGTATACTAGAAATACTTCATCAGGTACTTATTCCTTTTTTCAAAAAGTTGCCCTATCAAGTCGTGATTATGGTTCGAATACTCAAAAACTTGCTGGTAATGAACAAATTGCAACGGAGGTAGCAAAAAACCCACAAGGTGTGGGTTATGTGGGTTTAGCCTATTTAAAAGCAAAGGGGATCAAGGCGGTTAAACTAAATGGAGTTTATCCAAGTAATGAAAGTGTGAATGCAAATCAATACAAATTGTCTAGAAATTTGAACTGTTTTACTAATGGCAAGCCCAAGGGAAATGCGAAAAGTTTTCTTGATTTTGCCCTAACTACTGAAGGACAAATCATTGTTGAAAGCACTGGTTTCGTTCGGGTCAAATAAAGCACAAGATTTTCCTGAGAGTTCACTAGAAATAAATTTTAATATTTTTAAAACTTAGGCTAAGATTTTCGACTGCCATGATTAAACCCGACCAAAAAGATAAGTTAATAAAGGCTTTTTTTGGTGGGAATGCGCTGATGGCGATTGTTATTCTGGGATTGATCACATTTTTCCTTTTTAAGGAAGGAATTGAGTTTTTTGGAGAAAATCGAGACGAGTTAAATATATACCGCAAATCGGGAATGGAGTATGCCTCGGTTGTATCGGACCAACACGATCAGCAGACTTTACTCTTCCGTTATTTCGAACAGATCTTAGCAAAGGAAACTGAGTTTTATGAGCAAGAAGAAAGCGGGGAAGAAGAAAAGATTTCTCGGGAAGAACTTTCGAAACTACTTATTTTTTCTCAAAAGTTTCAAGACATCAAAGATTATTTATTAGTTTATGAAAAGAGCCTCGTTCAATTAGCAGCTGAAACAAAGCTCTTTCTCAAAACCCAAGAAATTGTTGCAGAGATAAAAGCGTATGCAATTGATAAGAAATTACCGAGGGAAGACTTTTTTATTACTCTTGATGAAATCAAAAAGCGAAAATTTTTCTCATACAAGGAATTAGATCGTTGGCAAAATTATTTTTTACGTAATGAAGAAGAGGAGATTGCGAGGAAGATAGATCCAAGACCAGGATCAGGATTTGCAGAGGAAAAGATGCAAATTTTTAACTATGTTGCTAAAATTCAGGGCACTTATCAATCAGAGTACCTGCTTATTGTTGGAAGGCAGATCAGTGAGTATTCTCAACTGCTCGAAAGATTTGCCTATAATTTTGCCTTAGAAAGCTCCAAGATATCATTTGAAAAAGCTAAAGTATCCTTTAGGGAATATGTTGAAAAAGTAGGCGATTATGAAAAAAGGCTAGAGCAGTGGGATCCAGAAAAGAAGTATCCGTGGTCAAGGGCGTTAACCACTTTTTTGTTCGGAAAGGACTGGGTTACAAATAGTGCGCGACAAGACTGGTTTGGAGTAATACCCCTTTTCACAGGTTCTTTATTAGTGACAGTTATTGCCTTGGTTTTAGCTATCCCATTGGGCGTGGGATCCGCCGTCTATGTAAACCAAGTGGCTTCTTCAAGGGAGCAAGCTTTGATTAAACCCTGCATCGAATTTATATCTGCAATCCCCTCGGTGGTTATTGGCTTTTTTGGGATTGCGGTGCTAGGCGGATGGATTGCGGTTTTTTCTGATGAGCGATTAAATTCTCTCACCGCTGGTTGTTTGCTTGCATTGATGGCAGTCCCAACCATTTTTACATTAGCAGAAGATTCTCTTAATAATGTTCCTCGGGCTTTTAAGGAAGCCTCTTTATCCCTGGGTGCAACTCGTTGGCAAACGGTAATTGGAATTATATTCCCGTGTGCACTTTCGGGTATTGTTTCGGCAATCCTTTTGGGACTGGGTCGGGTAATTGGCGAAACAATGGTGGTGTTACTTTGTGCGGGAAATCGCATTGCCATTCCAGATTTCAGTTCGGGTTTAGGTGTCTTTATTCAACCAGTGCATACGATGACGGGAATTATTGCCCAAGAAATGGGGGAAGTTGAGTTTGAAAGCATTCACTATCGTGCACTCTTTATGGTCGGGGTTGTCTTGTTCCTCGTTTCAATGCTTATTAATTATTGCTCGCAGGTAATTGCGAGGAAATACAAATCCGGTTATTAATGAACGACGATGTGAGTAATAAATCGCATTCTTTTGCATCCCGGTTTAACAAAGCAAAGGGACGAGAAAAAATTGCTTTCTTTCTTTTACGGTCAGTCACTTATTTGGTTCTTTTCTGTGCAGGCTATTTATTTTGGGATATTATTTCTAAGGGTTCTAATAAAGTTTTTGAAGGAGAAGGCTTGATAAATTGGGAGTTTTTAACTGACGATCCACAGACTTTACATGTTGTAAAAATCAATGGAAATGAACTGAAATTAAGTTCTAGAAAATATTATGATTTAAAAGATCAACTCGTTTCGGATCAATTTAAATTGTTTTCAAATGAACCAAGTTTTGAAGTTAATTTTTCTGAGTTAACTCGCTCTTTTCGTGAATTAAAAATGGAATGGAGCGATAAGAACCTTCAAGAATCTTTTACCACGCTTATAAATGAAAAGAAGGCTAGGATTTCTCAACAATTTTCATTTTGGCAGGGTCTACTTGAAGACCCACAACAAACCGCTCAAGATTTTGAAATCGAGAAAAAGGCAGTGAGTGAATTAGTGAGTGGATTTATTTTTGCAAATATAACGAGAGAGAAAAAGAACTTTCCGTTTATTGAAAAAGAATTTATTCTATTTAAAGCAAAGAACTTTCAGAAGATTGAAAATATTTCTTTAAAGTCGATTAACCAATTGGAATCGAAATACCACAGTTTTTTAGAATCGAAACTTAGCATTATTAAAAATCAGTTTAAAAAGCAGGCACTTGAGGTAGGGGATGGTTTTGATTTATTCGTTCAAACCCGTTTCTCTAAAGATTTTATAAAATTTGAGGATTTATTTACTCCTTATTTATCGGCACGCGAGATATTTTTCGATTCCGATGATGCAAGCATATCACCCTTTCTGGTTGCAAAATTACCTTTTAATCAGGCTGTTTCTATCGATCTCCCATCTGAGGACTATGCTTACTCCGGAGGAGGAATTTTCCCTGCAATTGTGGGCACAGTGCTTTTAGTAACTGGGGCAATGTTTATTGCAATTATTTTGGGAGTTTTAAGTGCAGTCTTTCTTGCTGAATATGGAAAAAATGGTCGATTGTTATCTTTAATCAGATTAGCAATTCTAAATTTAGCTGGGGTTCCTTCGATTATTTTCGGACTTTTTGGATTTGGTTTATTTGTGATTTTTCTTGATTGGAATGTCTCGTTAATCGCCGGGTGGTTCACTTTGGCCTTTATGGTTTTACCCGTTGTGATCACATCAAGTGAGGAAGCTTTACGTTCAATTCCACAAGGTTTCAGGGAAGCCTCACTGGCACTCGGTGCTTCAAAATGGACAATGATTCGGACCAATGTCATTCCCTACGCACTTCCTGGTATTTTAACATCTTCTGTATTGGGAGTGGCTCGTGCAGCTGGTGAGACTGCCCCTATAATGTTCACTGCCGCTTATGCCACTCGTTCGGAATTACCATGGGAGAATCTTGAACATTGGACCGATTTCTTTTTTCAGGGAGTGATGGCACTTCCGTATCATATCTATGTGGTTAGTGCGAAAATTCCTCAAAATACATACACTGCTGATATGCAATATGGTACTGCATTGGTGTTTTTATTATTGGTTCTTGGCTTAGCGATGACTTCTATACTTTTTCGTACAAAACTAAGAAAGAAATATCGTTGGTAATTAATGAGCATCTAAACTAGTTCTGAAAATAGATAAAATTTAAATGAGTGAAAAAAAGTTAGAGGACGAAAATTCAGTTTCTCAAAATATCAAAGACCAAGCAATTATGATTGATGACCTTGATTTCTCATATGGTGAGAATAAGGTTTTATTCGATGTAAGTTTGAACGTCCCAAGAAATCAAGTAACCGCATTCATTGGGCCATCAGGATGTGGTAAAAGTACGCTTTTGCGCTCTTTAAACCGCATGAATGACTTGATTGATGAGGCAAAAATTAATAAAGGATCAATCAAGATTAATGGAGTTGATATTTATGATAAATCTGTTGATGTGATTGAGCTTAGAAAAAAAGTGGGGATGGTTTTTCAAAAGTCTAATCCTTTTCCAAAATCAATTTATCAAAATATTGCCTACGGTCTCCAAATTCAGGGAATAAAGTCGAAAAAAATTATTGATGAAACTGTTGAGCAATCCCTTCGAAGGGCCGCTCTTTGGGATGAAGTGAAGGATCGATTGAATGAAAATGCTTATGGGCTATCAGGTGGACAACAACAGAGGTTATGCATTGCTCGAACGCTTGCAGTTGATCCAGAAATTATTCTGATGGATGAACCATGCTCTGCCTTGGATCCTGTGGCAACTGGTAGGGTTGAGGAATTAATTCTAAGTTTGAAAGATCGATACACGATTGTTGTGGTGACTCATAATATGCAACAAGCGGGACGTATTTCTAGTCGAACTGCGTTTTTCTATCTGGGAGAATTGATAGAATATAATCCCACAAAAAAAATCTTTTTAAATCCCCAAAAGAAACAAACCGAAGATTACATATCCGGAAAGTTCGGGTAAAATATCTTTTCAATCACTTAGCATTATATGACCATGACTAGTTATTTTGAGCATAACCTTGAAACTGTAAAATCTAAACTTCTACTCATGGGGCAATTGGCTAATGAATCCATCAAAGTAGCAACCCGAGCTTTAATGGAAGGGGATTCTGTTCTAGCAGAAACGGTTCGTATAAATGATGAGGAGATAGATCACCTAGAAAATGAACTTAGCGAATTGGTGACCCGTTATTTATCAACGCATGCACCTGTGGCGGCAGATCTTAGGTTACTAGTGGCCACAATGAAAATCAGTCATGAGATTGAACGCATAGGCGACGAGGCAAAAGCGATAGCCCGCCGATCGCGGAAAACGGTAATACATGAGTTTCATGGTATTCCCCAAATGGCCCAGATCGCACAGGAGATGATTCAAGATGCACTTTCTACTTATGTCGAGTTTCATGAAGACAAAGCAAAATTAATTTGGACCCGAGACTTAAAAGTCGATCAATTGCACAAGGATAATAATAAATTTTGTCAATCTCTGGTCGAAAAAGACCCATCAGTTGCCTCTTCTGTTTTTGAAGTTTTATTTATTTCGAAATCATTAGAACGAGTTTGTGACCATGCCGTAAACATATCCAAGGAAATATTTTTTATGGCCACAAGCCGTGATATTCGGCATGCACCTGAGTACAAAAAATCTGCGTTGCGCAAAGGCCTCAAATAAATCAACGGGTCTCCCTGTTATCCTTAAACAGGCTGGAAAAGAATCTTGCTATTTTGAAGGTGAGCAATGGAATAGGAATTCCATTTATGACCTCACAAATCCGTATATTTGTCGTCGATGACGAACAAGATCTAACCGACCTTTTACACTACCAACTCGGTAAGGAGGGTTTCAAAGTAAAATTTTCGAACAATCCTTATGAAGCTCTAGGTAATGC
>TARA_B110000305_G_scaffold107547_1_pt1 | contig 12713 bp, 8 predicted proteins | sample TARA_B110000305 | Tara Oceans TARA_B110000305 (sample SAMEA4397930) | marine metagenome | biome: Polar Biome; feature: [SRF] surface water layer (ENVO:00010504); material: water (ENVO:00002006), including particulate matter (ENVO:01000060) such as... | depth 5 m | reverse complement strand
CCTGCAAAAATTTCCAAAAGCGCACCATTATTTGGAGAGCATAACGAAGAAGTGCTGAGCGATTGGAACATATCAGAATAAATGATGTACCAATCCGAACATCGCCTTTTGCTATCATCTTAGCCACCCCGATAATGAGGTATTATTATACCGTAAAAATCTTTAAACGCACATGAGGCAACGCACTTAATGACTTTTTTAGGTGTGGGCTGCAGGCAAAACATACCTGTGCCTTGGACCGGGGTTTTATTCGATTGTTTGGCGGATTAAGCCAACACTCATATTAATTAGTCTGGCAGCCTTTTAGGCCAGTTGAGATGCTATCAACTTTCCATTTAACGGCCGTCCAGAATGATAGGATAGAATTTCATCCGCAGTTTCAAATCCAACCCGCAAAATCAACGCCGCAAAGTTAAGCCCCAATATTTTTTATCCGCTATTTCTTTGATGTTTGAGTTGTGCTTATTTAAGATCTGAATTGCAAACCTTGGAGTGGGTGGCGATTAATGAAATTTTTTTATTCCGCAATAATGGTCGCCTTAACGCTTTTTTCGGTCTCAGTGCAAGCGCAACAGGTCTCAGATGAAGTGTTGCCTGAAGCAAAAACAGCCTTAGCAACAAAGTTTGAATCTCTCTCGCCAGAGGTGGCAGCTTCGCTTGCAGCGAAGGCCAGGGGTGAACCGATTTTAGCAAAAGATTGGATGGTTGCTGTAGCTAATCCTCACGCTGCAGCTGCAGGTGCTCGCGTTCTGAAAGAGGGGGGTACAGCAGCTGATGCAATGGTGGCTGTGCAGGCAGTCCTCGGTTTGGTTGAGCCGCAGAGCTCTGGTATTGGTGGCGGGGCTTTCCTCGTATGGTTTGACGCTACCACTGGGAAACTAACAACATTAGATGGACGTGAAACCGCTCCTATGGCTGCCACACCGCGACTGTTTCAAAATGCAAATGGCGAGCGATTAAGATTTTGGGATGCGGTCGTTGGTGGTCGCTCAGTTGGAGTGCCAGGCACGCCCGCCTTGATGGAAGCTGCACATAAAAGATGGGGGCAAAAGGCGTGGAGCGATTTATTTATAGAAGCTATTGATTTGGCGGAGAGCGGCTTCTCGGTTTCTCCGCGACTTGCCGCTTTGGTGGCCGCAGACGCTGATCGATTGGGGCAGTTCCCTGACACAGCAGCTTATTTTTTTCGGGACAGCAAACCTCTGGTGGAAGGAAGTAGGCTAACTAATGTGAAATATGCCGATGTCATGCGCCAGATGGCCAATGAGGGCGCTCGCGTGATTTACTCAGGTGATATCGCCAAAGCAATTGTAGATACTGTTCGAGGTGCAGAGAGTAATCCGGGTGTGATTAGCTTCACGGATCTGGATATATACGAGGTGAAAGAACGTCCTGCTATTTGTGTCCCATTTCGGGGGCATCAAGTCTGCGGTATGGGACCACCGTCGTCTGGAGCTTTAACTGTTGGCCAAATTTTAGGTTTATTAGACCAGTTTCCAGCGGGTTCTAGAGACAATCCGCAAACCATGAGGCTTATAGGTGATGCTTCGCGTCTAGCTTTTGCTGATCGTGGACGCTACATGGCTGACAGCGATTTTGTGCCAATGCCCACTAAAGGTCTTGTTTCAGCTGATTATTTATCTGATCGTGCCAAGTTACTCATTGGCTCAAAAGCTTTGACTGACGTCTTGCCCGGTAGCCCCGAATATTCGCATGCATCGCTGTGGGCGGATGATGTGAGTTTAGAACTGACCTCAACTTCGCACATTTCAATTGTGGATAGTTATGGAAATGCTTTGTCGATGACTACTACAATTGAAAATGGGTTTGGGTCCCGTCTGATGACCAATGGATTTTTGCTGAACAATGAGTTAACTGACTTCTCCTTTAGTTCCCATATCGGTGGGGTACCTATTGCTAATCGAGTTGAGCCAGGAAAGCGTCCCCGATCTTCGATGTCTCCAACAATTGTCCTAAAAGATGGGCTGCCAAATTTGGTTATTGGTTCGCCGGGTGGATCGAGAATAATTGGTTATGTGGTTCAAGCAATTATCGCGCATATAGACTGGGATATGGATGTGCAAGCCGCCGTATCTATCCCTCATGCGGTTAATCGTTTTGGAACCTTTGATCTTGAAAAGAATACTTCGCTAGAAAACATGGTAGAACCGTTGGAGGCACTTGGTTACAAGGTCAACTTGCGTGCCCTAAACTCTGGCCTCCATGCGATTTCAATCGCAAAAGATAGCCTTGCTGGGGGAGCCGATCCCAGACGCGAAGGTATAGCGTTGGGTCAATAACTGTGAGCAGGCAAAGCTTGTTTTTTTGTAGCAAAACCCGCGTGCCGGGGAGCGAGTGTCCGGCTGTTACAGCAATATTTATCACTTATACTTGAAATTAATGGGTGTTTCTAACTTCTGCATCAATCGCTCGTCTTATTATGTCGCAATTGGCTGGCAGGTCTCACATACAAATGTTCGACGGCCGCTAATCTCAAAGCGCCTTATTTCACCTTTACAGTTTGGGCAGTTTGTTTTTCCAAAAATATTATATTTTTCGCCATATCCCCTTTTTGCTGACTGCCCGTCAAACGCCGTAACGATTGCATTCCGTTCAACACCGATGGCAAGTAAGGTTCTGGCATCGTTCCAAATCCGGTCGAAAGTTTGCCGACCAATCGACTTGCCAGGCGTTTCTGGGTGGATTGCTTGGCGCCATAGGATTTCTGAGCGATAGATGTTACCTATTCCTGCCATAACAGACTGATCCATGATCAGGCGGCCAACTGATGCCCGGCTTCGTGCTATTTTATCATAAGCAAAGTCGGGATTTGCATCAGCGCGCAGAACATCGGGTCCTATTCGGCCAACTAGGGTCATCACCTCGTTTTGATCTAAGATCTCGCAAATAGTTGGGCCGTTTATGTCGATAACGTGTGTTTTGCCTCTTAAGCGAACACGCACAGAGCCTTGTGGTTCTGGCATTGGCAATTTTTGGTTTCTGATACGACCAAATAACCCCAAATGGATATGAAGTGTATACCCGTTACTGAACTTATAAAGAAGATGCTTACCAAATGCTTCAACCGCCAAACAAATTTTTCCGTTAAGAGTTGATGCCCCGTCAGAAAATCGACCTTGTGGTGAGGTAACAATAATTTTCTGGCGAACGAGTATTTGGCGATGATCTCTGGCAGCCCTGTGTATTGTATGGCCTTCAGGCAATTAAAGTTCCTTACCTATATATTTCAGTCAATCTGCGCCCATGATTTTAAGCAGGCGCTACATGACGGTGTGGATATTGATACTATGAAAGCAGATACTGCAATCTCCCGCAATGGTGGGTCTAAAAACTTTGGTGTCCTGTTTGGCCGCTTTATCAGCGTTGGTGCAAAGCGAAATTGACACTCTTGCTTTGGCCTAGTTGGTTAAGTTCGTTCGGTCTTGCGATAAACCTAGCAAGCAATTCATCATGTCTATTTTGACTAGTCGCTTGGCTTGATCATTTACGCTGTGCATGTTTCATTATAGGCAGGCACTGTCAGCCGTTTAGCTAAATTTAGTATTTTTCAAACAAACAGGATTGAGCGTTTATGCAAGATGTATTTATAGCGGGATATTCAGATAAATTGTCAGCAAGGCCTGGTGAAACGGTCACATTTTTCGTCTCCAGCCATGCGCGCGAAGAGTTTAAAGCAACATTGCATCGTTCAATTTCGGCAGATCCGAATCCAGACGGGCCTGGCATTATCGAAGATGACGCCAGCACCTATTTCAAACCATCGTCTTTTGCATCGCGCTATCAGGGGTTTACCCCCGGTTCATTTGCGCAGAGCACGGCCGATTTGCAGGCCGATATCAATGCCGATCTTGTGATAAAATTATGGTTCATGCCAACGGTTCTTGTGGCCGCCGATCAAACTTTATTGGCTTGGGGGGCGGTCTCAATCATCCTTGATCCGCAGGGCATGATCACCGCAAAATTCGCAGATGGCATATCGGTTTCAACATCCGTCGCCATAAAGTGCAATCACTGGCATAGCCTTGAGGTGAGGGTTGAGGCATCGGGTGTGGTGGTGCTTGATGTAAAATCTATGATGACGGCAAAAGCTGGTATTGAAATTGCCAATGACGGCCAAACCGAATTTGACATTGCGAAGATGTTTCCCGGTTCAGTGAAAGCCCCGGTTCGCATTGCGGCCGGTTTTGGTGACGCCCCTTGTTGCTTTAATGGAAAAATCGAGGCGCCCGAAATTCTGGCTGATGGCAACTTAATTGCGAAGTGGGATTTTGCCCAAGCTATATCGTCGCTATCGGTAAAGGCCAGTGCCGGACCTGATCTTTTGTTGAAGAATGCCCCGACAAGGGGGGTTAGGGGTCACAAGTGGGATGCAACCGAATTTTGCTGGCGACACAAGCCAGATCATTATGCTGCAATATCGTTTCACGATGATGATATTTATGATTTCGAGTGGGACAGTGATTTTGAATTGGTGATTCCCGACGATATGCCTTCGGGCATATATATCATGCGCATTGAGGCTGAAGGGTATTATGATGCAATGCCGTTTTTCGTTTGCCCGCCAGTTGGCAAGCGCCGTGCAGATTTATGTGTTCTGGCTTCAACTTTTACCTATACGATCTATGGCAATCATGCCCGTCCCGATTTTGCGCCATCATGGCTTGAAAAGATTAGCGCCTGGAAGGCTTATCCGAATAACCCCTCCCAATACCGGCATTACGGGCTGTCGACCTACAATAATCACACTGATGGGTCGGGCATTTGCCATGCATCGCATAAACGAGTTCTTTTTAATCTTAGGCCTGGCTATCTGACCTTTGGCGAAGCAACCTGTTCTGGCCTTCGCCATTTCCAGGCCGATAGTCATTTGATCGCATGGCTGCATAATCAGAACATTGACTATGACATTATCACCGATGACGAGCTTGACCGTGAGGGGGTGACCGCAATTTCAGGCTATAAGGCTGTTGTAACTGGAAGCCATCCTGAATATCACACCAGCGAAACACTTGATGCGTTGAAAGATTATCGGGATAACGGCGGTGGGCTGGTTTATCTTGGCGGCAATGGATTTTACTGGCGGATTGTGCGCCACCCTGAAGACTCAGCTTTGCTTGAAATCAGGCGGTCTGAAGATGGGTTGCGCGCATGGGCATCGGAACCGGGCGAATATTATAATGCCTTTGACGGCAGTTATGGTGGCCTTTGGCGGCGCAATGGACGCCCGCCGCAGCAGCTTGTTGGCATTGGCTTTACCGCACAGGGAAATTTTGTTGGCATGCCTTATAAACGCGTTTGCTACGACAAAAATATGGAGTGGGTGTTTGACGGCATCAAAGATGATTTGCTTGGTGATTTCGGCTTTAGCGGACATGGCGCGGCCGGGTTTGAGCTTGATCGGCGTGATGAAAAGCTTGATGATGGCGATGATATCACCATTCTGGCACAATCTTATGACGAGGATAACCGATTTATTCTTGTTCCAGAAGAAATGTTAACGCATCTAACAAATCTTTCAGGCGGCCCTGAAGCTGATGTGAAGCGCGCTGATATGGTCTATTTTAAAACCCATACAGGCGGGCAGGTATTTGCCGTCGGGTCAATCACCTTTTGCGGGTCATTGCCTTGGAACAATTATGATAACAATGTTTCAAAGTTACTTAGAAATGTCGTTCGCAAATTTGTTGGGTCTTAGGATAAATCTGGCCGGCCGATTGGCGGTAAATTTTGTTCAAGCGCAGCGCCGACACGAAGACAAATCGCTTCATCATGCGCTTTGCCAACAATCTGCAAGCTGGTTGGCATGCCGTCACTTGCAAGGTTAATTGGCAGCGACAGGCCGCACATTTCCAGAAAATTAAAAGGCCGGGTGAAATAGCCCGGTGATACCGCCTGATTAACATTGGTCAATGCGGGGGCAGTGCTTGTGCTACTTGGCATCACAAGCGCATCAAAACGGCGCATCGCATCACCAAAGGCGGCTATGGTTTCTTTGCGTTGTTGCAAAACACGGAAATAATCATGGGCGTGATAATGCTCTCCCGACAGCATTCGGGTGCGCACATCTTCATCCATTGGCAAATCAGGGTTTTTGTAGAAACGGCCATGATTATGGAAGGCCTCAACTGCTGTAATCATTCCATTATCATCAGCCATATCGCCGTAGGATACGGGGTTTTCAAATGGTATAATTTCAGCGCCCATCGCGCGCAGACGATCTAAAGCCATATCATAGGATGCAAGCATATCTTCTGAACATTGCTGACGTTCGCTATCAGCAAGGCTGCCAAGGCGTAATCCGGAGACACCCCTATTCAATGCCGCATATAAACCATCACCATTATCCATATCCTGTGAGATTTTCCACCCCTCGCGGCCGTCTAACACATCAAACATGATGAGGCAGTCAAGTACGGTCTGGGCAATTGGCCCGGGCGTGTCAAGCGATTGTGATAGTGGCATGATCCCATGCAAGGGTAAACGCCCCGCCGTAACCTTCAGGCCAACAAGTCCACAATAGGCAGCTGGCAACCGAATTGACCCGCCTGTATCACTCCCCATGCCGCATGGCGCCATACCCGACGCAACCGCTACCGCTGTTCCCGATGATGACCCGCCTGGAATCCTATGCGTTTCCATATCCCATGGGTTCATTGGGGTTCCCATTTTCTGATTGGTTCCCCAACCGCCAAAGGCGCATTCAACCGTTTTGGTTTTACCAAGAATAATTCCGCCAGCAGCTTTTAGCCGCTGAACCATTGTTGCGGTGGTGCTGGCAATATTATCAAGCATCGCCGCCGAACCGCAGGTTGTTACCTTACCCTTTACATGGAAGATATCTTTCAACGCATAAGGCATTCCGAAGAATGGCCCTGCAGCAAATCCCGCAGCCAATGCCTTATCTGCCGCCACCGCCATTTCCAGTGCTGTATCAGCCCATGTGTCTTGATAGGCGCCAAGACGCGGGTTTAGCCGTTCTATTTCATCCAGATAGGCCTGAACAACAATACTTGGCTTGGTGCTGTTACTCTGGTAGCCGCGATAAAGCCCATGAATTGTGTTCATAGGATCAAGGGTTTTGGGGTTCGACATCACAAATATCTCATATTCATAATAATAAGGATCAAACTTCGGGGAATAGGCTATTGGTGCATAGGGTTATGGCTTCAATTTGCCAAAATGCCAGTCTTTTCCCGGAACTGCTGCGAGAAGCGATTTCGTATAAGCGTCTTTTGGATCTTTAAATAATTTAGCCGTTGGTCCCATTTCAACAATTTTGCCATATTGCATCACGGCAACATAATCGCAAACCTGCGCTGCTACACGCAAATCATGCGTGATGAACAGCATGGACAAATCCATCTGCTCGCGAATGTCATCCAGCAATTCAAGGATCTGTGCCTGAATTGAAACATCCAATGCCGAAACTGGTTCATCGGCAACCAAGATATCTGGCTTTAGGGATAGCGCTCTTGCAATACCGATGCGCTGGCGCTGTCCACCGGAAAATTCATGCGGGAAGCGATCAAATGATCGGCGATCAAGACCAACAATATCGAGAAGTTCATAGGCGCGTTTGGAAGCATCTTCCTTATCCTCGCCCTGTAGAATAGGGCCTTGCGAAATGATATCGCCAACCCGGATGCGTGGATTCAATGACGCAAACGGGTCTTGAAACACCATCTGTATGCGCTTTCTGTATGGGCGTAAGTCGTTGCGACTTAATTTGGTAATATCAACATCGCCAAGTTTGATCTGGCCTTCATCACTATCAATGAGCCGGATTACACAACGTGCCAATGTGGATTTTCCCGAGCCACTCTCGCCGACCACACCAAGGGTTTCACCGCGGCGCAATTCGATTTGCACATTTTGAACGGCTTTGACCTCACGGTTTGGCTTTCCAAATCCAAAAAAGCTTTTGCCACCACCAAATGTTTTGCAAACCCCTTCGGTTTTCAGCACGACTTCAGCCGCCCTTGATCTTGCTTTGCGTGGCTTTAGCCGCGGGATGGCAGCAATCAACGATTTGGTATAGGGGTGTTTTGGTTTTTGCAGAACTTGTTTGGTGGTTCCGGTTTCAACAATTTTACCATGCTGCATTACAATAACGCGATCAGCGATATCAGCGACAACACCAAAATCATGGGTAATGAATAATACGCCGGTATCAAGCCGTTTTTGCATATTACTAATCAATTCGAGAATTTGCGCTTGTGTTGTCACGTCAAGCGCCGTTGTTGGCTCATCAGCAATCAGAATCTTTGGGCCAAGTGCAAGTGCCATTGCGATCATTGAGCGCTGCCTTTGCCCGCCAGAAAGCTCATGCGGATAGGCATCAATGATTTTTTCAGGGTCGGGCAAATTAACATCAACCAATAGGCTTAGGGCCTTTTCAGCCCGTTCCTTGGCTGACATTGATACATGATAACGAAAAATCTCGTCAATTTGATCGCCAATTTTCATAACTGGATTTAAGGCAGTCATGGGTTCTTGAAAAATCATCGAAATTTCACTGCCTCGCAATTCACGAAGGCGTTCATAGGTGACTTTGGTTAGATCTTCGCCACCAAAGATGATTTCACCTTTGCCAACATGCACATGTGGCGCTGGCAACAAGCCCATAACAGCGCGCGCCGTTAGTGATTTTCCGGACCCACTTTCACCAACAACACAAACGGTCTCACCCACATTCAGTTCAAGGTCAATGTCCTGAACTGCATATTGCCGGTCAGCGCCAGTTGGCAGTAAAATTGAAAGATCATTTATTGAGAGAAGTTTTTTTGTCATTGGCGTTCTTTCAAACGAGGGTTCAGCGCATCATTTAGCCCCTCACCAATCAGGTTAATTGCCAAGACTGTTATTAAGATAGCAACACCGGGAAAGGTGCAAACCCACCAAGCCGATCGCAACATGGTGCGGCCCGCTCCAATCAGGAAGCCCCAGCTCATGATATTTGGATCACCAAGGCCAAGAAAGGCCAGCCCACTTTCAATCAGAATGGCGGTTGCCACCATCAAAGAGCCAACGACAATAATTGGGCTAAGGCAATTCGGTAGAATTTCCCTCAGCATGATGCGAAGGTCACTCATTCCCAGCGTGTGACATGCTTGCACAAATTCACGATTCTTGACTGCCAAGAATTCACCTCTCACAAGCCTTGCGACGCCTGGCCATGACACAACCGCAATCGCAATAACAATACTGCCCATTGACGGTTTCATAATCGCCACCAACAAAATGGCAAAGATAAAGGATGGAATTGTCTGAAAAATTTCGGTGACACGCATTAGAATGTCATCAATAAGGCCGCCAAAATAACCGGCAAAGGCACCAAAGAAAATTCCAATAAACACCGAAACAAGCGTGGCAACAAATCCGATCAGCAATGAGGTTTTGGCACCATGGACAATGCCTGAAGCCACATCACGTCCAAGCGAGTCACTGCCAAGTAGAAAGCCGTTAGTTAGTGGCTTTGACAGTGGCTTGCCAACCAAACGGAACGGGTCTTCTGGGTAAAGAAAACTTGCCGTTATCGCCATCACAATAATCAACGCAACAACGAATAATCCAAAAACAGCAGCATGATTTCGCTTGTAGCGCGACCAAAAATTTTCCATATCAGTTCACCTCAATTCGTGGATCGAGGAAGCAGTAAATGATGTCGACAATCAAATTCACCACGACAACGAGCATTGACGATAAAAGGAAAATGCCAAGAAGCAGGTTTAGATCCCGTGCAAATAGCGATTCAAACGCCAGCATTCCCAACCCTGGCCAGGCAAAGACGGACTCGACAATCACCGACCCACCAATCAATGCGCCAACCTGAACGCCAGCCATCGTTACAACAGGTAAAAGCGCGTTACGCAAAACATGGACATAGGTGATGCGCCTTTCGGTCAGACCCTTTGCCCGTGCCGTCACAACGTAATCCTGCCCATATTGCTCTAGCATCGAGGCCCGCATCATTCGCGTATATAACGCCAGATAGAAAAGCGACAATGTAATTGTTGGTAGAACGAGATGGCGAGACACATCCACAACATAGTCCCAGCCTTCATAAAAGGCGGCAACATTGGTCATGCCGCTTGTGGGAAACCATCCAAGATTTAGCGAAAAGACAACGATCATCATTAACCCCACCCAGAATAGTGGCGTTGCATATGTGATCAGGGCAAATATGGTAATAACGGCATCTTTCCATGTGTTCAGCCGCATTGCAGCCAAAAGACCCAGCAGAATGCCAAAGCCAACAGCCAGAATAATCGTGCTGGTCATTAGCAAGCCGGTGGCGGCAAATCGGTCAAAGATCAATTCATTGACGGGCATGTCATGTCTAAAAGAATATCCAAGATCAAGGCTTAGAACATTTTTCAGATAAACCATCAGCTGGACAGGTAACGGCTGATCCAAACCAAATTTCTCGCGCAACTGCGCCATATATTCGGGGGTTGCCGAGCCTGCTTCGCCAGCCAAAACGTCAACCGCATCGCCTTCAGCCAGATTTAAAAGAAAGAAATTGATAATAACGATGGCAAGAATAATCGGTATTCCTTGCAATAATCGTTTGCCAGCATATTTAAAAATTTTCGTGGATCTTGTCATTTGAGACGCCTATCCGGGAACTCTGGATATAAGGATAAATAAATAATATTGGGCCAGACACTAAATTCTGGCCCAATAAATGTTAAGCTTTAGTCGTCGAGATAGGCTTCTCTGAATGAGCCATAGGCACCCATTGCAGAGCCGTAAGCGCCTTTCAGCTTGGTGTTATAAACGACCAAGAATTCAAGCTCGAACAAATTGACTACAGGCATGTCATCTGCCAGAATCTGCTGGATCTCTTTATAGGCGGCTGTCCGCTTTGCAGCATCTGGCTCACCAGCGCCCGCATCAAGCAACGCATCCAATTTTGGATTGCTATAGCGTGATGAGTTCACAAAATGTGTGCCCTTACGGATCTGGTCAGTGCCATAATGACGATGAACACCCAGAACCGGATCAGGCAGCTGGTAGAAATAGTTCACATTCATCTGGAAGTCATAGCGGTGATAAACACGCTTCAACCATGTTGGTACATCTTCATAACGCAGCTCTAGCTGGATGCCGATATCACCAAGTGCCTGCTTTAGGTATTCACCAGCACGGCGCCAGTCTTCACCATAAGGGATCAGGTCTAGAACAGCTTTCAAGCGAACGCCGTCGCCGTCACGCTTGTAACCAGCTTTATCAAGGATTGCGTTTGCCGCAGCCTTATCGCCCTTTTCAGGGTAATTTGGCATTTTAGCATGCAGGTTTGTTGCCTTGAAGTTACTGCTCAATGCGCTTGTAGCGGGCTTTCCGTAGCCAAAGAAAATTGTGTCGATCATAAACCGGCGGTCAATCGCAACCGAAATGGCGCGACGAATGGCTGGATCTACAAACGGGCCTTCTTTAGTGTTGAATTCGATCAGCGCCATCGGATTGATCATTGAATAACCCTCAGTGGTTACGTCAATGTCATCACGCTCTTTCAGGCGAATAGCATCAATATTTGGAATAGCGTTATATGCAGCATACAGAACTTCGCCATTTTCCATCGCAGCCGTCCGTGTTGACGCATCAGGAATGAAGCGACCAACAATCCGGTCAAGATGCGGTAAACCCTTTTGCCAATAGTCTTTGTTCTTATCTAGGCGGATATATTGACCTTTTTTCCACTCAACAAATTTAAACGGGCCAGTACCTACAGGGTTGTTTGCCAATGGTGCAGATTTGATGTCTTTGCCTTCTAAAAGATGCTTGGGGACCATTGGAGACTCATAGGCGGCAAATGAGCGCATCATATAAGGCGCAGGCTTCTTTAAGTTAAAAACAGCGGTGTGATCATTAGGCGTATCAATGCTAGTCACTTCGCGGAACGAGTTTGGCCCACGGGGGTGCACTTTTTTCAGCACTTCCATGACAGTAAATTGCACATCAGCTGAAGTGAAAGGCTTGCCATCATGCCATTTCACCCCTTTGCGAAGGTTGAAAGTGATGGTTTTACCATCAGCGCTAGCCGAATAGCTTTCAGCTAGAATCGGTACGATTGTGCCGTCGTTATTATAGTCGAAAAGCCCTTCATAGACTTTTGGCATCACAAGGCCAATTGGCCCCGATGTTGATATATATGATGCCAAGGTTGGTGGTTCAGGCTGAACGAGGAATGAGAGTGTCCCGCCCGATTTGTCGGCGTGAGCCGCAGCCCCGCCAAGCAAGAGCGATCCTGCCATCAATATAGACGCTAGTACTTTTTTCATTTAGAGGTCTCCCTATCTGGACACTTTTAATACGGCGAAAGCGCCCTTTTGGTTTCTTTGAATGAAAATCATTAGGTCTAGCGATCCAAGAGTCAATACTCGGCGTTACCTCAACGATGAAACCTGAACAAGAGGCAGGCAAATTTGGCCAGCATTGCCTTGCGTCGATCGCCCATTTCCAGTGTCATTGGCAATAGCTTTGCCAATTTTGCCGCGCTGTTACATTTGCAATCTTGTTTTAAAAGGCTCACAACCCTTGCATCAAGGTGTCGTATTGACCGTTTCTTTGTATCAATAATATAGTCGTCTCGGCCTGCAAGGCCTGTGACATGTCTTGAAATGGCCTCTGATCATTAGATGAGCACATTTCGTCAAGGTTAAGTTTATGTTTTTTTACGTATCCTATCG
>TARA_B110000305_G_scaffold242136_1_pt1 | contig 12740 bp, 10 predicted proteins | sample TARA_B110000305 | Tara Oceans TARA_B110000305 (sample SAMEA4397930) | marine metagenome | biome: Polar Biome; feature: [SRF] surface water layer (ENVO:00010504); material: water (ENVO:00002006), including particulate matter (ENVO:01000060) such as... | depth 5 m | reverse complement strand
TGGGAAAAGCGTGGTTATTCTTCCTAACCACCAACATAGAAGTGCAGGATAACGATCTTCGACAGGGTCGCGTACTGCCATGTAGCGGTCGCACTACTATCGCGTGCACAACGATCGGTTGTACAACGTGACTTATACCGGCTTGTCACCACTGATCGTGATGCGTTCTACAACTCGTTTCTGCGGGTAAAAATCCGCGGCCGCATAGTGCTGGGTACATCGATTGTCCCAGAATGCCACCGAGTTCTTGCGCCAGCGAAACCGGCATTGATACTCCGGAATGGTCGCTTGGTTATAGAGGAACGCAAGCAATGCGTCACTCTCGCTTTTCTCCATGCCAACGATATGTCGGGTAAACGCTGTGTTCACAAACAGGCTCCTGCGACCGGTTTGTGGATGCTTTCGAACCACCGGATGCGCCGGGTTGGGATAACGACGCCAGAACTCGTCTTGGTCGAGGTTCTGCGACTTCATGGCCATGTTCACCCATGCATCGGGCCAGACATGGACAGCCTTCGCATCGTCGATCTTTGCTTTGATTTTCTCATCCAGGCCTTCGTAAGCCGCGTACATATCGGCAAACAATGTGTCGCCACCCACCGGTGGTATCACTCGCCCACACAGAATGGAGCCTAGTGGCGGCGAATGCCTGAACGTGACATCGGAATGCCAGAGGTCGTTGTGGGCTCGCCGCTGGTCATCTTCCGCAATTCGTATCAGTTCAGCATGCTCTGCCCCCGGCACGGCGGTCGGGTGAACTTCCAACTCGCCGAACCACCTTGCAACGCGTTTCTGGTCTTCAATACTGATGTTCTGGTCACGAAAGAACAAAACCTTCCAGTCAAGCAGAGCGTGCTCAAGCTCGTTCATTACCGAATCTGAAAGCGCCTGGGAAAGGTCAAGATTGTGTATTTCTGCCCCGATATTGGGCGTCAACGGTTCGACGTCAAATGTAGTCAATCCCTGATTCCTCCTTTATCTGTTCATCAACTCACAGGCATCTTTATTGATTCTCATATCGATGCCGCCAATACAGGTTAGAAGTTAGCGTTTTAGCTGGCGTGCCGACAGTTGTCGAGTATTTACTTCACCCAAAATTTATGGCGCAGTGGCGCCTGCCGCATCCAGCCTGTCCAGTATCGCGTCTGAGAGAGAAAGATCGAACGCCGCCAGGCTTTCCTTCATCTGCGCCTCGGTACTTGCACCGGTGACGGCAATGATGCCTCGTCCGGTGAGCCACGCGAGCAGGAGTTGATTGGGTGTGGCACCCAGTTCCTTTGCCGTCTCGACCAGCGTGGCCCTGCGTATGTCGGTATCAGCATGTCGATACTGCCATGGGATCTTGCGGTCGTCACGACTGTAAGCGCCGCCCAACAACGAAGAGTAGGCGACTAGCTGCAGATTGCGTTCACGACAGAATTCAAGCAGGTCGTCATTAGCAGAGATCTGTGCGTTGAAACTTGCATCGACCCGGGGGCGCAGGTAGGTATAACGCTGCTGCACGCAGCAAAATGCAGGATAGTCATGGGCTGCACTGACCGCTGAGGCTTCCGCGAGCCGCCATGCCTTGAAGTTGCTGGCGCCGATGTACCTGACTTTGCCACTTTGAGTCAGTTTTGCCATGGTCTCGAGCTGCACCTCGAGCGGTACAGTACGGTCGTCCACATGGTAGTAGAACAGATCAAGGTAGTCGGTTTGCAGGCGCGTCAGGCTTCGATCACATTCGGCGAGAATGTGTTCAGGCCTGGATGACATGGGCGCCTGCTTCGTGGGACAACCTGCCTTCGATGCAACCACCATACGATGCCGGTTGCCCCTTGCTTGCATCCACTGCCCCAGCGCCTTCTCACTCTCGCCGCCTTCGCCAAACCAGACCGCATAGTTGTTCGCAGTGTCGAGAAAGTTTCCGCCTGCGTCCGCATACTGATCCAGCATCGCGAAAGAAACGCCTTTGTTGTCGCGTGAACCGAAATTCATGGTGCCGAGACAGAAGCTGCTCACATCGAGTGCGGTGTTGTTGATCCGTATGGTTTTCACCATGTGTCCCTCGCATTCGGGTTCGGCCAGAAGGTATCACGGCGGCTGGTTGCGCTGAGCCACCGAAATCTTGCTTTACAGGTCTGCTACCTTGTTGCGCTCTATCAGTTCGAAGTCTATTTCTGCACCGAGACCAGGACCTTGATGAGCGTGCACCATACCATTTTCGTCTACTTCTATGTCCTGAACCAGGCCGTGCTTTTGTACTGCATCGGGTAGAAGAACTTCAAAGTACTCACAGTTTTTTATTGCCATGATCAAATGAAGATTGGCGACATTGTTCAGCGAATTACCACCGTGATGAACTTCATAGTTCATGCCGAATGTCTCGGCTGTGTGAGCGGTTTTGAGGCATGAGGTCAGGCCACCCTTGATTGCCACATCACCACGCAAATAGTCAGTGGCCTGCTGCATGATCCATGGGGCATAAGAGGTCGGACCCGTGCTTGGCAATTCAGTGGCCATGATGGGAATCCGCAGGTTTTGTTTCAGTTTCACGTAGCCGTATAAATCGTCATATGCCAGCGGATCTTCGTACCAGTAAAAACCCAAAGCTTCAGCAGCCAGTCCGACGCGCAGGGCGTCTGGATAGTCATATGACCAAGTCGAGTCGAGCATAATACGATAGTCATCGCCAACCGCCCGACGTACGGCTTCGCAAATTTTGATGTCCCATGCAGCAACAGCGGGTGGATGGATTTTGTAGGCGCTCCATCCAGCTTCCTTGTAACGCACAGCCTCTTCGGCATATTCCTCTGTATTTTCGAATACAGCAGAACTTGCATAGGCGGGTACTTTGTCGCGATACGAACCCATTAACTGGTGGATTGGTATGCCAGCCGCTTTACCGGCGAGGTCCCACAGAGCGACGTCGATAGCGCCTATTACTCGCAGGATTCCGCCCATCGCAAATGTCGACATTCGCTGATAGATTCGCTCACGCGCCAGTGGATCCTGACCGATCAACATGGGCTTATATCTTTTTATAATCAGGTCCGCATCGGTACCGAGGGCGCCGAGAGCATGGCCTAAAAACGCGTGACCTTCGATCCCTTCATCCGTAATGATTTTCACCAAAGCCATGTGCGCTGAACGGTTTGCAGCGCTTTTTGCCTGGAGCGTGTATCGGGTGGGCGGTATGTCTTTCCATTCCCATACGGTGACTTTTACGTCGGTAATTTTCATCGCTGATTCCTGTTCTCGGTTGGCGTGGTTATAGTGTGAAATTCGTCGGCTACTGAGCAGGGTGCTGATACGACTAGCGACCGGTGAATACAGGTGTCCGTTTTTCGCGGAAGGCGGCGGCTGCCTCCTTTGCGTCTTCAGTTTTTTTCAGCACGCTAAGCGCCATGTTCTCATGACGAAATTGAGCATCCATATCAGCGTCAAGCTTAAGACCTGCTTTGTTTATGCGTACTGACATTGGCGGAAATCCTGCAATCAGAGATGCCATTTCGGCAGCGGTCGCCTGTAGTTCATCGTCCGGCACGCGTTGATTGATGAGACCGATATCCAGCGCTTCAGCCGAATCAATCATTTTTGAGGTCAGGACAAGCTCCATCGCTTTCCCTGGCCCCACTAATTTCGGCAGCAAAAAGGTAGAGCCCAACTCCGCTGAGATACCGAGTTTTGTAAATGGTAATTGGAAACGTGCGCTTACTGCTGCCAGTCGAATATCGCAGAGGAGGGTCATGGTACAACCGCCGCCAACCGCGACGCCGTTAATCGCAGCGATTACCGGCTTCTCGATGTCGACTAACGCCTGGTGCATACGTTCTGCGAGTGTTGGTGCATTGGATGGTCGGCCCTTATCATCTGTCTGCGTTCCCATATCAGCACCGGCACAGAATCCTCTGCCTTCACCCGTAATCACGAAAACGCGCGTTTCATCGTTCTGATCCAACTCGTGCAGGACGTCGTAAAGTTCGTCCGCGAGTTCAAGCGTTAATGCATTTAGTCTATCTGGTCGATTCAGCGTCACGGTAGTAACAGCGTTTTCAGTCTTAACGTTAATTGTGTTGTAGGTCATCTGTTTGTTCCTGTGCCTGGATATTGGCATGTAGTCATTGAGGGATACCTGGCCGCTCGCGCATTTCCAAAATTTTGCCATCGAGCCATTGTTCACGCAGGACATATTTTTGAATCTTGCCAGATCCGGTTAGTGGAAACGCATCCATCAGGAACCAATGTTTGGGGGTTTTCTGTGGTGAAGCATGCTCACGAAGGTAAGCAAAGAGTTCTTCTTGGTCCGGGGTTTCTCCTGGTGCAGATCGAATGAAAGCCCCAACTACTTCACCGAGGCGTTCGTCAGGTAAGCCCACCACCGCCACCTCTCCCACCGTGGGGTGCTGGAAGAGTAGCGCTTCAATCTCACGAGGGTAAATGTTTTCACCGCCGCGAATGATCATGTCCTTCAGGCGACCCTCGACTTTGCAGTAGCCGCGCTCATCCATTGAGCAAATGTCGCCGGTGTGTAGCCAACCATCCTGGTCGATTGTCCTGGCGGTTGCCTCAGGCATTTCGAAGTACTCGTGCATAACGTGATAGCCACGAGTGCAGTATTCGCCTTTTGTGCCAGTGGGTAGGGTCTGTCCAGTATCCGGATCGACGATCTTGATTTCAACGTGGGGCATAGGACCTCCAATTGTCGTAGCCTTATCGATGGCTAAGTCATCCGCGCGAACCATTGATGCAACCGGTGAACATTCGGTCTGACCGAACACGATGGTGAACGTTGCGCCAAGGGTTTCTTCAAACTTGTTTACCAGCGCTGCTGGCACGATTGAACCGCCCGATATCAGACTATGAACTGAACTTGTATCACGTTCAGTAAAGTTGGGGTGTTCCAGTAAAGAAACCAACATAGTGGGGACGCTATTCCATGAATTAACTTTATAGTTGTCGATTAGATCCAACACCAGCCCGGGTTCAAAGGTCTCGACGATCACCTGTGTTGCTCTGTGGGAAACAGCGCCTAAAACACACAATACGCAACCACCGGTATGGAATAACGGCATCATAGTTAACAGAACATCACCGGCACTAACCTGGGCTCTGTTCATAGTATGGTAGCCATTGTTAACGAGACCACGATGGTGCAGTAGCGCGCCTTTCGGAAACCCGGTCGTTCCGGAAGTGTACTGAATCATGCAGGGGTCGGTGGCGTGAAGCGCCGGTAGCTCGACGTTTTCGTTCGCGGAATCCAGAAATTGCTCCCATGCGGCAAAACTCACAATCTTTCGTAACGCCGGACATTCGCCTTGCACTCGAAGCACAGTTCCCATCATTTTATTACCGCGGTATTCCGGGCTGACGAAGATGCCTGCGCTTTTCGATTGCTTTAGCACGTAGGTAAGTTCTTCTCCCTGATAACTCGGATTAACGGTAACCAGGATGACACCGGCCATGGCCGCGCCAAACTCAACCAGAATCCATTGCGGCGTGTTCTGGGACCAGATGGCAACGCGTTCTCCAGGTTTGAAATGAGTGGCGATTGCTTGAGCGACGCGGACAGCATCGTGATACATTTCCGCATAGGTCCACTCCTGTCTTTGGTCAATCTCTGCGTGACCAAAGATCATTGCCGTTCTATCAGGCACTTCCGTTGCGGCCTCTTTCAACAGATCACCCAGAGTGGTGTTAACGATCTCTGGTGTGTCCGGACCTTTGGTATAGGATGCTTGGGTCAAGGTTGGCCGCCTTTATTTAGTCGGTAACTTCGATTTTCTGAAAGTTTGCCGCTCTTCTTTCAACAAACGACGCCACACCCTCTTTGAAGTCATCCCTGGCCAGGCTTTCATCCATCCACATGGTGGATTCGCCCATGGCTTCGCCGAGTTCTTTACTGAGGTGTTTGTAGATCTGGCGTTTCATCATCATGATGGACATTGGCGCAGAAGTTCCAGCAATTTCCCTGAGGTAGTTCTGGGCTTGTAAAACACACTCTCCGGTTTCGCACAATCTGTTTGCGTAGCCCATGCGATAGGCTTCTTCGCCTTCGATTTTGCGCGAACTCCAGTTCATATCTAAGGCGTTGGATGGCCCAACTATTTTCGGCAACATCCAGCAGGTACCGTGTTCGGCGATCAGCCCTCGAGGTGCGAAGGAGGTGACAATCTTTGCGTTTCTGTCCATGAATCGCATGTCGCAGAAAGTTGCGTAGCTGAATCCCAAACCGGCGGCAGCGCCGTTGATTGCGGCGATCAGAGGTTTTCTCAAACCGAGAAAATAAGATGGGGAAGATTTGTAGTTGGGATCGTTGTCAGGGTTCCCAGGGTTTGCCTTTAGATGTTCATAGGTGTTGCCGAGCCTCTTACCGGCGTCGCTCATACCGCTTAATGCGTTCATGTCGACACCAGAACAGAATCCCCTGCCTGCACCGGTTAGCACCGTGCCGATAACGTTTTCGTTGCGTTCAGACTGCGCTAGTGCATGGCGGATCTCGGCCTGTGTTAGGTCTGTTAAGGCGTTAAGTTTATCCGGTCGATTTATCGTAAGAGTCGCCACCTTGTCCGTGACCTCATAGAGAATCTCTTCGTAGTTCGTTGGCATGGTTGTCTCCCGTCTCTGTATAGAAAGATATCTCGTCGTTGGGGGGAGAAGTAGCAGAGAATTCGGTAGTTCCCCCATTTATAAAAGTCGGCTGTGCCGACCAAACTGTGTGTTCGGCAATGCTGTAGTGCGTTTTCCGCTCGGGTCATCCGCTTTCGTTACCGGTTCGCTATCGGTACATATGGCTACCGCCACAGATCGTGAGTGCCTGACCGGTCATATAGGTACTCGCATCTGAGGCGAGGTAGACCACGATTCCGGAGAAATCTTCAGATTCACCGAACCGCCGCAACGGTGTCGCCGTGGTCACTCGCTCGGCAGCTTCAGGGTTGTCCCACAGCGCCTTAGCAAAATCGGTTTTGATCAGTCCAGGGCAAATGGCGTTAACGCGAACGCCACTTGGGCCCCACTCTAATGCAAGGTTTCTTACCAGGGCGATGTCAGCCAGTTTGGAAATGTTGTAGGCACCGAGGGTTTCAGAACCCGCAAAAGCGCCGGTTGATGAAGTCACCATGATCGAGCCTTTGCCTTTGGCCAACATGTCCGGCGCGACCATCTGACACAGCCAGTGATTAGACCGCACGTTGCTGTTCATGGTCTTGTCAAACGCGGCATCCGGAATGTCAGACATTGAGCCGTAAAACGGATTGACCCCGGCATTGCTGACTAGCGTATCAATTGGGCCAAAGGCTTCTCTGGTTTTCGCGACCAGCTCTTCGAGTTGCTCTTTATAGCCGATGTTGCAGGCAAGACCAATGGCGCGCGCTTCGCCGCAGGCTTGGTTGATTTCCTCAACCACCTCTTGGCACTGATCGAGTTTTCTACTTGAAACCACCACCCTGGCACCGTGCTCAGCCAGGCTCATGGCCATGCAGCGACCCATACCTTTCGATGAGCCAGTGGTCAGCACCACCTGCCCTGTTAGATCAAATAAGTTCGTTGTAATACCCATCTCTACTCCTCCATTACTTTTAAAAAATACGTGTCAAAAATCGTTCAAATTTGGGGCGACCAGAACGTTGACCGGTCCACTTGGGCACCCGGACAAACAGCGAAGTAAAAGAAGCGACCCGGACTCTGTATCCCAATGCAAATACACTGCCTGAGTTGTTTGGACCCAGTGCCTGTAACCCAAACATGCGCTCACCCAAACGTATCAACTTGCACGGCACAGACTTAAGGATGAAGGTTCAGTTGGATCGACTCCTGCTGAATATCCAATTTAAAAGATTCGCGCAAACCGGGGTGGAAGTCATCACGTCGCGCCTTGGAACTCACCCAATACCACATCCGCCACCACTTTTTGGGTGATGATCCTTTTGTCAAAGGGTTGTCTTGATATTGGCTCCTGTAGGATAGAACAATGGGTTTTGTGGTTTTTAAACCGTGGGGGCTCAACTGGGCGCATCAAGTCAGCGCCCGTCCAGGTGTCGAACGTGGTCTGTGCCTTGGTGTGCCCAAAGAAGCGATCGGCAAGTTCAGCAAAGAACGGTGTGAATATTCCGACGTGTAACCGGGCACGACCGAGAATCTATGGATAACAATGTGGACAACGGGTTAACTGAAGGCCGTGGTGAGCAGCCAAATCGTAAGCGCAAGGTGCCGGTGCGGACCAAATTGTTTTTTGCATCAGGCGCATTTCAGGAAGCCACGGTCATCGCGGCGGGAACTGTCACCGTCCTGTTTTACAATCAACTGCTCGGGGTTTCAGCCGCACTGTGTGGTACAGCCTTTCTCATCGCCAGTATTGTAGACGGTATTACCGACCCGCTTGTAGGTGCTTTTTCGGATCATTTTAAAAGCCGATGGGGCAGACGCCATCCCCTGATGCTGGCTTCGGTTCTCCCCGCGGGCATCGCCTTTTACTGCCTCTATCAACCCATCGAAGGCCTCAGTGAGATGGGATACTTCGCCTGGCTGACCCTATTCCTGGTGCTGATGCGCATTGCGATCACCTTTTACAATATTCCCCATGACGCACTTGGCGCTGAACTGACAGATGACTACGAGGAACGCGGCTCAATTTTTGGCTACAACCTGGTCGCTGTGGCACTGACAGCCGTTTTGGTGATTTTTATCGTCAATTTCCTGATTTTCCCGTCGACACCGGAATACGCGAACGGCTATCTGAATGAATCCCGGTATACGTTACTGGCTTCACTAGGTGCTGTGGCTATCATCATTTCCATTGTCGTGTGTACCCTGGGGACTATGGATCAACGCCCCTACCTTCATACTGTCGATGTCAGTAAAAAGTTTAACTACGGGATATTTTTTCGGGAACTGGGCATGCTCTTGCGCAACGCCTCCTATATATCGACCTGCCTGAGCATGCTAACGATCTACGCCAGCCTCGGCATTCTGGGCATTGTGTCCACCTATGCCTATATTTATGTCTATGAGCTGTCCACGGAACAAATGACCCTTGCAGGTATCATGAAAATGCCTGGCGTTTTTGTCGCGCTGCCGCTGCTGGCTTTGATGTCGAAATGGATGGAAAAGAGGCAGATCTTCATGCTGACAGTGGCGATCACTGGCGTTTTTGCGGCATCGCCACATATTCTGAAGATGCTGGGTTGGTTTCCGGGTAATGAATCGTCGTTTCTTCTCATCGCGCTGTTTTTACCCTTGTTCATCGGCACGATCGTTACGCCGGTTACCGCTATCATCATTGATTCACAGCTGGTGGATGTTGCAGACGTACACGAGTATCAAACCGGTTCACGGGCAGAGGGTGTCGTGTTCTCCGTGCGCAGTTTTGCGATCAAAGCGACCAGTGGTATTGGCGGACTCTTTGCCGGGTTTGGGCTCGAGTTTATCGGCTTTCCAGATAATGCGGAGGTGGGCAAGCTCACAGCAGAAACCATCGACGGCTTGCTTTTCATGGTCGGACCGCTTTATCTCGGGCTCTACTTATTCGCAATTTTCCTCATGTCGTTTTATACGCTCGATAAGCAAGGTCACGCAGAAATTTTGTCAGAGCTGGAAAAACGGCGTGAAGCGGCCTCGCTTTAAAAGCAAGTTTGAGACCACCTGAACTTAAACCATAACAAATTAACTCACGTTGACAGCCAAAGGTGGCATGCACAATGGAGGAACCCTTTTGAGAATATGGGTGGGTTCTCGACATCAGATTTTGTGTCGGGAACAGGAGTTGCGGTAAATTATCCAACCGTCAAACGAACGACACGAGCCAATCGCGCGGAAGCCCATATCGGGAATCAATTTAGCAGCACGGGGGCATAGCGAAATGGATTTGGACACTTATCAAGCACTCGGCTTGCACAAGCCGTTTTCGTGGGAGCAACCAGTTAACGGACGAGCAGCAAAAGAATTCGGCCAGTTCATGCAACCGTCTGGAGACAACCAGTACCATCCGTGTGCGGAGGCTTTTCCCGCAGCGGACCTTCCTCGGGGGAACATCGAGTACATCGAGGCATGGGCCGACAGCGGGGTTTTCAGCGGAACGCAACGTGACATGTGGATATACCAACCGGCTCAGCTGGATACCTCGAGCGAACCACCGAATCTGATCTTTTTTCAAGACGGGGCAGGGTACGTTAGCCCCGATGGTTCGGTGCGGGCAGCGGCGGTTCTAGACACCCTCATTCACGCAGGTGAGTTGCCGCCAACCGTCGGCGTATTCGTTAACCCTGGCACAAAGGTTCCAGAGCGCGAGCGCGACGACCCAGAGTTCGGGCGACAGCGTAGCCTCGAGTACGACTCGATGACCGACGCCTATGTCCGCTTTGCACTCGAAGATGTTTTGCCGTTCGTCGAAAAGCGTATCGGCAGGTCATTCATCAACGATCCGTCCGGGCGGGCGATATGCGGTATTTCCAGCGGCGGGATATGCGCGTGGACTGCGGCATGGTACAGACCGGATATGTTCGGCAAGGTATTGAGCCATTGCGGTTCGTTCACCAACATCCGTGGTGGCCACAACTACCCATACCTGGCCCGTACCACGGAGCGCAAGCCGATTCGGGCGATTTTGACGAGCGGCGAGATGGATCTGAACATACCCGTTGGCAGCTGGCCACTTGCCAACAAGCAAATGGCATCAGCGTTGCAGTACGCAGGCTACGAGCACCAGTTTTTCTTCGGTGAGGGCGGCCACAGTTTGCGCCACGGGGGCGCTATATTCGCTGACTCGCTGCGATGGCTATTCGAATAACTCAAAGCCGCTAAGGAACATTGATACCGTTCGCACAATCTACAGGTCTGCTTTGCGACCTTCAACCTTCAACAATGACACGAGTAAATTCCTCAGAGGAGCATAATTGATGACTGATAGTTTTATTTTACCCATGGCGACCAAGGACGATGCGCTGGAGCTGATTGGCGGCAAAGGTCGATCTCTGGCAAAGATGTCGACTGCCGGATTTGATGTTCCTTCCGGCTTTCATCTCACGGCTGACGCCTATCGAGCCTTCATCGCAGAAAACAATCTGCAGGAGCAGGTTGTTGCCCTTGCGAAACCCGTGCTGGACAATGACTGGGTCTCCTTTGAACCTGCCTCGGCGGCTATTCGAAAGCTGATCACCGCCTGCGAGATATCGGAGGCTGTCGCCAGCCAACTACGCCAAACCTATGCCAGTCTTGGTGGCGATCCCCCTGTTGCCGTTCGTTCATCAGCCAACGCCGAAGACCTGCCGGGCCTGTCCTTTGCCGGGCAGCAGGACACTTACCTGAATGTGAAAGGTGCCGATGCCCTGCTTGAGGCAGTGCGTAACTGTTGGGCTTCTCTTTGGACCGCGCAGGCCATCAGCTATCGCCACGAGAATGACATTGACCAGGGTTCGGTCGCCATGGCTGTGGTTGTACAGATTATGGTGCCCGCGGATGTGGCAGGCATTTTGTTCACTGCCAACCCGGCAACCGGTGACCGTACCGAGATGATCATTAATGCCAGCTTTGGACTGGGTGAGGCGGTTGTCGGCGGGCAGGTCACGCCTGACACCTTCATCATCGACAGAGAATCAAAGCACGTCAAAGAGACCATGATTGGACCCAAGGAACAAATGGTTATTTCGGATGGTGAGCAGGGCACCAAACTGACCGACGTTGCAGTTGCTGATCGGGATCAATCTTCACTGTCGGATGCAGAACTCAACGATCTAGTTGAACTGGCGCTGAAGGTTGAAAAAAACTACGACGGTCTACCCCAGGATATAGAGTGGGCGATTGTCGATGGCAAGATTGCGCTGTTGCAGTCCCGACCGATTACCAATCTGCCGCCCCAACCCCTTGAAGTTGAGTGGACCCCGCCCCCGGAAATCCCGGCACTGGTTCGACGTCAGATTGTGGAGAATATTCCGGACCCCACCTGTGAGCTGTTTGATGAGCTTTACATCCGCTATTCGCTGCGCTGGGACAAGAAGCACAAGATTTCGAATTACGCCACACTCAACGGGTTCGCTTTTCAGATTATGGACCCGGGCGGCATTACCGGCACCAAGGAGGAATGGCAAGCCAGTATTCGCACCGCACGGGAGAAAGTTGCTGCCACCCCGGAAGGTATGGCGCAGGAAAAACATGATCTGGATCTGTTTGTCAGTCAACTATCCGATGACGACCGGCCCGTGTTTCAGAAAATGGCTGATGAGCTGAACAGCGATAACCTGCCAAACGCAGTGACCGTACCGGAGAGTAATGATCCGACCTTCACAGCGTTCCACAAAACCTTCACCAATGACAAACAACACCGGGACTGGCGAGAACGCGCCATGCCGGAACTGGATGCTGCCACGGCCAAATGGGCGGCACTGGATATTGCTGGCGCCTCTGATGCAACCCTGATGCAAGGCATCAGAGAACTGACCGAAGCAGAAGGCTGGTATTGGGCCGGTAACGGCGGACATACCTTTGGTGTTGCCAAGTCTGTGGATGATCAGCTGCAAAGTTTTTTGAGAGATACGCTTCCGGATCATAAATTCACCAGTGGTCTGTTCCTGAGTGGCTTCAAGTCGCGGATTATGTTGGCCAATGACGCATTATTCGAGATTGCCAAAGTCCTCAGAGCGGATGAAGCGTTGAAACTATTGATTTTGGCGACACCTCCCCACAAGCTCATGGGTGAGCTTGTGGCAACGTCTGGTACCCAACAGATACTAAAAGATATCGACAGCTATCTTCAGGAATATGGTCAT
>TARA_B110000305_G_scaffold52299_1_pt1 | contig 12772 bp, 10 predicted proteins | sample TARA_B110000305 | Tara Oceans TARA_B110000305 (sample SAMEA4397930) | marine metagenome | biome: Polar Biome; feature: [SRF] surface water layer (ENVO:00010504); material: water (ENVO:00002006), including particulate matter (ENVO:01000060) such as... | depth 5 m | reverse complement strand
GAAGTTTGTATTCGTTGGGATGATCCAGATTTGGGTATCGAATGGCCGGTTCTTGACCAGCCATTTCTTATTTCGGACAAAGATGTAAGAGGAATGACGTTTGCACAGGCTGACTTATTTTAGAGCGAAGGACGGGAGCAATGGTCGAATTCGATATATTAATTTTCAACTTGATATGAAATCCTTACTGAAACTATACTAAAGACTCCTAATCTCGATTGCGATAACAAATTTTAAAGGAAAAATAGTGCCGCTGGGCTCAATCTCTATCCCACAGTCATTTCTAGATCGATGTTTAGATGATGATCCCAAAAATCAGCTTGAGAGGCCGCTGAACGAGGTTGATTCGATCGACTTGTTTAAAAAGAGTGTCAGGAGAGATTTAGAGACTTTACTAAACACAAGAAAACCCCGAATAGAAGGTATCGAGCGCTATGCATATGCTAACAAATCGATCTTGAATTATGGAATTTCAGAGTTTTCGGACATCAACTCAAAAACTGTTGAAGGGCAAGATCACATCAGGTCGTTAATTAAATCTGCTATAGATCACTCCGAACCAAGACTTAGTGGGGTTGAGGTCTCCGTAGTCCCCGCGACTCAAGATGGTAAATTAGGGATTACCATATTTGCCCTTTTAATGATCGAACCAATAGCTACTCCAATATCTTACGATGCGACATTGGACACCAAAACCCAGCGTTATCGAATAGGTACTTAATCAATGATTGAAGAGCTTCTACCTTTTTACAATAGTGAGCTTCAGAATTTGAGGACATTAGCCCGTGAATTCTCAAAAGAATATCCCAAGATTGCCGCCAGACTAATGATTGAAGGGGATTCGGTTGGAGATCCTCATGTCGAGCGTTTGATTGAGTCCGTGGCTTTTCTGTCTGCAAGAGTTCAGCATAAATTGGACCAGCAGTTTCCAGAGATTAGTACGGCACTTCTAAATGTACTATACCCACATTTATTGCGGCCGATTCCATCTATGTCGATCGCTCAGTTTGAAGTCACTCCAGATAAGTTGCATTTGACAGGCAGGCATAGAGTAGAACGTCATCGAGAATTGTTTTCTCCGCCGATAGATGGCATAGCAGTTAAATTTCGCACTTCTTATCCGGTGGATATTTGGCCGATTGCCATATCTGACATAGAGTTTAAAATGATTAATAGGGCAGAATTTTCCAATGAAAAAGAGCATTCTGTTGCTGCTTTGTCTATCAGGTTAGATGCTCTGGGAGGAACTTCCTTTCATAAATTAAATATTGAGCGGTTAAGATTTTATATCGATGGTTTCGCGGCGAAAACAGCGGGACTTTATGAGTGGATAATTAACTCAGTTACGCGAATAGAGATTTCGAATTTAAGTGGCGCAGTTGTAACGATAGATCCAAAGAGTATTGTTTCGATTGGGTTTGAAGAAGACGATAACTTGGTTGATTATGATGCTCGTTCTTTGAGCGCCTATCGTTACCTTTACGAGTATTTTGTTTTTCCTGATAAATTCAATTTTTTTGATCTAACGTCGATCTCTGAGGCAATAGATTCAAGATTTGACAAGGAATTAGAGATCAAGCTGTTTTGTTCTGAGTTTGCGCGTAGCGAGAGACTCTTTACCCTATCGAATTTGGTAGACAATGAAACTTTAAAGCTTGGCTGTACCCCGATAGTGAATCTATTCCAACAAAATTCTGAACCACTTGCGCTGACTCATCAAAGCGAGGAGCACAGAGTCGTCCCTGATATTAGACGTTCACGAGGGTTGGAAATTTATGACATAAATTTAGTCAAAAAAATTACTGCGTCAGACGTGAATGAAAAAGCCACAGAATATAGACCATTTTATTCGGTCAATCATTCCACTAACGAAGATCAAGATTTTAAATTTTGGTTTGCGAAAAGGAAGCCATCACTCCTGCGTAACGATCATGGTACGGAGATGTTCCTATCACTTGTTGACGATCAATTTAACCCGATAACTGATAGTAATGAAATTCTCACCCTTAATTTAACTTGTCTCAATAGGGACCTTCCAAGTTTGCTTCCCTATGGTGGAGACCAAGGCGTTTTAACCGTCGATGGAGAGGCGCCGGTAAGTTCTATTCGGTTTTTGAAGCAAGCAACTCCGACGAGACGACCCAATATGGACTCCCATAAACTTTGGAGGTTGATTTCTCATTTGTCGCTTAATCACATGTCAATCGTTTCTAATGGAGAAGAAGCGTTAAAGGAGATTTTTAATCTTTATGATTTTAGTGACTCTTCTGCAGTTCGTAACCAGATTAATGGGATCTTAAAAGTATCTTGTGAGTCTTCTGTTGCAAAATTAGGTGCTCCAGGTCGACAGTCGTTCGTTAAGGGCCTAAGTATCACGATTGACCTGGATGAGGATAAGTTTGAAGGCAGTAGTGCCTTGTTGTTCTCCATGGTTCTTGATCACTTCTTTGGACTTTATGCCACGATTAACAGTTTTACCCAGTTGACGGTAACCACAAGGCAGCGTGAAAAAGTACTAATAAAATGCAAACCACGAGCCGGAAAATCCGTATTAGTGTAATCGAAAGATTATTTAAAAAACCATTTCAATTTGGTTTTTTTCAAGCCGTACGTCTGCTTAAAGTAGTAAATAAATCTAGTGGTGGTAATGAGGTCAAGAAGGATCGTAGCCTGGTTCGATTTAAATCCAGACTAAGTCTAGAGACTCCTTCAGCTGAAATTCATGATCTTACCGGTGATCTGGTGAGTTCTAAAAATAGTACTGCCCAAAGACCTGTGAATATGATTGTGAATTTTCTAGGTCTTACTGGTTCATCAGGAGCGCTTCCAACCAGTTACACAGAGCTGTTAATCGAGCGGCAGATTAAATATCGTGATGAAGCACTTCGCCACTTTCTCGATATATTCAACCACCGATTTATCGAATTATTCTATCAATCCTGGGCAAAACACCGACTTTATATTGACTGGGAGACTGAGCGTCGTGATGGGGTTGTAAGGAATATTTTAGACCTTATGGGTTTTGGAGCTCAAAGCTTACGCTCAAAGTTAGATGTAGATAATATTGGTGTGTCTGATCTCAATTTGGCTTTCTACAGCGGTGTTATGGCTGGGAAAACTCGCACCGCGGATGGACTTGCTCTAATTATTCAGGATCACTTCGGGGTTAAGGCTGAAGTTCAACAGTTCAGAGGCCGATGGGTGAAGATACCAGAGGATCAATGTACGAGTCTCGGGAAGCATGAGAATGTGTTGGGGGAGGGAAGTATGCTTGGTGTAATGTATTGGGATCAACAATCAGCTTTTCGCGTTCGATTGGGACCGCTCAATCATAATACGTTCCGATCAATGCTTCCTTATCAAAAAAGCTTTGAAAGTCTTTCGCGTTTTATTAATTTTTATGCTGGGCCAACCTTAGATTTTGATATTCAAGTTATTTTGAATAGACAGGAAGTCCCTGCGTGTGTTCTCGGTGGTGAATCTGAAGATCGATGTCATCTTGGTTGGTCTACGTGGCTAAGCCCAACAAAAGAGGGGCCTGATCTTGACCACCCAGTGTTTAGGAAGAGTGATGCACCAGCGAAAAATACACACTAGAGATGAAATGAACAATACTGAATGTCGCTTTAGGAACTTGGTTTAAATAAATGCCCACTAATCTCAGATTACTTATTTCTAAGCTAGGCAGCACAAGCATGACCGCTACTGAAACTGCAGCGGGATCTGCAGTTGTAAATGGTCATTACGAAGTAGACATCGAACATCTTTTGCTTGAATTATTAAAAATCAAAAATTCTGATGTGTACGTGATTTTTGAATATTTCGGTTTGCACATTGATCTTTTGTCTGGACAGTTAAACGAGGTTGTCTCAACGTTTAAAAATAGTGGTTCTAAAACACCAATTCTATCCATCAATCTAATTAAGTTAATTGAGATGAGTTGGGTAGTTTCCTCTGTTGATTTTTCTTCAAATAAAATAAGATCAGGACACCTATTGATTGCTTTGTTAAAAGATGCACAGCTATTCAATTTTTTCTCTCAAAGAGTCGATCAATTAGAAAAAATTGCCACGAATATTTTATTTGAGCAATTTTTAGAGATTACTAAAAACTCAATTGAGCAATTGGATGACCGTGGTTCTGAAAAAGACTTAAACGGGGCCCCCCTCAAAGTTAAAGAGAGTTCCCACTCCGAGATGTCGTATGAGCGTCTTAATAAATATGCGACTGATATGACGGAGTTAGTTAATCAAGGTTTAATTGATCCGGTTATTGGGCGTGACAGTGAAATTCGTCAGTTAATAGATATCTTATCCCGTCGGAGGCAAAACAACCCGATTCTCATTGGAGAGGCAGGTGTGGGCAAGACAGCGGTAGTAGAGGGACTCGCTTTGAAGATTAGGCAGGGAGATGTCCCCTTTGATCTGAAATCTGCGCGAGTCTTTAGTCTAGATCTCGGATTGCTGCAAGCTGGAGCAAGCGTGAAGGGTGAGTTCGAAAGTCGGCTCAAAGGAGTGATTGAAGAAATTGAGAAGAGCGCTGTACCCATTATTCTTTTTGTAGATGAGACTCATACGTTAGTTGGGGCCGGTGGACAGAGCGGCCAAAATGATGCGGCAAATTTGCTTAAACCTGCATTGGCGAGAGGCGCTCTACGTACGATTGGCGCTACGACTTGGTCCGAATACAAAAAATATATCGAGAAAGACAGCGCCTTATCTAGAAGATTTCAAGTGATAAAAGTAAAGGAGCCGACCGAAGAACAAGCCATTACTATGCTTAGGGGTATAGCTAAAAAAATGGAGACTCACCACGGCGTTAGAATATTAGATGAGGCTGTGGTTGCCGCTGTTAAGCTTTCTAATCGATATATTAGTGGACGACTATTGCCAGATAAGGCGATTTCGGTTCTAGATACTGCAGCGGCCAGATCATCAATCAGTATGGAATCTTTGCCAACTGCTATTGAGGATTTTCGAGCTCAGAGGGGTTTTTATGAAACTGAGCTAGACCATCTTAGGTCAGAGCGTATGTTTCAGGATGTGGATGAAAATCGTATCGAGGAGATAAAAAGTCAGCTTAAAGAACTAAATATTTTTTTAGTAGACTATGAAAAACAATGGGAAATAGAGAAGGAACTCATTGAAAGATTGAAAAATGCTAAGAGTTTATTGGACCTTGATAAACCGATATCTATAGAGGACGGAGCACCTGAGACTGATAACGAAATTTTGAAGGATCAATACCAGTTGGTCATGAAAGAGCTTAGTGACATTCAAGGCGAGTCTCCAATGATTTCTCCCTTGGTCAATTCTCGTTTAATCAGTGAGGTCATTTCAGATTGGACAGGAATTCCAACTGGAAAAATGATGTCCAATCAAATTCAGACTCTACAGAAGCTTGAAACTTTACTTAAGGCCCGAGTTATTGGCCAGGATCACGCGCTAAAAACCATATCTCAAAGAATAAAAACTGCCAGCTCTGGGTTGGAGGATCCAAAAAAACCAATTGGTGTTTTTCTTTTAGTGGGTACAAGTGGTGTCGGTAAGACTGAGACTGCGGTGGCACTATCCGATATTTTTTACGGGGGCGAACGCAGTTTAATAACGATTAATATGTCTGAGTATCAGGAGTCTCACAGCGTATCGCTTCTTAGAGGTAGCCCTCCGGGATACGTGGGATACGGGTCAGGAGGGGTATTAACGGAGGCAGTGAAAAGGCAGCCTTACAGTGTTCTTTTGCTTGATGAGGTTGAGAAAGCGCACCCCGATGTGCTTGAGGTATTTTTTCAAATTTTTGATAAAGGAATTATGGATGATGGAGAAGGGCAAGAAGTGGATTTTAAAAACACCATTATTCTTCTGACATCAAACGCATGTTCTGTGGATATTAGTGAAGCATTTGGGGCAGATGATCATGCGGATATTGAAGATGTAGTTCATGCAATAAGACCAAAATTACATAAAGTATTTCAACCTGCATTTTTGGGTAGATTGACAATCATCCCGTATAAGCCCATCAGTGATTTAGTTTTAACGGAAATTGTTAAGTCTAAGCTGTACATTATTGAGCGGAGATTGTTTGCCAGTCACTCGATTAACTTAAAGTATGATTCAAAAGTGATTGATTGTTTAGTTGGAAAATCACACTCGGTTGATATTGGTGCTCGTGCAATCGACAATGTCATGAATACTTTAGTAGTGCCTGTAATTTCTGAGTTAGTATTAGAAAGCATGGCAAACAGAAAAATAATTAGCGAAATTACAGTTCGATATGATTCAGAATCGAATTTCACTTTTGAAGTGACTCATAAAAATGTCGGTCCTGACAGTTCCAGCTTGTAGCGATGGCTTCTTCTGATTTCTCTGATAAGACACGATTTTTAAGCATAAAAACGCCCCTAGGCCCAGATAAATTGTTGGTCTTGAGCTACAAGGCGAAGGAATCCATCTCCTCCTTATTTGAGTATTCAATTGATCTTGCTTGCGCACGAAGTGAACTCCCTAATTTAGATTCAATCATTGGAGAGAAAGCTACCCTTACGATCAATGCTCAGGAGCAGAATTCAAGTGAATACGGTGCCAAACGGTTTGCGAACGGTATTATCAACAATATCTCTGAATTAGGTCGATTGGTTATCACAGAAGATCAGACAGAGTTTGATTATGTCAAACTAAAAGTCAATCTTGTTCCCTGCTTGTGGCCATTAAACTTGGGGAGTTCTTTCAGGATTTTTCAGGATAAGGCCCTGCCAGATATCATCGAATTAATTTTGAAGGAAAATGGGATCTCCCTGTTTAGGATGAATCTCCGCACGGCATATAAGAAACTAAGTTACTCAGTTCAATTTGGTGAATCTGATTTTGCCTACTTATCCAGGTTGATGGAAAGTGGCGGTATTTATTATTATTTTGAGCATTTAAGTGATGATCATACTCTTGTCTTTTGTGACGAGAAGAGCAGTCACGCATACTTATCCTCTGCCCATACATTACCACTGGTTCAAGATGGCCAGATGGCGGCTCGAGCCATGGGCATTACAAGGTGGCAGGATCAACACACTTTAACGGCGAATCGTTATTCAAGTGCAAGTTATAATTTTGAAGCCCCAAATACGCAGCTCTCTGGTTCGCTGGACACAACTATTAAGGTAGGGGGTGGGTCCAATGTCGAGGTTTACGATTACTTTGACGGTATGGCTGTGCGAAATGATATTGACGACAATAATAAGATCCGTATGGAGGCGATTGAGGCTGGTTCGCGTCGAGTCACTTTCAAGTCCAGATGCGCACACTTACAGGTGGGTGCTGTGTTCACCCTGTCAGCACATTATCGACCTGATCAGAACGGTGACTACCTCCTTCTCGATGCGGAGCACGAGGGACGTAACAACGGCTATGGAGTGTTTGGAATAGAAGACAGTGTTGGATTTGAATCTGTTGCCACCTGCATCTCAACTAAAGTCCAATATCGTGAGGTATTTAAGACAGCGAAACCCAAAGTTTATGGCGTTCAGACAGCGACGGTTGTTGGTCCAGAGAACGAGGAAATCTACACAGATAAATATGGCCGAATTAAAGTTCAATTCCATTGGGACAGGGAAGGTCAAAAAAACGAAAACAGTTCATGTTGGATCAGAGTTTCACAGTTAGTCGCTTCAAATCTTCACGGAGCACAATTTTTACCGCGAACAGGACAGGAAGTTTTAGTTTCTTTTTTGAATGGAGATCCTGATTACCCGATTGTTAGCGGTGCAATCTACAACGCCCAGAAGATGCCACCATATCCGTTGCCAGCGAATAAAACACGAAGTGGCCTTAAGACGAGGTCAAGTAAAGATGGCGGAGTTGATAACGCAAATGAGTTGTATTTCGAAGATAAGCAAGGGGAAGAGGATATTTACTTCCAAGCGGAGAAAGACTTCCATCGAGTTGTTAAGAATGACGACGATCTGAAGGTAGGTAAAGACCAGACGATAGAAGTTAAAGGTAATAGAACAGAAAAGGTAGAAGAGGGTGATGAAAATATTACAATTGAAAAAGGCAGTCGATCTGTAAGTATTGAAACTGGCGATGACTCTTTAAAAATGAGTAAAGGAAATCATCTGATCGAGATAGAAAAAGGTAATCAGACCATAGCAATTGAAAAAGGTAGTCGATCGACTTCCATTGAATCAGGAAATGACACGCTGAATTTAAATAAAGGAAGTCAGACAACAACAATTTATAAAGACTATAAATTGGAGGTCAAAGAAGGTTCTTACTCCATAAATGTGGATAAAGGGAGCAGAACTGTAACAACTTTTGGGGCTGACACGTTGAAGGTAACTAAGGGAAATCGTGTCGTTGGCCTCGACGCCGGAAATTATGAGATAAAGGTTTTAAAGGGTAATCACTCCACAAGCGTGGATTTAGGAAAAATTACCAGCAAGGCAACTGATGGCATAGAGCTCTCAGTTGGTGCCAACAGTATCAAAATTGACAACACTGGTATCACTTTAAAAGGGGCGAACTTAACGCTGGATGGCTCCGCAGCCATAACGCTAAAATCCGGTGGTTCCATTAGTATCCAAGGATCGATGATACAAGTAACAGGACAGGCTACGACCGAGATAAAGTCTAGTGGCATAGTGGTAGTTCAAGGCGCGCTGGTAAATATTGGTTAGCAGTTACCTCAATTATTACAATCATAATGACTATTCTTGCCTCAGAGATTACTTCAAAATTCAAGCTGAGTGATGACGGCGTTGACCTTTTCAAGGCAAACTACACGGTGATCGAGTTTATTTCTGTTTTGCGTGACGAACAGAGATTGATTGATGCGATAAAGATGTACGCGCATAGTCTTCCGATAAGGCATGCCATTTACTGGGCGTATTTGTGTTTCACAAAGGAGCTAAGTGCTGAGACAGATGCAGCTCGGATGGGTAATTTAGTCGATGTGCTCTCGTGGATTAAAAATCCCAGCGAAGATAAACGAAGACCATTTAAGTCTGTTTACGACGAATTAGGGTTTAAGCATCCTATTGGGTGCTTGGCAATCGCAATTTTTTGGAGTGAAGGCAGTATTTCTGGAGCGGACAACCCTGCTGTCCCAGCGCCACCTAATGTTGCTAACGAAGCGGTAGCAAATGCTATCGTTACGAGGTGTATTGAATTCGGTGACGCTATGTCAAAAAAACTTAGTACTGCGTTAGATGTTGGTAGTGAAATTATTGCGAAAAAACATCATTGGTGACAATTGAAAAAGTATAAGACTTAACTATTCACTATCAGCGTCCTTAATCCCAAGACCTTCCCTCAGTTGGGATAACGTTGAATCATCCTTAATTACCTCATTAAGCCACTCATTCAAGTCCATTCCCCCCCAGCTGATAGCACGTTGCACAAGGTACGAGACTGGGCTATGTGGCTCAGTCTTACGGAAATATTCGGCGACTAGAGTTAATGCATTAAGCGCTTCAGCTTTAGTACTCACGCCCACAACTGCACTCTTTGGCGTGACAGCTCTATGATCTGCAGATTGATGTAGTTCATCAAGGGTTCCGCTGTTTTCAGCATCCGCACTCACTAATCCTTTTTGAGCTGCACAAGTTAGAATTAACTTCTGACAGTCTAAGATAGAGCCCTTTAACTGCATCAAACTGGGTGCCTCATTCCCAAATTTCTCATCAACGACAGAAATCAAGGTCGTAATGGCTTGCACGGAGTTGGACAAATCGATAATCAGATTTTGATAAAAAGAGGCATCACTTTCTAAAATGGCGTTATTCCATTGTTCGCCATTAATTTTTCCGTCAGCTAAAGCTGCAGTGGCTGCTTCTTGGCTTTTTCGAGATAAATTGTCAACGGTTTTTGCCTCTTGCCACTTTATCCAACCATAGTCAACGGTAGAGGTCAGTGAAATTTGACGAATTTGCTGCGGCAAATTCGTTTCCATCCAATTCAGTCGTGATATGCGTGTATCCAAGTCCTCATCTTCAACAGCAGGGAATAAACTATCCCAAAATTTATCAATGAGTTCGGCATTTAGGTTCAATCCTGTAGCTAAGCCGGCAAAGCCTTCAAGCTGCAGCATGGACTCTGTTAACCATGCCCCAACTTGTAAATCCTTCGTTTTAGTTTGAAATGCATCAATGGCTATATTTTTAACTTTATTCCAATCAGCGACCTTTACTTCTGTTTTCCACTCACCCTGATCCAGAGCAGGGTCATCTTGTCGTCTCGCCTCTTTAATATCATCAAAAATTGACGCAAATGTTAGATCCTCCCCGCAAGGACTATTGTCAGAGATTGGTATGAGCAGGGTTTCAATATCCATTGGCATAAGTCTAGATTATTAGGCTATTAAAACGGTGGGGCAACCCAGAGTGATTGTTCCCCCATGCGCAGTTGAGTCTCCAAGGCGAGCAGCAGGAAGATTACCGATTAAAACGGTAGGGCTTCCCATAATTATGGCGTCAGGTGGCCCGACGCACACAGCATTATCTCCTAACACTGCTGCGGGTATACCGCCGATTAACACATTAGGAACGCCGGGACCTATAATCGGCCCACCCACATGCGGTATTGGAGGAGCCCCAGGCGTAACCATCGGACACACATGCATATCTGTGAGCCTTGCTGCAGGTTGAGCCATTTATTTGCACCTATAACTTTTCCAGAAATGAAGGCCAAGGTGCATTCGTCGCACCTTGGCCCGGATCCGCATTATTTTGAATTTTTAGCAATATCCCAAGAAATTGGACCAACCTTGGTGCCAGTTCCATCGACTTTTTGAATGTAATATGTATAAGCAAACTTTGAAAAATTGAGTCCAATTTCTTCCAAAATTAGCTCATCATTTTGAGTTCCCTGAATCATCACTGAACTGATAATAATTTCAGTCATATCAATTTGGATATAGGTTAAGGGCTTATCACCGCCAGCTTTTCGAACGTATAAACTACCAGAGTCAATGTGTTTCCCACTGCACGAATTTGCTGTCAGTTGCAGTGATGATTTGTCGACATATTTCTTAATTGTCAAATCACTCACGGATACTTTTCCGGCACCACCACCAGAGCCCATATGAGTCGTTCCTGCTTGTGACATTCCCCAATTCCAGGAGAGTATATCGATACAATTTGTATACTCTTTATCCACGGATTCTCCGGGAACATCCTTTAATTTTAAAAACATATCTATTGCCATTTGAAACTCCTTAAATTAATTTTAGTGCTCACGTTTCGCATATCAATAATGGGTGGCTGTTAGCCATTTGCCGCGGGTGGAAGATCTGCCACCATTCGTAAGCTTGCTGTTAAGCCCTCCAGCTGGAAGTGAGGTTTTAGGAATGCAACAGCACGATACATTCCAGGTTTCCCAGGGACTTCAGTCACGTCGATACGGGCTTCTCTAAGGGGATATTGAGCTTTAAGTTCTTGACTTCCTTCATCATTGGCAAGAATGTAATTGTTTATCCATCTATTGAGAAATGTATTGACGTCAGCACGACTGGCGAAGCTACCAATTTTGTCTCTCATCATTGATTTAAGGTAGTGAGCAAATCGTGAGCTCGCCATGATGTACTGGATCTGAGCAGAGAGTCGTGAGTTTGCGTTTGCCTCGTCTGTGTCGTATTCCTTTGGCGATTGGGCAGATTGGACAGAGAAGAACGCTGCATAATCTGTGCCCTTGCAGTGCACCAGAGGGATGAATCCTAAGTCTGCGAGTTCTTTTTCTCTTCTATCCGTGATTGCTATCTCTGTTGGGCATTGAAGGGCAACGTCGCCATCATCTGTCGAAAATGTGAAGACAGGAAGGCCTTCCACCATGCCGCCACCTTCTACGCCGCGAATCGCGGTACACCAACCGTATTTAGCGTATGCGTCCGTCATTCGCGTGCCTAGTGAGTAGGCTGCATTGACCCAGAGAAACTTTTCATTGTTCTGTCCGCTAACGTCTTCTTTGTAATCGAATGCTTCGACGGGAAGTGTGTCAGGACCGTATGGAAGTCTACCCAGTACGTGTGGAAGCGTTAGTGCAACGTAGCGAGAATCTTCACTATCACGGAATGAATGCCATTTTGCATATTCAACCGTGTCGAAAACCTTTGCCAAGTCTCTTGGTTTTGATAAGTCTGAAAAGGACTCGAGCCCCATTATTTCAGGACTTGCTGCCGAGATGAATGGTGCATGAGCAGCAGCGGCTACGTGAGAGATTTCCTCGAGAAGAAACAAATCTTCAGGGTGCTTCCCAAACTCATAGTCACCTAATATAACGCCATACGGTGAGCCGCCAAATGTTCCGTATTCTTCCTCATAGACTTGCTTAAACATTGTGGATTGATCGAATTCGGAAGCGGATTTGAAATCTTTAATGAGTTCTGCTTTAGTTGCATTGAACATCTTGATTTTGAGTCCAGTGCCCGTCTCAGATTTAGATACTAAATAGTGCAACCCACGCCAACTTGCTTCTAATTTCTTGAACGATTCATCGTGCAGCACCGCGGTCAACTGTTCGGAGACAATTTCATCAATGGCTGCTATTCGACGCTCGATGTTAGCAATGATGTTGTCTGAGACAGTAATTTTCCCATCCATAACCTCTTGTACGAGTTGATTGATTAACTCTTTAGCTCTGGTTTTTTCCGTATCGGAATGAGCTACTTTTGAGTCATTAATTATCTGGTCCAGTAGCGACGCATCTGTGCTTGTTGTAGCGCTCGCAGTATCTGATTTCATGTTTTCAGCCATGGCTTATTCCCCGTCCTTATCTGTCTTAGCTGACTC
>TARA_B110000305_G_scaffold30279_1_pt1 | contig 12789 bp, 10 predicted proteins | sample TARA_B110000305 | Tara Oceans TARA_B110000305 (sample SAMEA4397930) | marine metagenome | biome: Polar Biome; feature: [SRF] surface water layer (ENVO:00010504); material: water (ENVO:00002006), including particulate matter (ENVO:01000060) such as... | depth 5 m | reverse complement strand
ATGAAAATGGAAATGTAGATGTTCCAGAGGGGCCTGGACTAGGCGTCGTTTATGATTGGGACTTTATTAACCGTAATGTTATTCACGCTGTTAAATTTGGAAATTAATTATATCTAAAATAGATTAAGGGCACAAATGAACACTAAGTATGCAACCTATCCGAGCCTACATGGTCGAGTTGTTTTGGTTACAGGTGGTTCCGCAGGTATTGGGGCTGCAATAGTGGAGGCGTTTCACGCACAAGGTTCAAAAGTAGCCTTTATAGATATTGATGAAGAAAAGGCTGCAATATTAAAAGAACGCTTAATACAAAAAAAGCAGTTTGATCCTTATTTTTTAAAATGTGATGTAAGAGATGTAACAAAGCTTCAAAAGTGTATAAAAAAAATCTCCGACGAAGTTGGTAAGATCCATACTCTTGTCAACAATGCTGGGGGTACTGAAAGACTTTCAGCTAACAAAATCACATTAGATAAGTGGGAGAACTTTCAATCTCTCAATTTACGGCATGTCTTATTTGCCAGCCAAGCTGTGTTTCCCGACATGCAACTAAAGGGCGAGGGATCTATTATAAACTTCACTTCGCCAACGTTTAGAAGAAGAACTGAGGGCTGGGCGGGCTATGCAGCAGCGAAATCAGGCATTGAAGGGCTGTCCAGAATTTTGGCTCGAGAATATGGCGAGTCAAACATTAGAGTAAACTCAATTATGCCTGGATGGACAGCTACTGAACACCATAAAAAGCACTTTCTTACTCCCGAAGTCGAAGAAGACCTTATGAATGTACAATGCCTTAAAAAACTGGTTCTACCGGAAGATATTGCCCGCATAGCTTTGTTTTTGTCATCAGACGACAGTAAATTTATGACTGCTCAAGTATACAAAGGTGATGCTGGATTGGTGTGATATTTTCTAGTCATAGAAACTTCGTGCGCCTCCAGATTTTTGCGTCTTGAATATTGAACCGCCTAATTTCAATGGAGGGACTGGCATTCTTACTGGCCAATTCTCAATCCTTGGTTCTTTAGTTGGTTGACCTGCTATAGTTCTAACGTGCAAATCTTCCCAAAGCTCACCAGACCCAAGCTTCTGAATTGTTACTGCGGCTCCTCCCAACAACGGCCAAGCATCTGCTGCGTTGCACTCATAAAATAACATAAGTCTGGCACGATCACTTCGATTTGGAGCAGAGCCATGCAGTATTCGTCCATGGTGTACACTCATATCACCTGCTTTACCGGTAATCGTTACAATTTTTTCTTTTTCAAAGTTAGGATCATCAGGATTAATAGCTCCACAAAATAATCCCTGATCATTAGAATGATCCAAAGTAGGTCCCTTGTGAGATTTTGGTATAACTTGCAGAGGACCATTCTCAAGAGTTACGTCTTCAAGCATTAGCCCAACTGCCAGAACGCTATCGTTCGTTAGAGGATAAAATGCGACGTCTTGGTGCCATTCAACTGATGACCCTCCATCTGGTGCTTTTGTATTCAGTTTGCTGGTTTGAAGTTGGATATTTTCGCCAAGTAAGCTTTTTATGGCAGATGTTATTTTTGATTGTTCAAGTATATCCCAAAAATAAGGGTCTAATTTATGCGGTAGCTTTATCCGATTAAGACGAGGTTGTTCTTTAGAATGCCCCTCATCCAAGTCATAAATATGATTGCTTTCAGAGACCTTTCGAGAGCCCTCAATCAGTTCGTAGGTCATTTCTTGTAATTTCAACAACTGATCTGGGGACACAACTTTTTCTACAAGAATATAACCATCATCGTTGTATTGATTAATTTCATCGTTAGAAAGCATGTTACTTTTCTCCTATGATCATTGTTTTCTTTGCTTAAAATCTAAATGGTATCGGTATCATTTTTACTCATATAATCTTTATAAGTCAATATTAATTATTATTATTATCAATTAGTGTTAAACGCATAGACGGAGGAAATTATAAATGCCGCGACGCTTAGATGAACGTTGGTCTACCATGAAAGAAGTTGCAAACTTAGCTGGCGTGTCCAAAATTACAGTATCGCGTGTGTTGAGGTCCCCAAAATTAGTTAGCCCAACCACCAGAGAAAAAGTACAGAACGCAATTAGTGAACTAGGTTACGTACCAGAAGCTGCTGCAGGCGCCCTCTCTAGTGGCAAGAGCCAAATTGTGGCAGCTAATATATCTACTTTGTCAGGATCTATTTTTCTACCTACAATCAATAAATTGTCTAGCATCCTTTCCCAACATGGGATTCAGTTAATCTTATCAAATTCAGAATATTCAGAAGAAATTGAATTTCAACAGCTATCAGCATTGATTGCTCAGAGGCCGCTTGGATTAGTACTAAGCAACGCATTTAATAGCCCCAAAAGGCGCTCAATGCTTTCTCGAATGGGATGTAAAGTAATTGAGATTTGGGACCTTCCAACAAAGCCAATTGACTATGCTGTTGGTTTTTCAAATTTTGATGCTGGCTATTCTATGACTCAATTTCTTTTCAAACATTGTTTATATAAAAAAATAGCCTTTTTGGGAACAAAGCAGGGATTTGATCGCAGGAGTGAAATGCGGTTTCAAGGATATAAAAAATTTCAAATAAAACACAAAAATCAAATTCGAACAGTTGATTTAAACGCTTCTGGAAAAGGTAGCATTTATGACGGAACTATTGGTCTAAATTGGATTTTAGATAAATGGCCTGATACAGATGCAATCTTTTGCTCTGGAGATGTTTTAGCAATTGGAGCAGTATGTGAGGCTAAGCGCAAAGGGTTGAGTGTACCAAAAGACATAGCAATTTCTGGATTTGGAGATATTGAATTTTCGAATGGTTATGGAATTGATTTAACCACTATTAAAGTTAGGGGTGAAGAAATTGGCGCCCATGTTGCTAACATAATTATTGGAGATCGTGAGGAAGACTTTATTGAAAATAAAGCCATCGATGTGGGATATGATATTGTTCGAAGATCTACCGCATAGATGATCTGTTTGGGTTACTTACTTACTGAATTTAATTAAGTCTGCTGCTTTTTCTGCTATCATTACGGTTGCCGCGTTGGTGTTGCCAGAAATGATCTGAGGCATGATCGAGGCGTCTGCCACGCGCAACCCATTAATGCCTTTTACTTTTAAATTTTGATCAACGACGGCTCTGTCTTCAAGGCCCATTCTACAAGTACCAACTGGGTGGTATAAGCTTGTGGAGTTTTGTCTTACATATTCCAACATTCCATCATATGAGCTGATCAAACTTCCGGGCCTTATTTCAGAATGTCGAAACTGGTCAAAGGCTGTGGCATTAGCTATGTCGCGAGCAACATTCATTCCATTAATTAAGGTTAACTTGTCTGAAGGATCTTCTAAGTAGTTTGCTACGATTTGGGGGGGGTCACTAGGGTGTGGTGAAATGATATTAATTTCTCCTCTGCTTAATGGTCGCGACTGGCTTACATTAAAAGTGTAACCGGAAAATGTGTCAAGAACGCCAGGTCTTTGCAAACTCAATGGAAGAAAGTGTAATTGTATATCGGGGCGATTTGTAGTTGAACTTGATTTTAAAAATGCACCCGCAGGACTTGGCCCACCAGCGAGGGGTCCCGTATGAAATAATACATAACGGAAAGCTAGTTTGAGCTTCCTAAAAAAACTGAGTAGGTCATCGTTAATACTTATAGGTTGGGCACATTTGTATACTAGTTGACACTGCAGGTGATCTTGGAGATTTTTGCCGACTTCTGGAGAATTACAAACTGGCTCTATCCCATGAGTTTTTAAATATTCAGCGTCACCAATTCCAGATAACTGGAGTATTTGTGGTGAGTTAATTGTACCTGCACATAGAATTACTTCTTTATTAGATTTTAAATTAATTAGTTTATTGGAATGCAAACACTCAACACCCACAGCACGCTTATCTTTAATAATTATTTTTGTGATGTGAGCATTTGTCAAAATTTTGAGATTAGGCCGCTTTTTCACAGGAAGCAGGTACGCAACTAAAGTATCCGACCTAAACCAATTGTTAGTTGTGATTTGATAATATCCTGCGCCCTCTTGCGTTGCTCCATTAAAGTCAATGTTTCTCTTAACATTGAGCTCTTCAGAAGCTTTAATAAATGCATCACATAAAAAATTTTTGTCTGGATAGTCTGTTACGGATAATGACCCTGAAGAGCTGTGGAATTTATTATTAAGTGCTATATTTTTTTTATGTTGTTTCTCACTTTTCTTAAAGTATGGAAGAACACTTTCAAAACCCCATTCAGAGTTACCTAATGACTTCCAGGTATTATAATCATCTTCCTGACCCCGAATATATACCATACCATTTATTGAACCTGTCCCACCCAACAGGCGTCCCCTTGGCCATAAAATCTCTCGCCCATCCAAGTTTTTCTCAGGTTGTGTTTTATAGTTCCAGTTAATTCTCTTATCAAAAATAGTTTTAAAATATCCACCGGGAATATGAAGAAGTGGGTTTAATTTCTTTTGTCCAGCTTCTAATAAAAGAACTTTATTGCTAGAGTTTTCTGACAAACGGTTTGCAAGTACGCAACCCGCTGTCCCCCCCCCTATTATTATGTAGTCAAAACTAGTTATAACACAGACCCCATATTATCGGTTGCAATTGAATGGTGTTTCTTCAAATCCCTTAACATCGAGTGGGAGTGAAATAACATTTCCGCCCATGGGATCACTATCGTTTAGTGAAGTTTTATTTGATGTATTGCCAAAGCTAGTTACAAATAGAGTATTCATATCGTGGCCTCCAAAGGCTGGCATAGTTGGGCGTTTCATCGGAACTATAATCTCTCTATTTAATTCACCGCCGGGTGAAATTCGTAAGATTCTTCCACCATCAAAACCAGCAAACCAATAATACCCCAGTGAATCCACACACGCACCATCTGGTCGGCCCTGGGTCTCATTTGTTTCAAAAAATATACGTTTGTTAGAAATATCACCAGTTTTCTGACTGTAATCAAACTTATAAATAGTGGATTCCCAGGAGTCTGCTAAGTACATAGTGTTGCCGTCGGGCGACCAGGCGATTCCATTGGTAGTTGTTAGATTCTTCAATATTTTTTTTATCGTACCATCGGAAGAAACACGCCAAAGTGCCGCTGCTTTTTTATCCCTTGGCAGGTAAATGCTACCTACCCAAAAAAAACTTCCAGACCTGTCAACCTTACCATCGTTTAATCTCCAATTAGGGTTACCATTTTCTATTTTTTTTATTGTAGATAAAATTCGATATTCAGAGTCTAAGTTTATAATACTATGATCCATTGCGGCAATAAAACCACCTGCTATATTTGGAGCAATGCAACTTACCTGGCCTGGCATTTTAAAATTTAAAATCTTTTTTGATTGCACATTTTTTGAGTGTAGAGTCTTGCCATCAATGTCTGTCCAACAAAGTGTTTTGGTTCTAGAAATCCAAACAGGGGATTCTCCACAAAGGTAGTTTTGGTTACTGACTACCTTATAATTTACTGCTGACAGTTTCACTGCACCTCCTATATTCAAAGATTCAGTATTGAAAGTTTACATGTTACATGTAAATTATATTGAAAGATATAAGTAAAACAATGCATAAAAGTATTATGTTTTGGCAATAATTTAATTACGAAATGTTATATGGTAAATGTAGATAAAATAGCGTTAGTCACAGGAGCTGCCAGTGGGATAGGTTGGGCGACTGCGTGTTTGTTACATGATGAAGGTATACATGTCATAATTTGCGATAACTCCAAAGATAACTTGGACTCAGCAAATACTAAAATAAGTAAAGAAAATTATCAAAACATGTCGTCATTTTATGCTGACGTTTCCTTAGAGGCTGATGTTGTCCACCTTTTCAATCACATTAAAAAAACTTTTGGGCGACTGGATTATCTTATCAACAATGCAGGCATTGATAGCTTTTGTGATCCCCAGTCTTTTTCTATTTCTAAATACAATCATGTAATGGCAGTAAATGTTACCTCTGTATTTTTAGCAATTAGGGAAGCAATACCTTTAATGCGGAATTCCAAAGAGGCCTCAATAGTCAATATTGGTTCTATTCATGGGCATTTAACTACTGCTGGAAGATCTGATTATGCAACCTCTAAAACTGCATTGATTGGAGCGACACGGTCTCTATCTTTAGATTTAGCGACAGAAAAAATAAGAATAAACATGGTTTCTCCTGGAGCTATCGATACGCCGATGCTGTTGCGTGGGTGGAAAAGAAAAGCTTCTAATATTAACCCAAACGAAGTTCGGAACAGAGCAGACGCGATACATCCATGTGGTAGAATTGGGCAACCTGAAGACATCGCTAATGCTGTTTTTTTTCTGTTAAGCAAAAAAGCCAGCTTTATAAATGGAGTTAATCTTAATGTAGACGGTGGAATCCATTCAAAAGTTTTTCTTTCTACAATCTGGGATGATCAATGACCTCAAAAGGCAAAAAGCCCAATGTAGTCCTGATTGTGGCTGACGATATGGGTTATGGTGATTTTGGAGTTTTTAGTGAAGGTCGTGTAAAGACTCCTAATATTGATGAATTGGTATCAGAAGGTGTTTGTATGCGGCAGCATTATTCAGCTTCTCCAATTTGCTCTCCTGCTCGTGCGGCTCTGCTGACTGGCCGTTACCCTCATCGTTCTGGAGCTATCACACAGCATGATCTTTTCGGACTAGATAGAATAGCTCTTCGCGAAACAACAATAGCTGATACCTTTCGGTTTGGCGGTTACAAAACAGGGCTAATTGGAAAGTGGCATAATGGTTCGTTAGATCAAAGGTATCATCCCAATTCGCGTGGGTTTGATGAATTTTCTGGGTTTTGTGGTGGTTGGTCCGATTATTATAATTGGCACATGGATAAAAATGGGAAAATCGAAAAAGGCGATGGAACGTACCTGACTGATAAGCTGACAGGGCAAGCGTGCGAATATATCGAGCGTAATAAAGACGAGAATTTCTTCCTTATGATTGCATATACCGCACCACATTCACCGTTCCAAGCACCTCAAACGCTTATCGATAGTTACGCTTTAAAAGGATATGATAGAATTACGGCAACCACCTATGCGATGATTGAAGTTATGGATATGGGCATTGGCAGTATCCTGAATAAGTTGAAAAAGTATGAGTTAGAAGAAAACACGATTGTTATGTTCACAAGTGATAACGGCCCAGCATTTTTTAACCCACCGTTTATGTTAGAGCCGGAGGATGATTTATTTAATGAACGCTTTAATTTTGGGCTCAAAGGGTCAAAAGGTTGGGTTTATGAAGGTGGAATAAGGGTCCCAATGGTTATTCGCTATCCGCGTTGTCTAAAGGCGAATACCTTTAACGACGAACTAGCTCACTTTACTGACTGGCTACCAACTTTAGCTACGCTTTGCGAAATTAATAACATCAATGAATTTCCTTTAGATGGCTATGACTTAACCAACCAATTGAAAGGAGAAAAACTGGAAAAACAACCTCGGCGTTTTTGGCAGTGGAATTTTTATTACCCTAGCATTTCAACAAACGCTGCTGTTCGAGACGAGAATTGGAAGCTGGTTAGGCCAATGATAGCAGGCACTCGATATTACAATAATAGAGACCTTCATGTTTCTGAGGAGGACACACTTAGAACTGCGGCGTTCATTGAGGCGGACATTAAACATAGGGAAGATCCTACTTCTGTAATTAATCTACTTAAGGTTCCTAATATACGGTATCCTAACTCTGAGAAACCTGAATTGTATAATCTAGCGGTTGATCCTAGTGAGAATGAAAATGTGGCTGAAGAAAACCCTGAAATTGTTTCTAAGTTGTTAAATGGTCTTGAGAATTGGTTTGACAGTGTTGAAAATGATAGAAAAAAAATCGATGACCCACTCCACGCGTATTAAACCGATTCAAAGTCAATGAAACTTAGTAAGAGTTAAGATGAAGTTTCACCTAAATTTAAAATTAACTTTTTAAAGGCTATGAAAATAGAGCTTTGATTGAACTTACTTTGGTTTTTAAATTGGATGACGAGGAACTATTGCCAATAGTTTTGTTAGAAATTTAAATAAATAGACTTGGGAGTTTGAGATGGAAAATGTTTTATACGACAATCTTCGAGGAAAAATAGCTCTCGTTACTGGTGCAGGCTCAGGTATTGGAGCGGCCCTTGCAAAACGTTTTGGTAGCCTTGGTGTTAGAGTAATTTGTGTTGGTCGAACAAAGGAAACCATTAAAGAGACCGTGTCGTCAATAAAGTATAGTGGTGGCGAAGCAATTCATTTTGTTGCTGACGCAACAAACCCAGAACAGATGGAAGCATTGTCAAAAGAAATTAAAAATACATACGGAGGCATTGATTTTTCATTTTTGAATGCTGGAGGCAATATTCAGCAAGAAACTATTGAAAATAGTGATCTTTTTAAGTGGAAAGAAGCTGTCGATATCAATATGATGACATTTTTTCTTGGTGTGAGGGTTTCTGCGCCATTGATGCGTATCAATGGTGGTGGTCGTATAATTTTAACTGGTTCTGCAATGGCGCATTATGCCTCCGTGTCGAATTCGTCTTATAGTGCTGGTAAGGCAGCGGCTAGAATGATTGCCAATACAGCCTCATTGGAGCTAATGGCAGACAACATCACGGTAAATGAATTTATCCCAGGGCCAGTAAAAACTAAGCAAGCCTTGAAAAATTATTCTGAAACTGATCTCAATTCACCGTTTAACAATCCAGAGGAATGGGTAAAAAAACCAGAAGATGTTACGGATTTAATCCTGACGATGTTTTCTCTGCCTGGACTCGGGCCAACAAGTCAAATTTTTTCGTTGGCCAGGCGATAGTCTTTTCAAGCTTTCGAAATTTATTTTTTATGGATAGCTCGAACGTTTATTATGCACGCTTTTGTGAAGTATTTTGTAAAACTATGTTTCGCAAAAAAACTGATTCAATATAATTTACATGTAACATGTAAATTATATTGAAATATGTATTTAAAAAAACCTATAAAAGTAATATATTGATATATAATTAGGTTTTCTGATTTTAACAGGCCGATGCGTTGGCAGAAGGGATCCAAATGCTTTTTGGAAAAAATTTAATTGATGGTCATTGGGTCGGATCACCACAAACAGTAATTTCAGATGATCTTAATGGTTTCGAATTTGCACAGGCAACTGCTGATCAAGTCGATCAGGCTTGTAAAGCCAGTCAACAGTGTTTTCGTAATGTCAGTACAACATCAAGAAAAGTTCGTGCAGAGTTTCTCAATCAAATTGCTGATGAAATTGAAAATTTGGGTGAGGAGATCACTCAAACGGGTACCCAAGAGACTGGGTTGCCTGAAGCACGGCTAAATGGAGAGCGTGGGCGAACGACTGGTCAATTGCGTATGTTCGCGCAACTAATATTAGACGATGATTATCTAGACATACGTATCGACCAAGCTCTTCCGGACCGCCAGCCCTTGCCTAGACCAGACATTCGCTTAATCCACCGGCCGATAGGCCCAGTTGTGGTTTTTGGTGCTTCGAACTTTCCTTTGGCCTTTTCGACGGCGGGTGGCGATACGGCATCTGCTCTTGCAGCTGGCTGCCCCGTGATCGTGAAGGGTCATAGCGCTCATGCTGGGACAGCTGAATTAGTTGGTCAGGCAATTATGGCCGCAGTTAAAACCTGCAAAATGCCCAAAGCGACATTCCAACTTTTACAAGGTGCTGGACGCATTGTAGGAAGCGCTCTTGTGGAACACCCCGAAATCAAGGCTGTTGGGTTTACTGGCTCTGCGGCTGGGGGGCGGGCTTTGTATGATTTGTGCCATGCGCGACATTCGCCAATTCCATTTTATGGAGAATTAGGCTCGATCAATCCAGTCTTTTGTCTGCCCAATGCCTTAGTCGAGCGTTCTATACAAATTGGTATTGGTTGGGCGGCTTCCCTAACGATGGGGGCTGGGCAGTTCTGTACCAACCCTGGAATTATTATTGGTATAAAAGGTGAAGAATTCGGCAAGCTTCAAGAAGCAGCTGTCGCACATTTAAATGATTCTGCTGATCAAAAGATGCTCACGGAGGGAATTCAAAAAGCATATATAGCGGGTGTTACTCACCTAAAAAATCGTATCACTGAGTTAACAAAGCCGAGGAAAACAGAAAAAGAACGTTACGGAATTCCTGCAGCGTTTAAAACCTCTGCAAGCGATTGGCTGTCTGACAAAACCTTGCAACATGAAGTGTTTGGAGCAGCTGGGATCTTTGTTGAATGTGATGATGAAAGCGAGATGATTGAGTTGGCGGAGCAGTTGGATGGTCAACTCACCGTAACGTTACAACTTGCTAAGTCTGATATTAAACTGTCTCGAGCGCTCTTACCAATCTTAGAAGAAAAAGCGGGCCGCCTATTGTGCAATGGCTTTCCAACTGGCGTAGAAGTGAGCTCGGCAATGATGCATGGGGGACCATATCCCGCCAGCACGGATGTTCGTGCGACATCAGTGGGGACATTGGGTATCGCAAGATGGCTGCGTCCCGTTGCTTTTCAGGATTTTCCGAAAGAATTGCTGCACGACGAGTTACAGGCATTTCCAGACAAAACTACTTGAGACGCATATGGCGACTTGATATTCTATTTTAACCACAAAGCACACTCCATTCTAAAAGAAATCCGTGATGACTTTCTCGAAAGAAACAAAATCGGGATGGAGACCGGAAATTAGGTTTGCACTGCCATTCTAGATGGCATAGATTCGCGAGACGCCTATTCTCATTAGTTTGGCAGCACCTTTAATAGGGTTTTATATCTGTAAGATCAGTGGTTTATTCCCAGTGGTTTTTCCTGAGGCACTACTGGGCGGCGTCTCTCGTTTGCCAGCAGTCCGCAGATTATAATAATCGTCGCGCCAATCCATTCGCGCGGTGCGGCGATTTCGGCAAACACAAAATAGCCAATCCCGATAGCAAACAGGATGCGCAGATAGGGAAACGTCGCCAAGGCTGAAACCTCGCCAAATCGGTAAGCCTCGACAGTAAGCAGCATTCCGACTGTTGCAAGCGTACTTGCGGTGACTAGCAGCAGCACATCAATGGGGCTTAACCCCGTCCAGCTTACGATTGCCATCGGCATCGTCCCGGAAGTGGCCACCAGCCCGATCCAGAACATGATTGTCGCAGTATGTTCGGTGCGTGCCAGCACACGGTTTTGAAAGATCAGTATCGCAGCGGCAAAGGCAGAGCCAAGCCCGAATAATACCCCCAGTTCGATGTTTAGGCCAGTTATTTTACTGGCTATAATAACCCCGATAAACCCTGCGCCGGTTGTCAGCCACCGCCAGACACTGATCTTTTCGCCCAGTACAAGCGGGGCCATTGCAACCACAAAAAGCGAAGTTGTGAAGGTCAGTGTGGAAGCAAGTGCAAGCTCAAGCCGTTGAAAGCTTGCGTAATAGAGCCACCAGCAGAGCAAGCTGGTTAGGCCCCGCAACACTAGTTTAGGCCAACGCGTTGACCTGAACAGGGCCGGTTGTCGCGCACCAATCCACAATGCCACGATGACCAGTTGGCAGGCAGAGCGAAAGAAAATGATCTGTGTAAACGGTACGTCAGGAGATAAAAACCGCAGCAGGGTTACATCCAGCGTGAACAGGCTGGCGGCGGCCACTAAAAGGGCTGCACCGTATCGGTTGTTTATGGCTGTTGGGGCACTCACGTTCGGCGGTAGGGGGCAAATTCAGACGGTGCAATCTTGGCGATCTGACGCAGGATCTGTACCCATGCCGCAAGACCCTCTGGGATTGACGATAGGCGGAAGAATTCGTTTGGGGCATGAAAATTCTCATCCGCTATGGCAAATGAAAACATCACAGTATCTATTCCTAGAATGCGGAAAACGATCTCTGTCAGCGGTAGGGACGCCCCGATGCGCACCTTAAGCGGTGATTGTCCGGTTGTGTGTTCAAGCGCAGCAGCAGCAGCGGTCAAAAGAGGATGATCCTGCGGCACGGCATAGGCCCCACTTTGCCCCCTTTCGCCATAAATCTCCAGTTCGGCAACATCAGGAAGCTGTGCTTTGAGGTGGTCAATCACCGCCTGTTTGACCTGCTGCGGATCCTGCCCCGGCACCAGCCGCATGGTGAGTTTTGCAAAAGCCTCGTTTGCGATTACGGTCTTTGAACCTTCGCCCACATAACCACCCCACATGCCGTTGACATCCAACGTTGGGCGCATCCAAAGCCGCTCAAGTGTGGAATATCCCGCTTCGCCATAGGCCTTAGACCCAAAGACGGCTAAAGCGCTGTCCTCATCGTAGTGGATATCCGCAATCTCTTGTTTCTCTGCGGCACTTGGTTCGCGCACGCCGTCATAGAAACCAGGTGCTGTGATGCGGCCTCGCGCATCATGCAACCCAGCAATGAGCGTCGAAAGTACATGCAAGGGATTGGCAACGATGCCGCCGTAACGCCCTGAATGGAGGTCTTGGCTTGCTGTTTGGACACGGACATCAAACCCCGTATTGCCTCGTGATCCAACATTTAACGCCACCCGATCGGGGCGCCAGCGGGCTCCATCGGCAGAAAGCACCGCATCCGCGGCAAGCAGGTTGCGGTGATGTTCCAATATCCTCGGCAGTGACGGTGAACCGGTTTCCTCTTCGCCCTCAATCAACAATTTGACGTTGATCGGTAAACGCCCTTCCACGGCGACATAAGCCGCTAGTGTGTCGAGCGCGATCATCATTGGCCCTTTGTCATCCGATATGCCCCGACCGAACAACTTGCCGTCCCGTTCTACTGCTTCAA
>TARA_B110000305_G_scaffold1192_1_pt1 | contig 12815 bp, 13 predicted proteins | sample TARA_B110000305 | Tara Oceans TARA_B110000305 (sample SAMEA4397930) | marine metagenome | biome: Polar Biome; feature: [SRF] surface water layer (ENVO:00010504); material: water (ENVO:00002006), including particulate matter (ENVO:01000060) such as... | depth 5 m | reverse complement strand
ATTGGTAACTTTGTTGCCCGTGAAATGCAAAGAACATTAAATTGGGGTCTTGCTGCTGCAATGGGAGCAATCCTTCTGACTGCAGTTTTGGTTCTATATTGGGCTTATGACAGACTGATTGGCCTTGATAATTTAAAAATGGGTTAGAAATGAAATTTCCTACTTACACGACACCACGACAAAAACTATGGCACTATACGTATAGAGTTTTTTGTGGACTTGTTTTGTTCTTCCTAGTTGCCCCGCTCATTGTCGTTATCCCGCTATCATTTAACAATTCAGTTTTCCTGCAATTTAGTCCTGAAATGAAATTCTTTAGTTTTGAGACCTGGTCCTTTAACTTTGATGGTTATGGAACTCGCTGGTACAAAGAGTTATTTGGTATTTGTTCTGCCAATTCAGGAACAACTGTCTGTACGGATAGGTGGATGATTGGATTTAAAAATAGTGCTATTATTGCAATTTTTGCAACCTTCTTTGCCAGTGTCTTAGGTACGCTCGCAGCCCTCGGATTGTCTAATCGACATATGCCATTTAACAGACTAATCATGGCCCTTATGATTTCTCCAATGATTGTTCCACTAATCATTACTGCAGCTGGTATGTTTTTCTTTTTTGCTAAAGTAAACCTTGTTGCCACAATGCCAGGCCTTGTTATTGCACACACTATCTTGGGAATCCCATTTGTTGTTATAACAGTTTCTGCATCACTATCTGGGTTTGACAACAACCTTCTTCGAGCAGCTTCAAGCTTAGGCGGGACTCCATTAAGGAATTTTTTCAAGATACAGGCGCCACTCATTGCGCCTGGTGTTATAGCAGGTGGTCTTTTTGCATTTATTACCTCATTTGATGAGGTGGTTATTGTTCTCTTTGTTGGCGGACCTGATCAGTACACGCTTCCAAGACAGATGTGGTCTGGAATTCGAAATGAGATAAGTCCAACAATTCTTGCTGCTGCTACTATTCTAGTAATTTTCTCTATTCTACTACTCTCCACACTCGAATTGCTTCGACGACGCTCAGAAAAAATTCGAGGAATTACTCCTCACTAATACTCGTTTTCTTACAACGAGTAATTTACTAAATGAACCTGCAAGATAGAGTATATAAAAATGAAAGAAAACTTGCTTTAGTTGCCTGCCTTCTAATTACCTTTGGTATGGGTAGTATCCATGCATTTAGCACTCTAATTGAAGGTATTGAACTGCAAACAAATTTAGGAAGGATGTCATCCAGTCTAATTTATTCAACTGCACTTATTAATGGAACACTGGCAGTTTTTGTTGGCCATATTCTTTATCAAAAATTTTCAGCCATTAAATTAATAGCATTAATGGCTATTTTGCCAGTCATTGGCCTATTTTTCTCAAATTCAGAAAGCTGGATTGGATGGATTATTGGTTATGGTATTTTTTTTGGTTTTTCAAGTGGAATAGGATATGGGCTCTCACTTCATATTGCATCTTTAGTAACTGAGAAAAGTAGACTAGGCTTTGCACTAGGACTAATTACAGCTTCTTATGCATTTGGTGCTGTCATATTTTCAGTAGTTTTTCCAGTTTTATTCAATTATTTTGGATTTGAAAATGGATACATGATTGGTGTAGGAACGATTTCAATTATTGTAATGATTGCCTTGTTCTTGTTAGTTGTTTCCAAAGTGCAACTAGAGATTATTGTTGATACTTCTATCCAAAAACATTCAAGAAATCCAAAAATTTTAAAACTTTGGGTTGGTTATTTTTTAGGGGTTTTTGCAGGTCTAATGATAATTGCACATGCCGTTCCATTAATAATTTCTTTGGGAGGCTCTGTTGCAGTTTCAATTACTGCAATATCGCTAATGTCCCTTGGCAGTGGAGTTGCGGGTTTATGTGCTGGCTGGCTTGTAGATCAGTTTGGATGCAAGCGTCCGCTGTTGGCTATACTGATTATTAATGCAATTGCTATCTTTAGTCTGTCAGTAATGATAAGTATTAGTCTAATATTTATCTTGTTAGTTCTTATTGCATCTCTATATGGAGCAATTATTGCAATATATCCGACCCTAGTCAACCATCTTGTTGGTCCTGATTTATCAGCCAAGGTTTATGGAAGGGTCTTCACAGCTTGGGGTGCTGCAGGACTCCTTGCGCCCTCTCTAGCTGGATGGCTTTATGAACAAAACAATAATTATGATGCAGCAATATTATTAACACTCGCCATGTCAATTACCTCATTAATTGTTATTTGGAGAATTAAATATAGTATTGAGCGGTAAATTAAATGCTTTCAAAGAGTCCACCAAAAAATTATGATCCAGAATATAATTAAACTTATTTATTTCATTAATTTATCATCATGAAAAAGCATATTATTTCCACTAAAAAAGCCCCTGCTGCCGTTGGAACTTACTCACAAGCGATAGCTGTTACAGGTGGAACTACAATCTATCTATCGGGTCAAATTCCTTTGGTTCCAGAAACTATGGAGGTAGTCGAAGGTGGCATTGAAGAACAGATTCACCAGGTTTTTAAAAATCTAGCTGCCATGTGTCAAGAATCAAAAGGAAGCTTAAGTGATATTGTTAAGCTCAATATCTTCTTGACGGATCTAAGTAATTTTGCAAAATTAAATGAAATTATGTCAGGCTACTTTACTGAGCCCTATCCTGCTAGAGCTGCTATTGGTGTAAATGAGCTTCCAAAAGGAGTCAGTGTTGAAATGGATGGAGTTATGGTAACTAACTCAGACTCTTACAGTTTCTAGTCTTGTGCCGTCACTGTCTGATCCAATCATATCGATTAATGGGTTAGGGCAAAAAACTTCGGATCGATTAAATCAGCTAGGGATTCACACCTTAGAGCATTTACTTTTTCACCTTCCAACTCGCTATCAGGATAAAACTTTAATCACAGCACTTTCGAATGTACTTGAAGATCATGAAATTCTAATTGAAGCATTCATTGATAGAATTGAAGTTGTACCTTCAAGGCAAAGACAGCTTCTTTGCTATCTATCTGATAATGAAAACGTAAGAATATTATTGCGTTTTTTTCATTTTACTCAGTATCAAAAACAAGCACTAATTCGAGGCGAAACCATCCAATGCTTTGGTGAAATAAAACTTGGGCGACAGGGACTAGAAATGCATCATCCCGAATATCGAATTATTTCTCAAGATCAAAAGCCGCTTCTAGAATCTACCCTAACACCAGTTTACCCCCTGTGCGCTGGAGTCAGTCAGAACAAAATGAAAAAATGGGTAAATGAAGCGTTAGATGTCTTAAAAAATAGCGTCATTGATGATTACTTTGAAAAAATAACTAACAACACCCTTCCAAACCTAAAAAACTCCTTATTTCTCCTTCATCACCCTGACAAGAACGAAGATTTATCAAAAATTGAGTCGTTTAAGCACGCTTCTCAGCAAAGACTTATTATTGAGGAGCTTGCAACTCATCAACTGAGTCTCTTAAAGACAAAGGAAGCAAGAAAAAAGAAAAAATCACAGCCATTTTTGATTAAAAATACACTAAGCAATAAACTTAAAGAGTCCTTAGAGTTTAAATTAACTTCTGCTCAATCGAGGTGCATTAATCAAATTAACGATGACTTATCAAGCGCTGAGCCAATGCTTAGGTTGCTTCAAGGAGATGTAGGTTCTGGCAAAACAATCGTAGCTGTTTTTGCGCTACTCCAAGCAGCTGAAAACAACCTGCAAACTGCAGTCATGGCTCCTACAGAAATTTTAGCGCGTCAACATCTTCTAAATTTTAGTAATTACCTTAGCCCACTAGGCATCACAATTGCTTTTCTCTCTGGCTCTCAAAATACTCATGAAAGAAAAGATAATTTAAATCTTATAGAAAATGGAACGGCAAAAGTTATTATTGGCACTCACTCGCTATTCCAAGAGAGCGTTAATTTTGATGATTTAGCTCTAGTGGTTATTGATGAGCAACATAAATTTGGTGTGCACCAAAGATTATCTCTCTCTAAGAAAGCTAGTTTAACTCCTCATCAGTTAGTTATGACTGCAACACCAATACCCAGATCATTAACAATGAGTGCTTATGCCGATCTGGACACCTCCATTATCGATGAATTACCGCCTGGTCGTCAATCGATTGAAACGGTTGCCCTCAGCAATGCTAGAAGAGATGAATTAATTAATAAAATTCAAAAAATTGCACAAGAAGGACGTCAAATTTATTGGGTCTGTACATTGATCGAGGAGTCTGAAGCTCTTCGAGCCGAGTCAGCTGAAAAAACATTTTCATATCTTTCAGATAGGCTTCAAGAGCTAAAAGTTGTTATGATTCATGGCCGGTTAACAAAAACTGAAAAAGAAATTATTATGACTGATTTTGCATCAGGAAAAATTAATTTACTTGTTGCAACAACTGTTATTGAGGTTGGCGTCAATGTTCCAAATGCAAGCCTAATGATTGTCGAAAATTCAGAACGCCTTGGCCTAGCTCAGCTTCATCAGCTTAGGGGGCGAGTTGGAAGAGGGTCTGAAAAAAGTGCCTGTGTCTTACTCTATCAATCTCCGCTTAGTCAAACCGCTAAGCAAAGGCTTGATATTCTACGTCAGAGTAATGATGGATTCTTAATTGCTCAAAAAGATTTAGAGCTTCGCGGTCCAGGTGAAATATTAGGCACTCAACAAACAGGAATTGCATCAATGAAGATTGCCAACATTATCAGAGATACCTACCTGCTTAAGCAGGTAGGTTTTTATTCATCAAAAATGTTGTTAGCTCAAAGTGATAGTCAAAACTCTCTAATGAATCGCTGGATTGATGAAGAAAAAACACATTATTTTGATGCTTAGACCCTCTAAAACTTCTTTAGACGAAAGACTCTTGTAAAATACTAAATCTATGTTCAATCCAGATAATTTTAAATGGCGAGTTTTTAACCCCAAAGAAGGCGTTCCTCAACATATAGTTAATTGGTTACTTGATGACCAATCATTAACTGCCAAGTTGAGAAACAAATATAGTGATTTCAAGGTTAGCGTTATTTCCCAAAAAAAAGCAAAACCTTATGGGTGTGAATTGAAATTATTAGGAGTTAAAAGCAATATTACTTTCATTGTTAGAGAAGTAGAGCTTATTGGATCTGGGAAACCTGTTGTTATTGCACGCTCTTTAATCCCTCTAACTGAGGATACAAATGAAATTTTAAAAATTGGCACTAAGCCTTTAGGTGAAATGTTATTTAATGATCCCGAAGTAAAGCGAGGCCATCTTGAAATTGGCAGCACTAATAATTCATGGGCAAGACGCTCTACTTTTAAAATTAAAAAAACCAAGTTACTTGTTTCAGAAATATTTTTGGAGTCACTTTATGCGTGATGATTTATTTAACAATAATGTTGATATAGCTGATTTTCGTTTCGACAAAAAAGTGGTGAAAGTTTTTGATGATATGGTCAGAAGGTCTGTTCCTGGTTACGACTCAATGATCCAAATGGTTGGGCTTGTCGCTAGAATGTATGGGCAAGATAATACCAACTATTATGATCTTGGGGCTTCTACAGGAGCAATATCCCTTGCGATTTCGCTAAATAATAAGCATAAAAATAATCAATTTATTGCTATTGATAATTCAGCTGAAATGGTAAAGAAATGTCAAGCAAACTTAGAAAAAGAAATTGAAAATTTAAAGGTGCTTTGTGCTGATATCAATGATACTGATATAAGTAACGCTTCAATTGTTGTATTAAACTTGACACTTCAATTCATTGATGTAGATGCTAGATTAGCATTGTTAAAAAAAATTTATAATGGGTTAAACCCTGGAGGTGTATTAATAATTAGTGAGAAAATACACTTCGATGATACTGAAACTCAAAACCATATTACAAAACTTCATATAGATTTCAAGCGAGAGAATGGCTATAGTGAGCTAGAAATTGCCAACAAACGTCAAGCGATTGAAAATGTAATGATTACTGAGACAAAGAAAACGCATATCACTCGCTTAAAGGATTGCGGTTTTATAGAAGCTAGTTGCTACTTTCAGTGCCTTAACTTTGTATCATTTTTATCTGTAAAATAAACAACGTTTACACAGCCCTAAAATAGGTTTTTCTATGTTGCTAATGATCGACAACTACGATTCATTTACTTACAACTTAGTCCAGTACTTTGGTGAGCTTGGTCAAGAGGTAGAGGTCTATAGGAATGATGAAATTTCAATTAGTGAAATTGAAAATCTTCAGCCTAATTATATTGTTATATCACCTGGCCCTTGTACCCCCAATGAAGCTGGAATCTCTTTAGAGTTAATTGAAAAATTTGCTGGAAAAATTCCAATACTTGGAGTTTGTCTAGGTTTTCAAGCTATTGTCCAGTCATTTGGTGGAAATATTATCGGTGCTCAAAAAATTATGCATGGTAAAGTTTCGCCTGTTCATCATACATCTAAGAGCGTTTTTAGAGGCCTTAAAAATCCTCTTAATGCCACAAGATATCACTCACTAGTTGCAGAGAAAAAAACTCTTCCAGATTGTTTTGAGGTCACCGCGTGGACCAATACAGGGTCTGGAGATATTGAAGAGATAATGGGAGTTAAACATAACTCATATTCAATTGAAGGTGTCCAATTTCACCCTGAATCTATTCTTACAGAACACGGACATCAAATGCTTAATACTTTTCTACAGGACAATCAATAATCATGGAATTAATTCAATTTTTACAAAACGAACTTTTACTTTCTGGAACTCTAGTAGCGCTTATCATTCTTCTTATAGTAAATATTTATGGTGATAAATTTAAAAAATATGAAGTTGTTGATACCCATGGTGCAGTCTCGCTGATGGATGATGATGAACTTATCATATTAGATGTGCGTGAAGAAAAAGAGCGCACTACTGGATTTATTAGTAATGATATTAATATCTCTATGAGTCAAGTTAAAAATAAAATGGACTCAATTGATAAGGATAAAAAAATACTCGTTTATTGTAAAAGTGGTACACGTTCAGATCAAATTTCGGGATTACTTTCTAAAAATGATTTTAAAAATGTATATAGCCTAAAGGGTGGTTTCAATGCATGGTTAAAAGCTGAATTACCAATTCAAAAGTAAACAAATGCAAAAATCTATAGCTATTATTGGTGCTGGTGCTTGGGGGAGTGCCCTTGCAATAGCGCTCAGTTATAAATTCAATCAAATTTTTCTAATTACAAAAGATAAGGACAATACAGCAAGGCTTGGTAATCAGCATAAAATGCTATCTAAACCATTTAATAGTATCATTTCTATTGGCTCCAGCTATGATGTCATTAAGGATTCGGAGTCCGTTCTTATTGCAACACCAAGTTCCTCATTTAATAGTGTACTTAAAGCCCTTCAGCCCTTCATAAAAAGAAAACCTATTGCCTGGGTAACAAAAGGATTTGATCCAGATAATGGGGATCTTCTTCACCAATCCTTTGCTCGCATACTTCCTAATCATCATCCCTGTGTTATATCTGGACCAACGTTTGCAGCCGAAGTTGTTGAAGAAAAACCTGCTGCAATAGTTGTAGCATCAAAAGATAAGGAAACCAGGGACTTTTGGGCAGAAACTATACAAACTTCCAACTTAAGGGCTTACACAAATTCAGATATTGTTGGAGTTCAGGTCGGTGGCTCTGTGAAAAATATCCTTGCAATTGCTGCTGGTATTGCAAATGGACTGGGTTTTGGTGCCAATACGCAGGCCGCTCTTATTACCAGAGGTCTTGCTGAAATGACTCGCCTTGGTGAAGCGCTTGGAGCAAATAAAGCCACCTTTCAAGGGCTCTCTGGGATAGGTGATTTAGTGCTCACTTGTTCTGATGATTTATCCAGAAACCGTCGCTTTGGTAAGGAGCTTGCCAAAAATATACCTACAGATGAGGCTATAAAAAATATTGGTGCTACAGTTGAAGGCTTTAAGGCTTTAAAACTAGTTATTTCGATTGCCAATAATCATAAGGTAGAAATGCCAATTTGTGAACAAGTTCATGCTGTAACTGAAGGAAGAATATCACCAAGAGATTCTGTGACTGAACTTCTTTTAAGAAAACCAAGTGAAGAGTAATTAATTTCAAAATCTTCCAGTTGGTATGAATAAAAAATGAGCATAAATAACAGAAAAATTTCTCCAACCGAAAAGATACAAAAGCAAGATTTACGCCTTCTTTTCCAGTTAGCTCCTTTTATAAAGCCTTATAAAAAAACTGCATTAGTGGCTATTATTGCGCTAATTTTTAGCTCAATGGCATTTTTACTATTTGGACAAGGAATAAAATTATTTATAGATGAGGGTATTTATTCCATCGATCTCAAAGCAATGCTATTAATAGCTTCGGTTTTAATCATCATGGTTCTAGGAACTTTTGTACGCTTTTATTTTGTTTCCTGGATTGGGGAAAGGGTAAGTAACGATGTTCGTTTAGCCGTATTTAACCATTTACTTACGCTCCATCCTCATTATTTTGAAGTCAACCGAAGTGGAGAAATAAATGCAAGATTAACAACTGACACTACACTTCTTCAGTCTATCTTTGGGTTCTCAATCTCAATGGCCCTAAGTAGTGCTCTTCTTTTTTTGGGAGGGCTCATCATGATGATTATTACTAACTTAAAGCTTGCGCTTATAGTGCTTGTGACTGTCCCTATTATCCTTCTCCCTATGGCAATATATGGACGTAGATTAAGGACTCTTTCAAGAAAGAGTCAAGATACGGTTGCTGATATTGGAACCTATGCTGGGGAAATAGTTCAAAATATAAAAGTGGTCCAAAGTTTTACTCGAGAGCCTGAAGAGTCTCGCGCATTCAGCGCTGAAGTTGAAAAAGCTTTTACAGTAGCTAAAAAACGAATAATGCAAAGCTCTTTACTTATTGCAGCTGCCATGATTTTAGTTTTTACTGGCTTAGGCTCGATGATATGGGCTGGCGCCCAAGATGTTGTGAATGGTAAAATCTCAGCAGGCGAACTAGCTGCATTTGTTTTCTATGCCATAATGGTAGCAAGGTCAGTAGCGGTTATTTCTGAAATTTATGGTCAGCTTCAAAGAGCAGCTGGAGCAACGGAAAGGCTACTAGAGTTATTGGCAGAAAAATCACAGATTTTTTCACCGTTAGAACCTAAAAAACTAAATAATGGGCCGCTTTCCCTTAGTTTTAATAATGTGCAGTTTAGTTATCCATCAAGACAAGACCAATCTGCCCTTGAAAAGCTTACTTTTAAAGTTAAAGAAGGTGAAACAATTGCAATTGTTGGTCTTTCAGGCGCTGGAAAGACAACCATCTTTGAGTTACTTCAAAGATTTTATGATCCGTCTAAAGGTACAATTCAAATCAATAATATTAACCTTATTGAGTTAAGTCCTAAGGATTTAAGATCATGCATTGGTGTAGTGCCTCAACAGCCAACCCTTTTTTCAGCTGATGTCACTCATAATATTGGATATGGAGATCCTACAGCGAGTAAAGAACAGATAAGGTCTGCAGCAAAAGAAGCATATGCACTTGATTTTATAGAACAGCTACCAGATGGTTTTGACAGCTATCTAGGCGAACAAGGAGTTCGCTTGTCGGGTGGTCAGCGCCAACGCATAGCATTAGCAAGGGCAATACTCAAGGATCCATCAATTCTTCTTCTAGACGAGGCTACTAGCGCTCTGGATGCAGACAGCGAACAAAAAGTTCAGGCTGCTTTAAAGGTATTAATGAAAGGTAGAACTACATTAATAATTGCACATAGACTTGCAACAATTATGCACGCAGATCGTATTTTATTGATTGATAAAGGCCAGTTAATTGACCAAGGAAATCATCAAGAATTATTATCTAATTCTGAGCTTTACAAAAAACTTTGCGAGCTTCAATTTAACCACTAAAAAGGTAAAATAATTTAGGGCGTCTTAGTTGCTATTGTTTTTAAAAATAAAAAGATATAGCTATGTTTTTATAGGGATAATAAGGCTTAATTTCAATTGTGAATTGATTACTTAATGATCAATAAATATAGAAATATCAAAAAACACATTAAAAACCTATGTCTTCTAGTCGGTTTTTTCTCAGTCAGTACCCTAGTTTCTTCAGCCTCACTTTCATCCTTTAAGCCTAATTTTGATGAGATTGAAAGTACTATTGTAAGGAAGGAAGTTTTTTTTAATTATCTTCTTCCTGTAATACATAGAAAAAATTCTGAAATACTTGAACTTAGAGAGCTAATCTTAAATAATGCATTAAGCGAGCTTGAGCTGATGAAGTTAATAAAACAATACCGTATTGAAGCCCCATTCTCTAAAGATGATATTTTACAGGCAATTGATATCCTTCCACCCTCACTGGTTCTTGCTCAAGCTGCAAATGAATCGAACTGGGGTAGATCAAGGTTTGCCAAAAAATTTAATAACTATTTTGGAATTTGGTGCTTCTCTCAAGGGTGCGGCGTTGTGCCAAAGAATAGAGATGAAAATGCAACCCATGAAGTTGCTAGCTTCCAATCTTTAGAAGATAGTGTTGACTACTATATGCTTAATATAAACAGATCCTATGCATATGAAAAACTTCGCATAATAAGACAAAATCATCGAAATCAAATGCACGCTATTTCAGGGATTGCTTTAGCAGATGGGCTTAATAAATATGCATTCCCAGGAATTGAATATATTGACTCTATTAAGTCATTAATTAAATCTAATCAGCTCGAAAGGTATGATTTTTTAAACTAAAAATAAAAAACCCGCGAATAGCGGGTTTTGAAATATGCTATGCTTGTAAGGTTTAACGCTTCGAGTACTGCTCACTCTTACGAGCCTTCTTCCTACCAACTTTCTTTCTTTCAACTACACGCGCATCACGTGTTACGAGTCCAGCACTCCTTAAACCAGGACGAGTCGCCTCATCATAAGCCATTAGAGCTCTTGTAACTCCCAACCTAATTGCTCCAGCTTGACCAGTATCACCGCCGCCCTTAACCATGATATTGAAATCAAACTTATTATGCATTTCAACAACATCAAGAGGTTGGTTTATAATCATTGACGAAGTTTCTCTACCAAAATATTCAGCCATAGGCTTCTTATTAACTGTAAAAACACCCTTGCCTTTAGTCATGTATACACGCGCTACTGATGTTTTTCTTCTTCCAGTTGCGTAAAAAATCTCTTTATTTGCCATAATAATATGCCTTAAATATCCAATACTTGTGGTTGCTGTGCAGCATGAGTATGCTCATTACCTGCAAAAACTTTCATTTTTCTAAACATTTCTCTTCCAAGAGGGCCTTTTGGAAGCATTCCTTTAACTGCCTTTTGAATAACTTCTTCAGGCTTTTTAGCGAGAAGATCTTTGAATGGAACTGACTTTAAATTACCAACATACCCTGTATGGTGATGATACATTTTGTCATTATATTTATTGCCAGTAACAGTTACTTTAGCAGCATTAACTATAACAATATAGTCACCTGTATCAACATGAGGCGTATATTCAGCCTTATGTTTGCCGCGAAGACGAGATGCAACTTCAGTCGCAAGGCGACCAAGAGTCTTGCCATCTGCATCAACTAAAAACCACTCTCTTTTTACTTCATCAGCTTTTGCACTAAATGTTTTCATAACTCACTTCTATATGTCGGATCAGAATAATCGGACCATTATAATCACTTTTTATTCATGATGTAAGTTTTCATATGGCAAATACACTAATTATTTAGGAATAAATTGCCTCTTTACTTCGGTTTTATTTTGATGTTAAGTCAAGCTCTTTTTTATAGAGTTTGGTTTCAACATCCATTAACCCCAACAAGGTATGAAACAAATTGTCATGTGTTTGTGCAACTTCTGCTTTTTGTTTAATAGAATCAACATCAAATACCTTTGATAGTGACTCATCAAACCACATGAATGCTGGAATTTTAATTTGCTCTGCTGGCGCCATAAAATATGGCATGCCATGCAAGTATATTCCATTCTCTCCAAGAGACTCACCATGATCACTGATATAAAGCATTGCAGTATCGGAAGTTTTGGCATTTTCTTTTAAAAGCTCAATTACTTTTGATAAAAAATAATCAGTATATAGGATGGTATTATCGTAAGCATTTATGATCTCTTTATCTGAGCACTCGTTCAACTGATTAGTTTTGCAAGCAGGTTTAAAAATTTCAAATTCTGCGGGATATCTTTTGTAATAAGCTGGGCCATGACTCCCCATGGTATGAAGAACTATGAGCACATCTTTGTCATTTTGTTTATCAATATACTCTTGTAAACCGATAAGCATCCCTTCATCCCTACACTCAGGGTTACAGATAGAATTTAACTCAGATGATCGGTAGTCTTTAAAAGTAATGCGATCAGCTACGCTCTTTGAACTTGAATTATTATCCAGCCAAAGGATTTTTGCGCCTGCATGACTAATAATATCAAGAGCGTTACTCATGTTTTTACCCTTGGCATGGCTATAATTAGAGCGATCAAGTAGTGAAAACATGCACGGCACTGAATATGCAGTATCAGTTCCACATGAGGTCATCTTTTTAAATGAAATAACATCCTCTTGCTCAAGATAAGGGTTTGTTTTGAGGTTATAACCGTTTAGTGACATGTGATCACTTCTTGCGGTTTCACCAACTACTAAAATTACTAAGCGCCTCTGATCTGATCTCTTTTTTATTTTTGCATCAAGACCAATCTCAACAAAAGGCTCACTTGAGGTTGCTATTTTTGAATCAATAAACTTACCTACAGAATATAAATAATAAGTCGGAGTTATATAAAGCCTTAAATCTTTATTTTCCCTCGCAAAAGAAGTGTAATGCTTTGAAAA
>TARA_B110000305_G_scaffold14048_1_pt1 | contig 12839 bp, 9 predicted proteins | sample TARA_B110000305 | Tara Oceans TARA_B110000305 (sample SAMEA4397930) | marine metagenome | biome: Polar Biome; feature: [SRF] surface water layer (ENVO:00010504); material: water (ENVO:00002006), including particulate matter (ENVO:01000060) such as... | depth 5 m | reverse complement strand
TCATCAAGAGTTAAAGACGTAATTACTTTTAGTAAAGAAGAAGCACTAAGATTAGGGCATGACTTTATTGGAACAGAACATTTAATGTTAGGCATATTAAGAGATGGTGAAGGAAAGGCTATTGATATTTTAAACTCTCTCTCTGTTGATATAATATATCTAAGAAAAAAAGTTGAAATTCTATCACCTCCTAATAGTGATAGTTCTTTCACATCAAATTCTAAGAAAAACCTTCACTTAACTAGACAAGCTGAACGTGCTTTAAAAACTACTTTTCTTGAAGCTAAATTATTTCAAAACTCAACTATAAATACTGCTCATTTAATTCTTTGCATATTACGTAACGATAATGATCCAACTGCTAAGCTTTTAAATAAGCTTAATGTTAATTATGAAAATGTTAAAGAGTACTATAAAGAAATGATAGAGGGTGATCTAGATGATGAATATTTAGACAGCTCTTCAGCTGCTGACTTTAAAGATGAAGAATCTTTTGAAAAAGACAATGAAAATGAAGATCCAATAATAGAGCCTGAAAAAACAAAAGTAAAATCTACAAAAAAAACTAAAACTCCTGTTTTAGATAACTTTGGAAAGGACTTAACTTCATTAGCTGAAAATGGTGAATTAGATCCGATTGTAGGAAGAAACGATGAAATCCAAAGAGTATCACAAATATTAAGCAGAAGAAAAAAGAATAACCCATTACTAATAGGTGAACCAGGAGTGGGCAAGTCCGCTATTGCAGAAGGTTTAGCTCTTAGAATTACTCAAAAGAAAGTTTCCAGAGTATTGTTTAATAAAAGAATTATTTCTCTTGACCTTGCAAGTCTAGTAGCTGGTACAAAATACAGAGGTCAGTTTGAAGAAAGAATGAAAGCTGTAATGAATGAACTGGAAAAAAACAGAGAGATCATACTTTTTATTGATGAAATTCATACAATTGTTGGAGCTGGTGGTGCTACTGGTAGTTTAGACGCATCTAATATGTTTAAGCCTGCCTTAGCTAGAGGAGAAATTCAATGTATTGGAGCAACGACTTTGGATGAGTATAGAACTTCTATTGAAAAAGATGGTGCATTAGAGAGAAGATTTCAAAAAATAATAGTAGAACCAACTAGTGAAGATGAAACAATAGAGATTTTAAATAATATTAAAATTAAATATGAGGAGCATCATAATGTTGAGTATACTAGTGAAGCAATACTAGCATGCGTTAAGCTAACTAGTAGATATATGACCGACAGATTTCTGCCAGATAAAGCTATAGACGCATTGGATGAAGCAGGGTCCAGAGTACATCTGAATAATATAGTAGTACCTAAGCATATCATAGATCTTGAGAGTGAACTAGAACTTATTCGAGCTACAAAAAATAATGCTGTCAAAAAGCAGAAATATGAAGAAGCTGCAAAATTAAGAGATGACGAAAAAATACTAGAAAGCAAATTACTATCTGCACAAAAAGCATGGGAGAAAGAATGTGAAAACAACAAAGAAATTGTAAATGAAGAGCATATTGCAGATGTAGTATCCATGATGACTGGAATACCGCTAAATAGAGTAAAGCAAAGTGAAATAAATAAGCTTTCCATATTACCTGAAATCATAATGAATAAGGTTATTGGTCAAGATGATGCTGTTTTAAAAGTTGTGAAATCGATCCAAAGAAATAGAGCAGGTCTTAAAGACCCAAATAAACCGATAGGGTCATTTATATTTTTAGGTCAAACCGGGGTTGGAAAAACACAATTGGCTAAAATATTAGCTAAGGAGTTATTTGATTCAGAAGACTCTTTAATTAGAGTGGATATGAGTGAATATATGGAAAAGTTTGCCATATCTAGATTAATTGGTGCGCCTCCAGGATACGTTGGATACGAAGAGGGTGGGCAATTAACAGAAAAAATAAGAAGAAAGCCTTATTCTGTAGTCTTACTTGATGAAATTGAAAAGGCTCATAAAGATGTTTTTAATATGCTACTTCAGGTATTAGATGATGGTTTTTTAACCGATAGCTTAGGTAGAAAAATTGACTTTACAAATACCATAATAATAATGACATCAAATATTGGTGCCAGAAAATTAAAAGACTTTGGTAATGGTGTTGGCTTTGGAACAAGTGCAAAAATAAATCAAGAAGGAAATAACTCAAAAAGCGTTATAATCAATGCTCTTAAGAAAGCCTTTGCTCCAGAATTTTTAAATAGAATTGATGATGTTATAATATTTAACAATCTACAACTAAAACATATTAATAAGATTATTGATATTGAGCTAGAAAAACTATTTACAAGAACTGAGGAATTAGGGTACAAAATTAAGCTGACTAAAAAAGCGAAAGATTTTATAGCAGAAAAAGGGTTTGACAAACAATACGGAGCTAGACCTTTAAATAGAGCAATTCAAAAATATTTGGAAGATGAATTAGCTGAGGAAATAATCAAATCTAAAATTCAGACTGGTGATAATATTAAAGTGGATTTAAATAAGGATAAGAGTAAATTAGTTTTAACAACTGTTAACCCTAAAAAGACTTCTAAAAAGTAAATAAATTATCCACAATTTTATAATCATCGATAAAGACTAGAGTTTTATTTATTTCTTTAGACATTATTTTATCTTCAGTAACGAATTCAACATGATCTCTGTACTGATCGATAAAACCAGTCAAACGTTTCGATGTCTTTAACGGTTTTTTAAAATCTAAAGCTTGTGTGGCATTGAAGAGTTCAATCGATAATATTTTTTTTACATTTTCAGTAATATCAAATAACAATATTGCAGAGTTAGCACCCATACTAACATGATCTTCTTGACCATTTGAAGAAACTATAGAATCAACACTAGAAGGAGAAGATAACTGTTTGTTTAAACTAACTAAACTAGCAGCTGTATACTGAGGTATCATAAATCCAGAATTTATACCAGGGCTATCCACTAAAAATGAAGGCAAACCTCTTTGTCCAGAAATTAAATTATAAGTTCTTCTTTCTGAAATATTTCCTAATTCAGATAAAGATATTTTTAAAAAATCTAAGACATAGGCTAAAGGTTGGCCATGAAAATTACCACCTGAAATAATCTTATCTTCTTTATGAAAAATAATAGGGTTGTCATTTACGGAATTAACCTCATTCATTATAACATTTTTAGCATAACAGATAGTATCTAAACTAGCGCCATGAACTTGAGGTATACATCTAAATGAATATGGATCTTGAGTATGAACTTTGTTCATTAACGAAATATCACTATTGTCTCTAAAATAATTAACTCTCTCAGCAACAATAGCCTGTCCGTTATGAGGTCTTACCTTTTGGATTAACGCGTCAAAAGGTTCTACCCTACAGTCATATGCCTCTAAAGAAATAGAGGAAATTAAATCAGACATGTAGGAAATTTTATAGGCTTCAAATAATAAATATATACCATACCCAGACATAAACTGTGTGCCATTTAAAAGCGCCAATCCTTCTTTAGATCTAAGTTGTAAAGGAAGGATAGAAAGTTCCTTAAGGACATCACTAGCGTCCTTTAAAACACCTTTATAAAAAACTTGCCCCTCACCTATTAATGGTAAGCTCAAATGAGCTAAAGGAGATAAATCACCAGAAGCACCCAAAGAGCCATGTTTAAAAATAACAGGCAATACATCATTGTTGTAGAAAAAAATTAATCTATTTAAAGTATCTAAATGGATCCCACTATGGCCTTTACTAAGAGTGATTATCTTTAACAAGAGCATGATTTTAACAATAGCTAAAGGAGTCTTTTCTCCTACTCCGCAAGAATGTGATAAAATTAAATTGTGCTGAAGCTTGCTTAAATCTTTGTCTTCAATACTAACATTGTATAATGAACCAAAACCAGTATTAATACCATATAAAGGAGATTCACTTTGGGTTATTTTTTTATCTAAATAATTCCTACATTCCACTACATTATTAATAGATTCATCAGATAATTTTAATACAAGGTCCTTTTCAATAATTTTATATATCGCTTCAATATCAAGTAATCTATTATCTATTATGAATTCCTTCATGTGTTTCTATCTATAATTAATTATATTACTAAACCAAATCAAATAAATAATTATGACTAAAGGTAATATTAAAGCAAATTTAGTAAATCTGTTTTTAGTTTTCACATTTTTCTCATGTGACTTAAACAATGATAAATTAACATTAATTTCTGGAAAGGTATTAAACCCTATTGGCGAAACAATAGAAATAAATGGCCCTGGAATAATGGAAGATGGAACTATTAACTCAACTATGCTTTGGACAACAAATATTGACAAAGACGGATCCTTTAGTGATACTTTAAATTTAAAAAAATCTGCTTATTATTATTTTATCCATGGCCGTGAAAGAATTCAACTATTTCTTGAGCCTGGCAATAACCTTATGATTGATTTAGATGCAAATGAATTTGATGAATCGATTACATTTAGCGGTTCTGGAATGGAAAATAATACATTTTTAAAAGAAAAGTTTTTATTTCAAGAAAAGAACCCATTAAATGTTATTGAAGTATCAAAACTAGAGAGTGTTGAATATATTAATACAATAGATTCATTAAAAAAATCTAATTATAAATTCACAAATAAATACTCAAGTATTAGTAGTCAATTTAAAGCTTTAGAGCTCAAAAATATCGATTATACTTACTTACAATTTATACAAAGATATCCTCTATATCATGAGTTTTATGCAAAAAAACAAGCCGTTTATAGTGATTCGTTTATGAAGCCCTTAGAGTTAATTGACTACACTAATGAAGAAGACTACCTTCTATATCCGACCTTTAAGCAATTAGTAATTTCTCATTATCAAAATATATTAGATAAGTCAGAAGATATTGAAGCAGATTTAAATGAATTAAATTTATCTGAATCTAAACTTATAAAAAAAGATTTAGTAGCTCAAGGAGTATATTATTTATCTGCAGGTAACACAAGGAACAAGGATGTATATGTAAGTCTAGTTAGCCTAACTAAAGAATTTAAATCAACTGGAGAAGATAGTTTGATAAATTCTCAACTAATTAATAAATTTAATACTTTAAGTAAATTAGATAAAGGAATGAAATCTCCAGAATTTACTGATTTTGAGAATTTCAAAGGTGGAAGCACTTCTCTTTCTGATCTTATAGGTAAGTATGTATATATTGATGTTTGGGCAACTTGGTGCGGCCCATGCATTAGAGAGATTCCAAGTCTACAAAAAATAGAAAAAGAATACCATGATAAGAATATTTATTTTGTAAGCTTATCAATAGATGACAGAAATAGACCTAAGTATAATTATGAAGCTTGGAGAAAGATGATAATTGAAAGAGAGTTAACAGGTATTCAACTTTTCGCTGATAACGCTTGGAAAACTGAATTCACTGCTGCCTATGGAATTGATTCAATTCCAAGGTTTTTACTTATAGATCCAGATGGTAATATTGTAAGTGGAAATGCCCCAAGACCTTCAGATCCAGCATTAGTAGAATTATTTACTAGTCTGGGTATCTAATGAAAAATAAATTTTGATTATTTTTCTTCATTATAATCTACATAATAGTTTTTATTTATCTCTAAATTTCTTTCGATCGTTTTAAGATGTTTCCAATCGGAGTCTGGAAATAGCTTAATAGTTTCTTTATCTAAGTTTATTTCAATTGGCATATTAAAACCATCGATAACATTACTCCATTTATAGTAAATCGAGCCATTATCAAAGTAGTATTCAAAAATTGGTATTCTTACATCTCTTAAATATTGATCAAAAACTTTAGTCAAGTCAACACTTAAAAAAGTAGAGATGTAATTCTCTATTTCTTTAGTAGTAACTGTTTTATGGTAAAATTCTTTATTTAATCCACGTAAAACATTTCTCCATTTTTGATCATCTCCACATATTGCACGAATTGTATGCAGTAAATTAGCCCCTTTTGAGTACATATCACCTGACCCTTCTCTATTAACATTATAATCACCAATTATTGTTTTAGTATTTCTAATACCTCTTCTAGTCCCGATAACATATTCTGAAGAAGCTTCTTTTCCATAATGATAATCAAGATATAAATTTTCCGAGTAAGTAGTGAAACCTTCATGAATCCACATATCAGCAATGTCTTTGTAAGTAATATTGTTTGCGAACCACTCATGCCCAGATTCATGAATAATTATATAATCAAACTTCAACCCCCACCCTGTTCTGGAAAGATCTCTTCCTAAATAACCCTTCATAAACTTATTTCCATAAGTTATCGAACTTTGGTGTTCCATTCCTAAATAAGGAGTCTGCACTATCTTGTAGCCATCTTCATAAAAAGGATAAGGTCCAAACCAGTGTTCAAATGCTTCTAACATTTTTGGAACTTCTTTGAAATGTTCTTTTGCTTTAGCTAAATTATAGCTAAGAACAAAATAATCTAAATCAAGGTTCCCATTTTCTCCATTATAAACTTCAGAGAATCTTACATAATCTCCAATATTAATATTCACACCATAATTATTGATAGGGTTATTAACAAACCAATGAAAGGTATTAGAGTCTTTTCTTTCTTCAATATTAATTAATCTTCCATTAGAAACATTAGTTAAACCTTTGGGAACATTTACACTAATTTTCATACTATCTACTTCGTCATACATATGATCTTTATTAGGCCACCAAACACTTGCCCCTAAACCTTGACAAGAAGATGCGATAAAATGATTGCCATTATCATCTTTCTCCCATGAAATACCACCATCCCAAGGAGCATTAACTGCCTCCCTTGGATTTCCCTTATAAAACAATTTTATTTTTTCTAAGGAACCTACTATTTGATTTTTTTTAAGAGTGATAAAGTAAGCATTTCCATCCTTTTGAATTTCTAATTCTTCACCATCTTGTTTTGCTTTTAGTAATTGAAGAGGTTCTTGAAGATCAATCTGCAGAACATTATTAGAATTTAAAACTGTATAATACACTAAATTAGATCCTTCAATATATTTTTTTTCTGGCTTTACAGAGATATCTAAATGATAGTAATTCAAATCCCACCAAGACCGTTCTGGTGTAATAGATCCTCTAAGTGTGTCTTGTCTAGTTGTATTATTCTTTAAATCCATTAATCCTTGAGAAAAGGAAAAGCAGCTAGCAGAAACACAAAAAAGTATTGTTAAAAAAAAACGCATAAATCAGGTTTTATAAATGTTTAAATAATATATAAATTATTAATTTTACATAATATAAAACAATATATGAAAAATACAGAACTCAACGATATTCATGTTAGCTTAGGAGCTAAAATGGTAGAATTTGCTGGATATAATATGCCTGTACAATATGCAGGAGTTAAAGCAGAACATTTAGCTGTTAGAGAATCAATCGGAGTTTTTGATGTTTCTCATATGGGTGAATTTTTTGTTTCGGGTGAAAATTCGTTTGCTTTTTTACAATCAATTCTTAGTAATGATTTATCAAAACTAGTTGATGGACAAGCACAATATACTTGTCTGCCAAATGAAACAAATGGTATCGTCGATGACTTAATAGTTTATAAGTTTAATATAAATAAATACATGCTTGTTGTCAATGCTAGTAATATAGAAAAAGATTGGAATTGGATAAATTCAAAAAATAGTCATGGAATTACGATTAAAAATGAATCGGATAACTATTCACTTTTAGCTATTCAAGGTCCAAATGCTATTCAAGCTATGCAAAGCTTAACTAATGTTGATTTAAATCAAATTCCATTTTATCACTTTGCAGTAGATAACTTCGCAGGATTTGAAAACATTATTATATCTGCAACAGGTTACACTGGAAGTGGTGGTTTTGAAATATATTGTAAAAACAGTCAAGTAATAGATATTTGGAATAAAGTATTTATGGCTGGTGAAAAATTCAATATTAAGCCTATCGGATTAGCAGCAAGAGATACTCTTAGATTAGAGATGGGATATTGCTTATATGGTAATGATTTAAATGAAAACACTTCTCCTATTGAAGCTGGATTAGGCTGGATAACAAAATTCAATAAAAAGTTCACAAACTCTGAATACCTTAAAAATGAGAAAGAGAACGGCCCTGAAAAAAGATTAGTTGCATTTGAAACAATCGAAAGAGGTATTCCAAGAAAAGATTACGAGATTTTTTCAGATACTGAAAAACTTATAGGAATTGTAACTTCTGGCACTATGTCTCCTAGTTATAGTAAAGGAATTGGTTTAGGTTATATTAATACCAATTACAGTAAAACTGACAGCTATGTTTTTATTAAAATAAGAGACAAATTAATTAAATCTATAATTGTTAAACTTCCATTTAAAGCCTAACTAATTAAACACAAAATATTAATACTTGGTGGTTCTGGATATATTGGAAATAGTATATATAAAGAATTAAACCCATATTTTGATACTTATGCTACCTATTATAAAAACAAGAAACAAAGTTTAAATAAACATTTTTTTTATTTTGATCTTAATTCAGATGTTCCTGAGCAGATAAATGGAATTCTTAATAAAGTTAATCCATCTATAATTATATCAGCTTTAAAAGGTGACTACAACTCCCAAATTAACACACACGATCAGTTGGTTAGTTATATTAAAGACAATGATTGTAAAATCATATTTCTCTCTTCTTCAAGTGTATTTGATGGTTATAAAAACTATCCAAACTATGAATTTGATAAAACATTCTCAAAAAGCAAATTTGGTTATCTTAAAATAAAAATAGAAAATAAGCTACTAAGGCTTAAAGAGAATAAATACAGCATTATTAGAATACCTATGGTTATTGGAGTTAATTCACCAAAAATGAAAGATATAAAAAAACAAATATCGAAAAAAACAGCCATAGAAGTATTCCCAAACTTGATAGTAAATATTATCAATGACAACAAAATAGCATTATGTGTTCATCATATTATAAATAAAAAAATCGGTGGGATTATTCATTTAGGCAGTAGAGATTTAATACATCATGTAGATTTAATAAAAGAGGTAATAAAAGCTCTAAAAGTTAATTACTATAAATTTAAATATGTTTACACAACCAATGATGATAGGTATATAGCACTTTTTAATAAAAACAAAAAACTACCTAACTATTTAAACTTTACTATTAATTCGGTTATTAATTCAATTAAAATAAAATAAAGGTTTTGTATTTTGCATTAGTAAATAATTAAAAATTATGGGAAGAGCATTTGAGTTTAGAAAAGCAAGGAAAATGAAAAGGTGGTCAGCAATGAGTAAAGCCTTTACTAGAATTGGTAAAGATATTGTAATGGCTGTTAAAGAAGGTGGGGCGGATCCAGATTCTAACTCAAGGTTAAGAGCAATAATTCAAAATGGTAAATCGGTAAATATGCCGAAAGATAATATTGAAAGAGCAATAAAAAGAGCAAGTGACAAAAACCAGGGAGACTATAAAGAAGTTCTTTTTGAAGGATATGGTCCCCACGGCATAGCTATATTGGTAGAAACAGCAACAGATAACAATACAAGAACTGTAGCTAACATAAGAAGTTATTTTAATAAATGTGATGGGAATCTGGGAACATCTGGTTCTGTAGTTTTTATGTTCGATCACACTTGCAATTTTAAAATTGATAAAGAGAACTTAGACCCAGAAGAAATAGAGTTAGAATTTATTGATTTGGGAGTTGAAGAAGTATTTATTGAAGAAAATGAAATATTAATATATGCACCATTTGATTGTTTTGGTGTAATTCAAGCTGAACTTGAGAAAAGAAGTATCACAATTAACTCTTCTGGATTTGATAGAATTCCAAATATTACTAAGGAATTGAAAGAAGAAGAAATACCAGATATAGAAAAACTATTAGAAAAAATTGAAAATGATGATGATGTTCAAAATGTTTATCATACAATGAATTAAATTATGTTCGATAAAGCATTTAAGCATTTGAAAAAAGATCCAGTCATGAAATTTCTAATTAACAGGTATCATGACAAAATTAGTCTTGATGATTACAAATCTACAAACTATGCCCTATCATTATCAAATTTAATTATAGATCAGCAAATTAGCTTTAAGGCAGCTATAACAATAAAAAAAAGATTTGCTTTAATTATTCAAAATTTATCCTATGTAGAGATTTTGAATCTCGATAATAATAAGATTCAATCAATTGGTATTTCATTTAGAAAAGTAGAATACATCAAAAATGTGTTTTCTTTTTTCATAGAAAACGAAAAAAGGTTTATTGATTTAGATGCTGAAAAAATGAAGGAAGAATTAATATCCATAAAAGGTATTGGTAAATGGACTATTGAAATGTTTTTAATGTTTGAATTAGGAAAGCCTGACATTTTCTCGAAAGGGGACATAGCTCTAATAAATAGCGTTAAAAAAAATTATAAAATGGATGATTTAGATAACGATAAGCTAAACAACTTAATTAAAAGTTGGTCTCCATATAATAGCACAGCATCCTTACTTTTGTGGAAATCAGTAGAAGAAAAAGTATTTTTTAATTAAAGCTACGATCTTTGACCTTACCTTCTATTCCCTTAAAAAAACTTTCTATAAACTTAAAATCATTAGTAATATCATTGGTCAGATGAAAGGGTTCTGATATAGTATTTGTTTTATTTTTGTAGTCTAAAGTCACCATGATTATAGGAATATTTGCTTTTTTTGCAATATGATAAAAACCTGTTCTTAATTTATCAACCTTAGCTCTAGTTCCTTCTGGTGCTAATCCAATTCTAAATTCTGAATGCTCACCAAATATAGACGCTATTTTATCCACTTTATTTCCTTTTTTAAATCTGTCTACAGGAGTGAAATTTAACCATTTTAATATAATAGAAAGAGGAAAAAAAAACAATTCTTTTTTAGCTAAAAAACTAGTATTTACACCACATACAGATCGAAGTAAAATTCCTATGTAAAAATCATGCCAACTTGTATGAGGGACAGGAATAATAATACATTTTTTTAACTTCTCTGTAGAGAAACTAACATTTCCTTTAACCTTCCAGCCTAATATATTAAAGTAAATAAATTTTGTCAGAAATCTCATATAATTATTTTTTTAACCATAAAGAAATAGCTGATCCTAGATCTTCTTTAGTATCGATACCAACTCCTAAAAAATCAGTTTCTATCATTTTAATTTTATGTCCATTTTCAATAATTCTTATAGCTTCAATTTTTTCAGAAAGTTCTAATTTTGAAGGATTTGTTTTTGAAAAGTCAATCAAAGATTGTTTTTTAAATCCATAGACTCCAATGTGTTTATAATAATCTACAAAGTCACTATTGGAATCTCTACGAAAAGGAATTACACTTCTAGAAAAATATAAAGCATAATTATCATTATTAACAACAACCTTAACATTATTTGGGTTTTCAATTTCTTGAATCTCTGAAATCTTTATCATTAGTGACACATAGTCAGAATTATGCAATTCTTCAACTAACTTTTTGAGACTATTTGCATCGATAAATGGTTCATCTCCTTGGATATTTACAAAAGCATCAGAACTGATTGATTCACAAGCTTCAGCTATTCGATCACTTCCAGACTCATGCTGATTTTTGCTAAGAATAGAATTGCCACCCGAATTATGAATTTCATCGTATATTTCTTCATCTTCGGTCACAACATAAACAGAATCAAACAAATTTGTATTAACTACAGCCTCATAAGTTCTCAGAATAACAGATTTACCACATAAATCCATCATAAGCTTTCTGTCAAATCTAGAGGATGATAATCTAGCTGGAATAAGTGCGGTAACTTTCATAATAGAAATTTAAATCAAAAATACTGAATTATAGTACTTAATTAGAAAAAAACTCATCCTTAAAACCAATTAAATATAATTTCTCTTTAGCTCTTGTCAAAGCGGTATATAACCATCTTATAAAATCTTTATCTATTCCATTTGGAAGGTAAGGCTGTTCTACAAAAACGGATGACCATTGACCTCCTTGAGATTTATGACAGGTAATAGCATAGGAAAATTTAACTTGTAGTGCATTAAAATATTTATTATTTTTTACCTTCAAGAATCTCTTGTACTTAACTTTTTCAGAAATGTAGTCTTTCATTACCTCATTATACAAATGATTAGCTTTTTCATAATTTAATGAGGGTGTTTCCAAATTAATTGTATCTAACATCAAAACTGTATCAAATGGCTTCATTTTTGGATAATCTATCATTTGAATAGTTACTTCAGCAAAACGAAAATCATACAAATCTATAATTCTATTAATCTCCAACACTTTTATAATATCTCCATTAGCAATAAATCCAGCTTCTGAAGTACTCTTAACCCAATGGTAATTATTCTTTACAACCATCAAATTATCCCCACACGAAAGCTCATTTTCATTAAAAAGAATTCTATTTCTTATTTGCTGGTTATATAAATTAGCTCGCTTATTGGACCTAACAATCAATGCTGTTTCTTCTTTCCCAAGTGTATTATAACTGTCTGTTAGAGAGTTTATAATATCCTCTCCATCTTCAAGTCTAATTATGTCCTTAAAGTTTTTTAAATTAAATTTAAATTGATCAAAAGTTTTATTAACTAACGACTCTCTTAATATAGTAGCATTATTTAGTATCCCTGAGAGAACTTCTTGTCTAACAACTTCGTCAAGTTCGATTGTAACTACATTTTTATTATAATTGTTCTCAAGATACTCTGGATCAAGTGATGGGCTTAATCTAGAATTAACTGGGGGTAATTGAGCTGTATCACCAATAAATATGATTTTACAGTTGTGACCCGAATAAACAAATTGAATGAGGTCAGAGAGTAAAGAAGTAGTATCAAAAAGTTTTTTGTTTTGAGA
>TARA_B110000305_G_scaffold242190_1_pt1 | contig 12902 bp, 12 predicted proteins | sample TARA_B110000305 | Tara Oceans TARA_B110000305 (sample SAMEA4397930) | marine metagenome | biome: Polar Biome; feature: [SRF] surface water layer (ENVO:00010504); material: water (ENVO:00002006), including particulate matter (ENVO:01000060) such as... | depth 5 m | reverse complement strand
TTTGTTATTATCATTTTTAAGTTTAGATGATAAATACATTTCTTGAGTAAATCTTAAAAATGATACCCATGGATATTTATATTTTTTTTTATTTAATGAGTTCAATAAATTAGTTTTCATAAAATAATAATTCATATAATAAAATTGATAAATTTCATTTTTATTTATCTTAATTTTAGCTTTATCATCCAAGTTACTAATCTTATTTCTATAATCATTTATGTTTTTTGGGGTAATATTAAATTTATATGCACAATGGGGATTATTATAATCACAATTAATCACAGTAATACCTAGAAGAGGCAACTCATGTCCAACACTTCCATGAGTAGTTAAAGCAAAATCAATACCATGAGATATTTGATTAAATTTTGTTTTAGGATTTATAAGTTTAATATTTTTAAATTTTTTATTTATTTCTAAGATCGTTTCCATTGTGGCTGGATGATAATCTGGATGAAGCTTAATATACCAATTATAGTCAGTTTTATGTGAGATATTTGATAAAAAAATAAGCCATTCATAAAAATCTGTAAACATGTTTTTTCCATAAGGATGTGGATTATCAAAAAAATCATGTGGACATATCAAAACATTTGTTTTGTTTTTTGAAAATTTATATTTAGAAAATTTAACTTTACCTGAAAAAGCACTTTTTGTACTATAGCTCATATCAACCCCTACACGCCCACTTAATCTGAGCAAAAGCCTGCTTTTTGCAAATTTTATAGCTCTACTTTTTTCTTTAAATTTTAAGGTATTAAATAGTTTTTTATAATATTTGTGCACTGAAAGTTTAGTTGTTGAAAATTTCATCATACCATGACCATCACCCGCCAAAGTTATAATTGGTATTTTTTTTTTAAGTGCAAGTCTATTCAAAATATTAGTTTCAATATACATTCGATGACTTGTCATAATAAATTTAACATTGTTTTTTTTTAAATAATTTTCCCAGAATAAATAAATCTGATGTCCCTCATGAAACAATTTTTGAAATTTTTTATCATTGATATCTATTGTCGATTTATAAGACTTTCGTAAATAACTTTCATAAATATCCCAACCAATATTTAAACCTTTAAATTTGTAATTAAATAAGTCTTTTTTAGATCTTATCTTGATAATCTGTTCTAAATAAACTTTTTTTATCAGAAATTTATTTCGAATTTTGAAAAGAAAAAAACTTATATTACTAGCTCCTAATGAAGAATAAATTAAAAAGTAAATTAAATTATATCCCAAGTTAAAATATTTTAATTTTAAATTAAATATATTAGCAATATTTTTTAAGACAACATATCGATAAGCAAAATGATCTATCACTTCAAAATTATCAAATAAAATTTGACCCTTTTTTTTATTTGCTTGTTTTAAAAAAAAAATTTTTTTAAAAAGGTTGCTTGAGAATTCCTTGTATAAAAATTTAATAAGATCGATTGAAACTAATGATAGATTTTTTATAATGATTAAATAGATATTTTTTAATATGAGCATATTATTGCCATACATAGCATAAATAATTCATGATACAATATATAGTAAAAAATCAACTAAAATTAAAAAAAAATAAAAACATTAAATATTTAATTAATAAGTGATTTCTATTTAATAATAAAAAATATTTACCCATAAAAAAAATTAGATAAATTAAAATCTTACGATATTTATAAAAATAATTGTTACATTAACTGTTATGATTTTAATTCTTGTATAAGAATGTGAATATAATTAAAAATTTTATCTTGGAATTATTCGTTAATATTATCAAGATACTTCAATGGACTGTAAAGTGCTAACTTACTTTTATTACCTAAAAAAACCAAAATATCTATTTATTGTAATTATAAGGGCAAAAGGGATAGCTTTTAACTGCATTTTTAAAATCAAAAATATTACAAATTTGATTAAATGGTCTAGAGGATGAAAATAAGTTTTTAAAAATTTGAAAAAAAAATTACCTTGATTATTTTTTTGATAATTATGGTAATTGATGTCAGATTTTCCATAAAGCTGAAATTTTTTTTTTATATCAAAATAATTGTTCCCATTTGCTTGATCACAATTGACACCTAATATTCCTATTTGATAGTTATGAGCTAAAATTTGTTCTGATATGTCAGTATCATCAAATCCAATAGTTTTAATATTATAACTAACTTTTTCAAATATTTTTCTGTTAAAAATTGTTGGAGTTCCAATTACTTTAGAATTACCAGTTCTTCGAATGTATTTAAACCACATGTTTAAAGATCTATCCCAATAATTTAAAGGGTTTGATATTTGGAATAATGTTGTTGCAGCAACATAATTTGAGTTAAAAAAATGTTTTAACAAATTTTCAAAAAAATCTTGATCACATATATCGTCTGGTCCAGCCATAAAAATAAGATCTCCTTTTGAATTAATTACACCTAAATTTCGAGAGTATGACAAACCTTTTCCCTGATCAAATATAACTTTTATTTTCTCTTTTTTTAAATATTCTATCGACCCATCTATAGAATTGCCATCAATAACTATTACCTCATTTAAAGAACTTTTTTTATAGATAGGAATTGATTTTTTTAAATAATTAATTGAATTTTTATTCGATATAACAACAGAAACTTGATTTAATTTCATTTTTTATAATCTTTTATAATATCATTATAATTATTTACATAAAACTTATATAGATTAAAAAGATTTTAGATATGTTATAAATTAATAATTAATATAAATAATTTACTTAGAAAAAATTACAAATGACAAATAAAGATCTGATATTTTTTAATAATTTAAAAAAAGAAATTAAATATGCTCAAAATTTACTTGATAAAACCTATTCATTAAGTAGCGAAATTAAAGACACATTATCATTATTCTACAAAACTTTAAAAAATAAAAAAAAAATTTTTATTTGTGGTAATGGTGGATCAGCCAGTGATGCTGAGCATTTATCTACAGAGTTTCTTGTAAGATTAAGACCAAATGTAAATAGAAGAGCCTTCCCAATTATAAATCTTGGAACTAATTTGTCATTTCTAACAGCTTGTTCAAATGATTATAATTTTGAAATGGTATTTCAAAGATCATTAGAGTCTTTAGTTGCAAAAGGTGATATTTTGTGGGTTTTATCAACTTCTGGAAATTCTAAGAATATTATTAAAGTTTTAAAATATGCCAAGTCTAAAAAAATTAAAACAGTTAGTTTTTTAGGTAAAAATGGTGGTTTAGCAAAAAAATATTCAGATATAAATTTAGTAATTCCAAGCAATAATACAGCAAGAATTCAGGAAATTCATAAGTTCATTGGTCATTTTATTTTAGAACATACAGAAAATAAATTGATAAAAAAAGTTATAAATTAAAGTGAATAGTATCAATTTAGCAGAAAAACTAATTACAAAAAAAATCTACCTTAAAAAATTTGATAAAAGTTTTGAAAGAGATTTTTTAGAGTATTCCATTAATAAAGATTTATATAAATATTTTGAATATGAAATAAAAAAAATTAGAGATGCTAAAAATTATTTTAAGATTATAATTAATAAACAAAAAAAAGGAAAAGTTTTTTTTTATGGAATTATTTTAAAAGAAACTAATAAATGTGTTGGCTCAATTTCTATTAAAAATTATGATCATGTTAGAAAGTCTTTAGAGATTGGCTATGCAATAAACCCAAATTTTCAAAGAAGAAATCTATTTTATACTTCTGCAAAAACCTTAATTGAATATTTATTTAAAAAAAAAAAAATTAAAAGAATTTATGCAACTACTTCTGTCGACAATATTGGTTCAATAAAAAGTTTGAAAAAATTAAAATTTAAAAAAGAAGGTAGACTGATATCTTATTATATGATAAGAAAACAAAAAAATTACTACTCTGATGCATTTATTTATTCTTTTATAAACAATGAAATTTAACAAACCCACGTTCATTATTGCTGAGATAGGAATTAATCATAATGGTGATATTAAACTAGCAAAAAAGCTTATTGATATGGCTTGTATCAGTGGATGTAATGCTGTTAAATTTCAGAAAAGAACAATAGACATCGTCTATAAGAAAGATGAGTTAAATAAACCTAGAATAAGTCCTTGGGGAACAACACAATCTGATCAAAAAAAAGGACTAGAGTTTAATAAAAAAGAATATCAAGAAATATCTAAATACTGCAAAAAAAAAAAAATAATCTGGTTTGCATCAGCATGGGATATTCCAAGTCTAGAGTTTCTTGATAATTTTGATTTAAAATATAATAAGATTGCATCAGCAATGATTACCAATTTAGAGTTTTTGACTGAAGTTGCAAAAAGAAGAAGGCATACATTCATTTCTACTGGTATGTCTAATTATAAAATTATAGACAATGCAGTAAAAATTTTTAAAAAACAAAGATGCAGTTATGAGATTATGCACTCAGTCTCTACCTATCCCTGTCCTGAGGAAAGATTAAATTTACATCTAATTGATAAATTAAAAAAAAGATATAAATGCGATGTGGGCTATAGTGGACACGAAAGTACAGTTTCTCCAAGTATCATAGCTGTTCTATTGGGTGCAACAAGCATAGAGAGACATATAACTTTAAATAGAACTTCGTATGGGAGCGATCAAGCAGCTTCGTTAGAACCAAATGGTCTAAATAATTTAGTTAAAGTAGTTAGAAAAATTCCAAAAGTTTATGGAACAGAAACGAAAAAAATTTTAGATATAGAAATACCAGTAGCTGATAAATTGAGATACTGGGAACAGTAAAAAATTGATGAAAGTTTTCTGTTTTCTAACCGTTAGACTTAATTCAACTAGATTAAAAAATAAGTGTTTATTAAAATTTGGTAGTTTTAATTTTTTAGAGCATGCAATAGAAAGATCTCTAAAATTCAATTTAACACCACTAATATGTACTTCTGATAAAAAAGATGACAATAAATTAATTGAAATTGCAAAAAAAAGGGGGATCAACTATTTCAGAGGATCTTCAAAAAATAAAATGAAAAGATGGAAAGACTGTGCGGAGTATTTTAAAATAAATAAATTTCATACTGTAGATGTAGATGATCCATTTTTTGACCATAAAATGATCATTAAAAGCGTAAATCTTCTAAAAAAGTATGATTTTGTTAAACCCTCATTATTATCGCAGAAAGGCAATGGTTATGATGGCTACTCGTTTAAAACAAAAGTGTTAAAAAAGATTATTAAAAATCAAGATCTAGATAAAAATGAATTAGATACCGAGAATGTTGAAAAAATACTTGCTAAAGAAAAAACCTATTATATCACAAATAGACCCCCACATTATAAAACAAAAGTAAACTTTAGGGTTACACTTGATTATAAAGAAGATCATAAATTTTTAAATAGATTAAATTATAATACTGGAAATTTTGCAGACAGAAGTAAAATAAACAAATTTTTAAACAATAATTCATCTTTGAGGAAAATTAATTTTTTTAGAAATAGCGAATGGAAAAAAAGACAGGTCACTCAATGAAAAGAATTGGTTTTGGTGGAAAATTTGGAAAATACAATGGTGATGAATTTAACTTTGTTAAAAAGTTTTTTAATACTGAAAATAAAAAAGATAAGTCAATAGATTGGGTTAAAGATTTTGAAAATTCATTTAAAAAGATAACAACACACAAGTATGCTATCGCAGTAAACTCAGCTACATCAGGCTTACATACAGCTTTGAAAGCCATTGGAATTAAAAAAGGTGACGAGGTAATTTCTCCAGGATTAACAGTTGTCATGGATGCATTTGCAACAATTATATGTGACGCAACCCCAGTTTTTGTAGATGTAGAAAAAGACTCTTTTAATTTAGATATGAAAGATTTATTAAAAAAAGTTACAAAAAAAACTAAAGCAATCATCACAGTCTCACTTTTTGGATTACCATGTGATTATGATAAGATTATGAAATTTGCTAAGAAGAGAAAAATTATTGTAATAGATGATTCTGCTGAAACACTACATGGTTTTTATAAAAAAAAATTTTCAGGTTCTCAATCTGACATTGCTGTTTATAGTTTTGAGAACAAAAAACATATTTCTGCTGGTAGTGAAGGTGGCATGCTAACAACAAACAATAAAAATTACGCAAGAGAGATGAGGAAATTTGCTGGAATTGGATATGCAAATTTGTCAGCTGACTCCAATAAATCAATTATTAAATCAAAAAATTTTCAAAATCCAAATTATAAAAGACATGACACAATTGGATTAAACTATAGAATGAATCAAATCTCTGCTGCTGTAGGATTAGCACAACTAAAAAGATCGAAATTTCTTGTTAATCGAAGAATAAAAGTAGCTAAAATATTTCTAAAAGTAATATCTGATTGTAAATGGCTTATTCCTCAAAAAGCAAACTTTGAATATAAGCATAGTTTTTATAGCTTAGCGTTAAAGATCGAAAAATTTAATAATATTGAGGTCTCGTGGAAGAAACTTTACGATCTTTATAAAAAATTTGGAGGTGATGGATTTTATGCTTCATGGGTTTGTCCGTTTAATGAACCTGCAATTTCAAAATATTTGAGATTAAATAAAGTAAATAAAATTAAATACTTTTGTCCTAATTCTGTTCAGCTACAAAAAAAAATTATCTTAATTAAAACAAATTATAGAAACTTGAATGAAGCTAAATATCAAGCAAAATTGTTTAAAAAAACTATCAGATATTTAGAATTAAATCTCAGATAAAATTCTATTTATAAATAACAAATTTTTTTTATTTCGATTGTAGTTATTTGATCCCCTATATGCTTCCAGTATAAATTGTCCTTTATAATTTATCTTTTTTATATATTCAAAAAATAATTTAAAGTTGAACAATCCTTTTCCTAAATCTACACTTCTACTGTATTTACTTTTGTCTTTTAAATGAATATTTTTAACCATAGGAAAGATTTTTTCTTCCTTTTTAAATTTTTTTTTTAATCCAGCACTATTTCCAGTATCAAAATTAATAAAATAATTTTTCTTATTAAAATTACTTAAAAATTTTATAAATTGACTTGATGGTAGATCACTTTCAAAAATTATATTTAATTTTTTTTTGATAAGTATATTTTCAAATTCTTTAAAAAAAATTATTATTTTCTCTCTATCTTTATTGTTGTTAATTTTTGATTTTTCTAAGAGAGGAACCACTATATTCTTAATTTTCATATCAATACAAGCAAACAAGAATGATCTAAATTTATCTTTAAATAATAAGTATTTTTTTTTGTCTAATTTATGTGGTGGTTTGTGTAAAAAAAAATCTGCTGTAACACTATTTATCGCTATTTTATATTTTTTTTTTACCTTTTTAATTTTCATTCTTCCATTATGTTTCATTAATGGATTGTTATTAAATCCATAATAATCAACGACCCATTCAATATTTTTGATACCTAACAACTTGGATAATCTAAATTCATTCATCCATCTTTTTTTGGGGAATTGTAATTTGTGGTGTTGCTTGGTTGAAAATCTGCCTAGTTTTATTCCTATATTTCGGTTTACTAGTTTAATAAATTTTTTCTTTTTCATTTGATGATTATAATCTAATATATCAATTTAGATGCTTAGAAGTAAAAAAAAAAAAATTTATATGCCCTTGTCACTGGCGCTGCTGGTCTTCTTGGTTATTATCACTCTCAAGCCTTATTAGAATTGGGTTATGATTTGATACTAACTGATATAAATACTAAAAATTTATACGCTAATTTTCAAAAACTTAAAAAATTTAAAAAAAAGAATAAGATATTATTAGAAAAGTTAGATGTATCTGATGAAAATAATATTAAATTTTTAATTGATAAATATAGAAACAAATATATTTATGCTCTTATTAATAACGCATCTATTAATCCTGTTATTAATAAAAGTGGTAACTTTAACAACTCTGGTAAATTAGAAGAAATTTCAGTTGAGGAATGGAATAATCATTTAAATATTGGTTTAACTGGTTCAATGTTATGTTCTAAATATTTTGGTTATGAAATGTCAAAAAAGAAGGGGGGAATTATTATTAATGTAGCATCAGATCTTTCTGTCATTGCACCCAATCATGCAATTTATAAAAAAAATAATTTTAAACCTGTAACTTATTCAGTTGTTAAGCATGGTTTAATTGGATTGACAAAATATTTAGCTACCTATTGGCCTAACCAAAATGTTCGTTGTAATGCTATATCCCCTGGACCTGTACTTGATGGCCAACCCAAAGCCTTTATAAATAAATTAAAAAAACAAATCCCAATGAATAGATTGGCAAACAAAAATGAATATGTAGGAGCTATAAAATTTTTATGCTCTAAAGAGTCAAAATACATGAATGGTCATAACCTAATTTTAGATGGTGGTCGCTCTATATGGTAAATACTAAAGAAATGAGTTATCAAAAAATAACATAAATAATTCATGCTTCAATATATAGTTAAAAATATACTAAAATTAATAAACAAAAATAAATATTTTGAAATACAAATAATAAAAAAAAATAAAGATATTAACTATTTAATTAATAATTGGTTAAAAAAAATTCCTGAATTAAATAAATATAATTTTAAAAGAAATACAAAAAACATAGATAAAATTTATTCTTTTTATAAAGAAATAATTCCAGTTATTTTCAAAAATTCAAAAAATGTTTTTTTAAGAAATAAATTATATGAATTAAAATTTTTTGTGGAAAAAAAAGATAAAAAGAAAATTGATTTACTTATTTCAGAAATAAATTTTGAAGACTCAGTATTTGAAAGATCAACTAATTTAAAAAAAAAAAATAAGCAAAAAGAATTAAGAAATTATGAAAAAGCTTATGGGGCAAAGCTGTTTAATAATAAATATAAATATTTATGGAAAAACTGTGATAGAGAGAAATCGTTAGTATTGTATTTTAATAATAAACCTAATTTATTAAAAAATAAAAAAATTCTTCATATATCACCAGAAAAAAAATTAAAAGATTATCTCAATCTAAATAAAAAAAAATTATATATTAAAGAATATCTGACAAGTAATTTTGAAGATTTAAAAAGTGAAGAGCACGACTATTCTTATAATATTGAGAATATAAAAGAAAAATCATCAAAATTTGACCTAATAATTTGTCATAGAGTTATGGAGCATGTCTTTGATGATAAAAAGGCTTTTAAAGAATTAATGAGAGTTCTTAAAAAGGATGGAATCTTAAATATTTCTTTTCCTGAAACAACAAGTAAAAAAACAACTGAATGGATTTTTCAAGACTCAACTCATAATAATCATGTAAGACAATATGGTTATGATTTTAAAACTTTATTGGATAAAAATAAGCATAAGATAAAATTAGAAAATTTTCTTTTAAAGAAAAATAATAGTTTTCTTGCAAAAAATAAAATTATTCCAATGAGAATTTATAATATACAAAAATTATACAACTAGTTTTTCTTTAATAATATGAAAAATATAATAACTGCTTTTTTTTTTATTGCTCAAAATTTTAATTACTTCAATACAAAAAAAAGTAATATTTTACTTAAAAAATATACTTCAAATTATGAAGAGTTAAAACAAACAGGAATTACCGTTATTAAAGATTACTTTACTAAAGAAGAATGTAATCAAGTTATAAAAGAGATAAAAAACACTTTTGAAATTAAAAAAGATAAAATTTTAATTAGTGAAAGTTTAGACCATAGGCTTACCGGATTTGAAAAATTTAGCAAAAAAACTAATATTTTTTTAAATGACATGGATATAAATGAATTAATTAAAAAATATGAATGTAATGATAAAATGCAACAATCCACAACATTGGCAGCAAACATAAAATATAAAGAAGGTGGAAAGGGATCTGGAAATGGTTGGCACAGAGATAGAACTTTTTACAAATATAGATTTAGCAAGGCAATGATATACTTAAATGATGTCAACTTGAATAATGGACCATTTCAATATCTGGAAAAATCTCATAAAATTAAAAATATAATAAAATTCAATTATTTATTAAAAAAAAGTTATTCAGAAAAATGGTTTGATAATCTTGAGATCAAACTAGCAAGCCAAAAATTAAAACTAAATATTAGTACTATTATTGCAAATGCTGGGGACTTAATAATATTTGATGGTACAGGAGTTCATAGAGGTAAACCATTAATTTCAGGCGAAAGATTTACATTAACAAATTATTATAGATTTGATCCTAAAGAAATTTTACCATTTTAAAATAAAATTTATGTTTTTAAAAAAAATAATTATAAAAGTTAAAAATTTTTATTTTCGTAGACTAGAGCTCTTAAAAATTGTAAATCAATTCAAAAATATAGGATTTAAAAAAAAAATCTTAATAATTGCTAGCTCAAACTCTTCTTTAAAATTAAACAAAGGACCTAAAGTAGATAAATTTGATTATATTGTAAGATTTAATGGTGCTCCCACTAAAAATTTTGAAAATATAATAGGTTCTAAAACTAACATGATGTGTGTTAGTGAAAAACTTTTTAAAAAAAAATGTAAATTAATTGATAGTAAATTTTTAGATGAACTTTATTTAAAAGATATATTTGTAGTTTTAGAACATTCTATCAATAATGACTATAACTACAGCGAAATTGAAAAAAAAAATAATATTATTTTTTTTCCTAATTACCTCAACCACTATCTTAGATTTTTAACATTTTCTAAATTTAATTTATTTAAAAAAATTTATTATTTCATTTATGGAAAAAAAATGAGTATTGGACTAATAATGATCAAAATTTTTACCTTTGCAGGATTTAAAGTCCATATTTTTGGATTTGATTTAAATAAAAATAAGGATAACTATACGTATTACTTTAATGATAGGGTAAAAAGTCTTACAAAAGCTCATGATTGGAAACAAGAAAATAAAATTATAAGTAGAATGTTAAAAAATAAGGAAATATTTTTATTATAGATCACGTAGAGATTAATTTAATTAAATATTTATCAGACTTCAAAATCATATTTAATAATAAACCAATATTTTTTTTAAAAAGATAAAATGGTAATTGACGTCTTTATCTCTTTTTTAAAATATAATCACCAATAAACAAAAAATCTATTTTGTACTTGAGAAAACACTTTATCGCATCTTCAGGTGAATTAACTATAGGTTGGCCTTTTACGTTAAAAGATGTGTTAAGTAGCACGGGATTTTTTGTTTTTTCATACATCTTTTTTAATAGATCATAAAATTTTTGATTTGATTTGCTACTAACTGTTTGAACTCTACACGTATTGTCTACATGAACAGTAGCAGATATCTTTTTTTTCATTTTGGGTTTAACATCAAAAGCCACAAGCATATATTCACTTTTTTGATTAATGTTGAAATAATTTGTCGCTTGCTCTTCAAGTATTGATGGCGCAAAAGGTCTAAAATATTCTCTAAACTTCACATTCTTGTTTATATGATCTTTTGTTTGAATCGGATTAGGAGATGCTAGAATACTTCTGTTCCCGAGTGCTCGAGGGCCAAACTCGGCTGGGCCCTGAAACCAACCAATAACTTTCTTTTTAATTAAAACATCTGATGCAAAATCAATGTAATCTTGATTTTTAATTATGCTAATTTTTTTTTTATACTTATTAATTTCATTTTTAATTGTATAATTCGAATATCTTGATCCTAAATAACAATTGCTTTCAAAAATTAACTTTTTTTTTGGCTGGGTTTCTAACGAGCAATTGATAGCAGTACCAATAGACAGTCCTGCATCTCCACTAGCTGGTTGAATAAATATTTCTTCGAAAAGTTTTGATTTTACAATCGCTCCATTCATTGAGCAATTTAATGCAACACCTCCGGCTAAACATAGTTTATTTATTTTATATTTTTTTTTTAAATATTTTAGTTGATATAAAACCACTTCTTCTAATCTTAATTGAAGAGCTGCAGCAATATTTTTATGATGTTGAGTTATTTTATCTTTATAATTTCTTCTTTTTCCAAAAATTTTAATAAATTTTTCACTTAACCAAGTATTTCTTTCTTTATGGTAAGTTATCCAATCAGTATCAATTTTAATTTCTAAATTATTTTTACAACTTATTATTTCTCTAAAGATCTGTATATATTTTTTGTTAGTTTTGGGTATTTTTTTGTTCGGATTTCCATAAGATGCTAATCCCATTATAATTCCTTCATCACATGCATACCTCCATCCCAGATATGATGTTAATGCTGCATAAATTAATCCAAGAGAATTTGGGAAAACATTTTTATCATGAATAACTCTAATTTTATTTTTATTTCCAACAGCAAAATATGCTGTTTCTCCTTCTCCAACACCGTCATAAGAAACAACTAAAGCTTTTTTAAAATTACTTGGATAATAACAACTAGACAAGTGGTTTAGATGATGTCTGTAATATTTTATTTTACCCTCATATCCCAATTTATCTCTAATTAAGTTTTCTATGTTAAAGAATTTTTCAATATTTTTATTTTCATCAAGCAACATTTTAATTCTGTAGTCATATTTTAAAGCTGGCTCCAACCAAAATTTTCTAATTTGTCTTATTGGATCTGAGGATAAAGATATGTAATCAATTTCATTAATTTTGAAATTTGATAGTTTTAAACATTCACGAACTGCATTTATTGGAAATTCTGTAGTGTGTTTTTTTTTATTAAATCTTTCTTCCTCAAAAGCACAAATCAATTTCCCATTAACAATTAAGGCTGCAGAAGTATCATGTGTACCGATATTCAATCCTATTATATTCATAAAACTAACAACTATGCTTGCTACAAGGATTAATATTATATTGTAAGAATATAAGCATAATTAGTAATTTTTTAACATAGAAATATCTATGCCTATATCAAGATTTTTAAAAGGTCTTTTTTTTTAGTCAATACAAATCTATTAAAAATTTTTTTCAGTGCATAAATCAAGCCAATTGAGCT
>TARA_B110000305_G_scaffold70086_1_pt1 | contig 12934 bp, 10 predicted proteins | sample TARA_B110000305 | Tara Oceans TARA_B110000305 (sample SAMEA4397930) | marine metagenome | biome: Polar Biome; feature: [SRF] surface water layer (ENVO:00010504); material: water (ENVO:00002006), including particulate matter (ENVO:01000060) such as... | depth 5 m | reverse complement strand
ATTCAAAAGAAAATATTATAGTATTTTTACCCGATGTTTCAAATTAACAGTCTATCAGAATTATCAAAAGAGTTAAGGTATTTAATTGCATCTTTTATTATTGTTTTAACTGTTGGCTTTTTTTCTAGTATAAGTTTCGTGAATTATTCTAATAGTATTCAACCAAATGGGCTTGTAGAACAGTACAATGGAAATGAGTCTGATGTTAATGCAGAAGTAATGAAGTTTAAAAAGAGTGAAAGAGAAATTCTTACTATAATTCACTCTCATATTTTATCAATGTCAGTTCTCTTTTTTATTGTTGGGTTATTACTTTGTTTCACCCCTACCAATGTTTATTTAAAGTATTTTCTAGCTATAGAACCTTTTGTTTCAATTCTTTTAACTTTTGGCGGTATTTATTTTCTTTGGCTTGAAATACTTTGGTTTAAATATGTAGTTATTGTTTCTGGTTTTTTAATGACAATATCTTTTTTATTATCTGTAATATTAATTATTAAGGACCTCAGACTTTTCAAGGCTTAATTTTTAGTATATTTGCATGCAATTAATTAATAAGTTAATTGCTATGAATACAATCAACAAAAAATTTCTTGGAACTGGTCTAACTTATGATGATGTTCTCTTAGTTCCATCCTACTCAGAATTTCTTCCTAATGAAGTAGATTTAAAATCTAAATTTTCTAAAAATATAAATTTAAATATCCCTATTGTTTCAGCAGCTATGGACACAGTCACAGAGAGCAAAATGGCAATTGCTATGGCTCAAGAAGGTGGATTAGGTGTTCTTCATAAGAACATGTCCATTGACGAGCAGGCTAGTAAAGTGAAAAAAGTTAAAAGATCGGAGTCAGGAATGATTCTAAATCCTGTTACTTTGAAAAAAGACGCATTAGTTTTTGAAGCTAAACAATGTATGAAAGAATATAGTATAGGAGGAATTCCTATTATTAGTGATGAAAATAAATTAATAGGTATAGTAACTAATAGAGACTTAAGGTTTGAAAAAGAAAATAACAAATCTCTTTCTGAAGTTATGACAACAGCTAATTTAATTACTGCGAAAAAAGGAGTTACAATGGGGGAAGCAGAAGAGATTTTACAAAAACATAAGATAGAGAAATTACCAGTAATTGATAAAAATAAAAATCTAGTTGGCTTAATAACATTTAGAGATATTCAAAAGCTATCTCTTAAACCAATATCAAATAAAGATAAATTTGGCCGTTTAAAAGTTGCCGCAGCAATTGGAGTTTCTAATGATTCTTTATTAAGGTGTAAAGCCTTGTATGAAGCTGGAGTAGACGCAATAGTTATAGATACAGCTCATGGACATTCGAAAGGAGTTACAAATATTTTAAAAAACATTAAAAAAGACTTTCCAAAACTTGATGTTATAGTTGGGAATATTGCTACAGCAGAAGCTGCGCTTTTTTTAGTAAAAGCAGGAGCAGATGGCGTTAAAGTTGGAATTGGTCCAGGGTCAATTTGCACAACCAGAATCATAGCTGGAGTTGGTTATCCTCAATTATCTGCAATTAACGAAGTGTCTAATGCTATTAAGGGTTCAGGTGTATCAGTAATTGCTGATGGTGGAATTAAATACACAGGAGATATTACTAAGGCAATTGCTGCTGGTGCAGATTGTGTGATGTTAGGTTCTCTTTTGGCTGGAACAAAAGAATCTCCAGGTGAAACTATTATTTATGAAGGAAGAAAATTTAAGACATATAGAGGGATGGGGTCTATTGAAGCTATGCAAAAAGGAAGTAAAGACAGATATTTCCAAGATTCAGTAAATGATTCAAATAAACTTGTTCCAGAAGGAATTGTTGGAAGAGTTCCTTACAAAGGAGAGTTACTAGAAAGTATTCATCAATTTTCTGGTGGATTAAGGTCTGGAATGGGATACTGTGGAAGTAAAAATATACAAGAATTGCAATCAAAGGCTCAATTCGTTCAGATCACAGGAGCTGGTCATAGAGAAAGTCATCCTCATAATGTTACGATTACTAAAGAATCACCAAACTATTCTAGATAATATTATTTTGAGAATAAAAAATTTAACATTTATTGTTTTTTTCATTCTATTTTCTGGTTGTCAGTATTTTAAAACTAAACCTGAATCATCTTTAGCTAGAATTCAAGACAACTATTTGTATTTTGATGACATTAAAAATATGATGCCTAAGAATATGTCAAAAGAAGATAGTCTGATATATATAAAAAATCAAGTTTTTAAATGGGCAAAAAATCACATTCTTTATGAAAAAGCTTTAATCAACCTTGATAAAAACGAACAAGAAGAATTATTAGAGTTAGTGCAGTCTTATAAGAATGATTTACTTTCCCATTATTATCAAGAAAAAATAGTTAAAGCTCTTATGGACACCTTGATTTTAGATAAAGAAATAAAAGATTATTATGATACAAATAAATCAAACTTTAAATTAAATCAGGATCTAGTAAAAGGCAGGTATTTGAAAATTAAAAGTGATAATTATAACATGAATGATGTTATAAAAAGGTTTAAAAGGTTTAATGATAATGATATTTCTTTTTTAGATTCAATCTCTTTACAATTCACTTCTTTTTATTTTAATGATTCTATATGGGTTAATAAAAACACCTTTTTTAATAGACTTCCAGAAATTAACAATTATATAAAAAATAGGATTATAAAAAACTCATTATTTTATCAATTAGAAGATTCTTTAGAATTATATTTGATTAAAATAAATAGATCTATTTTTAGAAATGATTTAGCTCCTATTGAGTTTATTAGGCCTACTTTAAAACAAGTGCTTTTAAATAAACAGAAATTAGAGTTTATTAGTAAATTTGAAAAAGATTTAATAGATGATGCAATACAACAAAAAGATTTTGAATTTTATGAAACAAATAAGTAAATATTTTTTCTCAACGATTATACTATTATTTTTTAATTTATCTTTTTCTCAGGTTGATAATAGTTCAGATGCATTTCAAAATAAAATTAAAATTGATGGCGTTTCTGCTGTAGTGGGTGAGTACGTAATACTTGAATCTGATGTAGACAAGACTTTAATTGACCTTCAATCACAGGGAGTTTCAACTCAAAGCATTACTAGATGTAGTTTGTTAGGAAAACTGATGGAAGATAAACTATATGCTCATCATGCAGAACAAGATAGTTTAGAAGTAGATAATAATCAGATATACGCTTATGTAGATAGAACAATCGAATACTTTGTTGATCAGCTCGGTAGTTTAGATAAAGTAATAGAGTTTTATAAAAAGAAGGATGAACAGTCTTTTAGAACCGAACTTTTTGAAATTAATAAAGTGAATCAATTGTCCGAAAAAATGCAAAGTAAAATTGTAGAGGCAATTGAAATAACTCCCGAGGAAGTTAGACAGTTTTTTAATTCAATTCCGAAATATGAAAGACCCGTGTTTGGAGCTGAGCTAGAATTAGCTCAAATCGTTATTAATCCTGAAGTTTCGTCTGAAGATGAACAAAAAGTTATTGACCGTCTTGAAACTATAAAAAATGATATAGTTGTTAATGGTTCTTCATTTGCAACAAAAGCTATTTTATATTCTCAAGATCCAGGTTCAAGATCTACTGGAGGAAAGTATACTCTAAATAGAAATAGACCTCAAATGGTAAAAGAATTTAGAGATGCTGCTTATAGATTAAGAGAAGGTGAGGTTTCTGATCCTTTCAAGACACCAAATGGATGGCATATCATAAAAGTAGATAAAATTAGAGGACAAGAAGTAGATGTAAGACATATATTATTGATTCCAGAAGTTACTATTGATGCTTTGGCTGAAGCTAAAAGAACTATTGATTTGATCAGAAAAAGAATTATTGATAAAGAATTGACCTTTGAAGAAGCTGCAAAATCTCTTTCAGATGAGGAAGAGACTAAAAACAATGGAGGGGTTCTTATAAATCCTACAACTGGCGATACTAAATTTGAACTTACTAAAATGGATCCAGTTCTTTACAGCCAAGCTCAAAAATTAAAAGACAATGAAATTTCAAATTCTCTACTGGAAGAAGATAGAAGAGGAATTAAGAAATATAAAATCATAAAGGTTAGTAACAGGTTTGATGAACATATTGCTGAGTACTCTCAAGATTATATTAAAATAAAAGAGTTAGCCTTAAAAGAAAAACAGCTTAAAAAAATTCAAAGTTGGATGGTTGAAAAGATTGATGAAACTTACATCAACATAAACAAAGATAATAAAGACTGTAATTTTACTAATAAATGGGTAACAAAATAATTTCCTTTTTAATTTCTACTAGACTTACTGCATTTTTATTTATTTTATTCGCCTTATCAATGGCTGCAGGTACTTTTATAGAAAATTACTATAGTACTGATACTGCTAAAATTATAATATATAATGCATTTTGGTTTGAGATAATTATAGGGTTTTTTGTAATAAACTTTATTTTAAATATCAAAAGATATAATTTGTTAAGGTTCGAAAAATGGCCAGTTCTAATGCTACATGTTTCTTGGATATTAATAATAATAGGTGCTTTTGTAACACGTTATATTGGTTTTGAAGGAGTCATGCCAATTAGAGAAAATAATACATCCAAAATATTCTTATCCGAAAAAACTTATCTAACTGTAATGGTTGACGGAGATATTAACGGAGAGGTTGCTAGAAAAATATTAGAAGATGACATGTTACTTTCTGAGCATGTAAATAATTCTTTTATATGGAATTATGACTTTAATAATCAGCCTTTTACAATTGAATACGTTGATTTTATTGAAAATGCTAAAGAAGATTTAATTGAAAATGAAAACGGAGACCAGTTTCTAAAGATTGTAGAAGCTAGTGGAGGTGATAGGCATGATCATTTTCTTAAATGGGGAGATGTGACCAGTATACACAACATATTATTTGCTTTAAATAACCCTACTGATGGAGCTATTAATATTAATATTATTAATGATGAATTAATTATAAATAGCCCATTTGAAGGAGATTTTTTAAGAATGGCTGATCAAAATAAAGGCCAATTAATTGAAAATTCCAATCAGCCTCTACAACTAAGATCATTATATAACGTTGCAGGTTTACAATTTGTTTTTCCAGATGATATTATTAATGGAAAATTTGAAATTGTAAAGTCTAAGGAAGAAGGAGTCTTTAATGATGGGTTGTTTTTAAAGATATCAACTGAGAATGAATCTAAAGTAATCGGTCTTTTGGGTGCTAAGGGAATAGTAAATGATTTCAAACAAATTAGAGTAGGAGAATTAGATTTTTTATTAAAATATGGCTCTTTAGAGTATGAATTACCCTTTGAAATAAAATTAAATGACTTTATAGCTGAAAAATATCCAGGTACTGAAAAAAGTTACAGTAGTTTTATGAGTAGAGTGACTGTTTTAGATGATGTAAATTTCGATTATGATATTTATATGAATCATATTTTAAATCATAAAAAATATCGTTTTTTTCAAGCTTCTTTTGATCCGGATGAAAAAGGAACTGTTTTATCGGTAAATCATGACTTTTACGGAACTGGGATAACATACATAGGATATTTTTTATTGTATTTAGGATTATTAGGAATTATGTTTTTTGGAAAAACTAGGTTCAAGGATTTAGCTCTTCAATTAGAAAAAGTTAAAATTAAAAAGAAGTCACTTTTAGTTTTCTTTTTAATTTTTTCAAGTTTGGCATTCTCACAAGAAAATCATGAGCATGCTAAAACACAAAATTTAAATCAAATTGATTCTTTAATAGTTAATAATCCAGTAAGTATAGAGCACTCTGCCGATTTTGGAAGATTGGTTATACAAGATTCTGGGGGAAGAATGAAACCTTTAAATACTTTTGCATCTGAACTTTTGAGAAAGGTTAGTAAATCTGATAAGTATAAAGAATTAAATGCAGATCAGGTATTATTATCAATAATTAAAAGCCCATACCTATGGTATAATGTTCCTATTATCTATTTAAAAAGAGGAAACGATAGCATAAGAAAAATTGCTGGAAGAGATAAAAAAGAAAAGTACGCTTCATTTGTTGATTTTTTTGATGACAAGGGTAATTACAAATTATCTACACAACTTGAAAATTCTTATAAATCAGCATTACCTAATCAGTTTGAAAAAGATTTTATTGAAATAGATAGAAAAATAAATTTACTGTTTTCAGCATTAGAAGGTAAAATTTTAAAAATATTTCCAATCCCTAATGATGAAAATAATAAGTGGGTTTCTTTTTCTGAATTAGATCCTGATTCATTTAGTGGTATAGATTCTTTATATGTTAAAAATGTTTTACCTCTTTACTTAGGCTCTTTAGAAAAAGATATAGATTTAGGAGATTACTCAAATTCAAAAAAATTATTGGAAAGTATTAAGGGATTTCAAACAAAATATGGTTCAGAAGTTCTTCCTAATGAAAATAAAATTAAAGCTGAAATATTATATAATAAATATGATGTTTTTAAGAAATTATTTAGTTGGTACATGTATATAGGAACCTTGATGTTTGGGTTTTTAATATTTCAAATATTTTATGAAAATAGATATGTTAATTCATTAGTTTCTTTTTGTAAGATTTTAATTTTTTCATTGTTTGTTCTTCATACTTTAGGACTTGTAGCTAGGGGTTATATTGCAGGTCACGCACCTTGGAGTGACGCCTATGAGTCGATGATTTTTGTGGCTTGGGCAACTGTCGGTATTGGCCTTGCTTTTGGCAGGAAGTCAGACTTAACTATTGCAGCTACTTCTTTTGTTGCTTCAATGATATTAATGATTGCTCATTGGAGCTGGATGGACCCTGCAATAGCCAATTTAGTTCCAGTTCTTGACAGTTATTGGTTGATGATTCATGTTTCAGTAATAGTAGGTAGTTATGGTCCATTTACTCTATCAATGATTCTAGGTATTGTTTCTTTGATTTTGATTTTGATTTCAAATGAAAAAAATAAAAAGAAGATAGAACTTAATTTAAAAGAATTAACCATAATTAATGAGCTTTCACTTACTGTTGGATTGATTATGCTGACAATTGGTAATTTTCTTGGAGGTCAATGGGCTAATGAAAGTTGGGGAAGGTACTGGGGGTGGGATCCTAAAGAAACCTGGGCGTTAATTAGTATTTTGATTTATGCCTTTGTGTTACATATGAGGTTAGTACCTGGACTTAGAGGAAAATGGATATTTAATTTAATGACAATTTTAGCTTTCTCTAGTATTATGATGACTTATTTTGGTGTTAATTTTTATTTATCTGGTTTACATTCATATGCTAGTGGAGACAAAGTAATTACACCAGATTTCGTGTATTATTCATTAGCTTTTGTTTTAATTTTAGGGTTTTTATCCTATTTCAAATATAAAAAACACTTTAAATAAAAGTAAAGTTCATTTAAAAGCCTGATGAACTTTACAAAATAGATATATTTTTAATTATCGGTATGGTTTTTGAATAGTTATAAATTATAAATTGAATGGATGAATTATTTTAAACTTATTAAAGGAATATCTTTTGTATTTATACTATACTCAACTATTTCTTTTTCTCAAGTAGAGACATCTAAAAGAAAAATAGAATTATTACCCCCAGTTTCTTCAGCTTTAAAGAATATTCAAATTAGTCCTAAAAATCCAAATTATTTTTCACTAACTAAGAAATCGGAATCTAAAAAGAAGTCTAATTTAATGTATAACGATGAAACTTTTTTAAACCCAGGAGATATATACCTTAAGAAACTCAAGAAAGAAAAAGATAAAAATCCTAATGATTACAGTAAAGGTTCTTATTTAGGAGACGTTTCTACTATCTCAGAATATGTAAATATTTTGTGTAGAGATTTTGAATATGTTGATGGTGATAGAGTAAGAATTCTGGTTAATGATTCCATTGTCATTTATAATCTATATTTAGATAATTCTTTTGCGGGCTTTAAGCTCCCTTTAAATAAGGGATTTAATAAAATAGATTTCATTGCGCTTAATCAAGGTGAATCTGGACCTAATACTGCTGAGCTTAGGGTTTTTGATGATAATCAAAAACTTATTTCTTCAAATCAATGGAACCTCTCTACGGGTGCAACTGCAACTTTTATCGTTGTTAAACAATAACATCTTTATTAGTATGTTTTTTTTTATATTTCCTTATATTAGAATTCTAAAATTATAATATTATGAAAAAAATTACATTTATGTTAATAGCACTTATTACATTTTCTGTTAGTGCTCAGAAAAAGAAAAATGGAACAGTTTATGTTAATCATCCTGCAATTGATATGGTTGAATCTTTTCAAAATGCATGGGTAAGCGGAGATTTAGAAAAAGCTCAATCTTATTTGGCTGATGATTTTAGAATCTTTAATGGAGTTGGTTTAAATAAAGGGGCTAAAGGCTGGACCAAAACTCAGTTTGTCTCAAATATGACTTGGTGGGTAAACACCATGGATTATTTTCAAATTAAAAGATCTGAAGGCGCGTATCCTGATGCAATAGAATACAAAGAAGGTAATCAACTTTGGGTTCAAACATGGGATCATTTATATGGCGTAAATAAAGAAACTGGAGCTAAATTCGATGCTCCTGTTCATAGGTTATATTTAGTTAGTAACGATAACAAATCTATAAAAGCTGTTCAAGAATACACAAATGAGGCTAGTTTTATAAACATGCGTGATTCATATGCTCAAAGAGAAAATGGTAAAATTTACATTAACCATGAAAATATTAATTCAGTTAGAAAACTAATGTATGCCTTTGCTAACGGAGATGTAGATAAAGCGTTTAGTTTTTTTCACGAAAATGCGACGTATATCGATATAAATGAATCAAAAGGAATGAATCAAGAGGGAATAAGAGCTAGAGATGCTAAATTGTTAGCAGGCTGGATTTTATCTTCCCTTGATGAATCTGGGTATCCAGATTATCTTGAATATGACTGGAGAGAGTCTAAAGTTGTTCAGTCTTGGTGGAATTTCACAATGGTTCGACAATCGGATGGTAAAAAAGTTGTAGTTCCTATTTATTATTTAGATGATTTTGATAATGATGGTAAAATTACAAAGAGAAATGCATATTGGAATGCATCTTTATTGAAATAAAAAATTAAATTATTTAATAAAAAAAACCCACTTATTAAGTGGGGTTTTTTTTTACCACGAATCGATAAATCCTTTATATTTTTTTTCTTTTAATGAGTAATGCTCAAAAGCATCTAAAATTCTTCCCCTTGTTTCTTTAGGATCGATAACTTCATCTATTTCCATCGTTGATGCCGCATTGATTGCTTTTCCTCGATTATAAGCTTCTTTAACTAATTTATTATAAAGTTTATCTCTTTCTTCTTTAGAGTTTGTACTATCTAATTCTTTTTTAAAACCTAGTTTAACGCTTGCTTCAAGTCCCATTGGACCAAATTCACCAGTTTGCCAGCTTAGGGTCATATATGATTCATGAAAATTTCCTCCTGCCATTGCCATTGAACCTAATCCGTATGCTTTTCTAAGAATTATTGTCATAATAGGAACAGTTAAATTAGCGCCATTTAAAAATAATCTTGATGTTTTTCTAACAAGCGCAAGTTTCTCATGGTCTGGACCTACCATAAAACCTGGAGTATCACAAAATGAAATTATTGGAAAATTAAATGCATCACATAACTGCATAAATCTTGAAGCCTTATCGGATGCATCACCATCTATAGCCCCACTCAAGTACTTTGTACTATTTGCTATAACACCAACAGGTTTTCCATTAATTCTAGCGAGTGATGTTATCATATTTTTTGCAAATCCTTTTCTAAGTTCTAAAACAGAATTTTGATCGAAAATTAATTGAAGTATTTTTGTGACATCGTATGCATATTTTCGATCTTCAGGAATTAAATTTTTTAACAGGTTTTGATCTGAAACATTCCATTTTGGTGTGTTTCCTTGAAAATAGGAAAGATATGTTTTAACTTTTTCAACTGCTTCTTTTTCGTTTTCTACTAAAATATCTATAACTCCATTATTGAATTGAACTTTTGATGGACCAACCTCCTCAGCTTTAAAGTCTCCTAAACCACCTTCTCTAATCATTGCAGGTCCAGCCATTCCAAGAGAACTGTTTTTAGTAGCAATAATCACGTCAGCACATCCAGCTATAGCCGCATTACCTGCAAAGCAATTTCCTGAAACAACTGCTATTCTTGGTACTTTACCGCTTAATTTAGCAAATTCTGACCATGTAGAAAGATCTAATCCACCAGAGTTTATAGAATCAAAATCTATGTCTCCAGGTCTACCACCACCACCTTCTACAAAAAATACTATAGGAAGATTACCTTTTTTTGCTATAGATATTAATCTATCTGTTTTTTTATGATTAAACCCTCCTTGCGTTCCCGCCAGCACCATATAATCATAACTCATTATACAACATTTGGATTTTTCTTTTCCAAAGAAATTCTCATTTATACTCCCAAGCCCTGCAACTAATCCATCAGCTGGTGTTTTCTTAATTAATTCTTTTTGAGTCAATCTTTTACTTTGACCTGCCACTAATAGTGAACCTAACTCTTTAAACGTCTCTTTATCACATAGATGTTCGATATTTTCTCGTGCAGTTCTTAAACCCTTTTCATGTCTTTTTTTAACAGATTCTTTTCTGCTTTTATCTTTTAAAAATTCTTTTCTATCGTATAATTCTTTTAAATCTTTTCTCATAAATTTAATTCTTAAACAAATGTTATCATATCACCTTTCAGATGAGGTAGCTCATTAAAAGATAATAAGTTTATTTCATTATTTGAATAAAGTAGTGAAGAAAAAGAGGTGTTTCTTACAGAAAAATTTAAGTCAGCAACTACAATTTCATTATTTATTTTTAACACTTCACTTACAATTGAACTTATAGTTCCGCCAGATGAAAAAATACCAATAGTTTCACCTTTTTTTGTGTCATTTAAAATTGATTTTAGTGCATTTACAGAATTAAATCTAAATTTTTTCCATGGAATAATACCTTCAATAATTATTTCATTTTTCACCCACTTGTGTAAAAAATATTTAAACCCTAACATCATATAAGAATGCTGGTTCTTTGGGTTATTTTCAATTTTATCTTTTAATGTTTTGATGTAGGGGTCATTAAGTATCATTTTAGGAAATTCAGATTTCATAGCTTGAGTCGCTTGATGCTCATTAAGGTCTTCTAGTACTTTTGGAATTGGAATTGGAATTCCAGATTTATTATATTCTTCAGAAACTATTTCAATTGTGTGTTGCTGTCTTCTTAAATTTCCAACATAAATCTTGTCAAAAACAAACTTTTTTTTACATAAGTATTTACCTAATTCTGCAGCTTGAAGTTCACCTTTTGATGATAATACATCATAATTATCACTCCCTAATGACGCTTGAGCATGTCGAAATAAATAAATTTTACTCATTAAAAAAGATTTTCTATTCTATTTTTTTGAATTGATTGCCAGCCAGTTTTACAAAGTATTTCAGCAATTTGATTTAGGTTTTTGAACTTTTCGTTTGTCGTTAATCCTTTATTATACCTGTAATATATTTGTTGTACAATAACTGCTATTTTAAAAAGTCCAAACACGTAATAAAAAACTAAATTGTTTACAGGCTCCCCAGTCTTTTTCTCATACATGTCAACAACTTCCAATCTGGTAGGATTTCCTTTAAGTGATGTTGGATAATCAAAAGCACTTAAAAGTCCCTTTGGGTCTGATGACATTGCCCAATAAGCTATTGATGTTCCTAAATCCATTAATGGATCTCCGATTGTACACATTTCCCAGTCTAATATTGAATTAATTTTATTCCATGACTCTGAACTAAACACTACATTATCATACTTATAGTCGTTGTGTATTAAACTGTGTTTATATTGTTTAGGTTGATGGTTACGAAGCCAATCCATTATAAAATTAGCCTCTTTAATATCCGAGTTTGCTGCTTTAATATATTGTTTACTCCAATTCCTTACTTGTCTTTCAACGTATCCTTCAGGTTTTCCTAAATCTGATAATCCTAATTTATTATAGTCTAATTGATGTAGTTCGACCATAGTATTTAACCAGGTTTTTGAAATTGCAGAATAATCTTTTTCTGAAATAGTTTTTTCTTTTAATTCCTTTGGGGTAATTATCCTTCCATCTACTTTTTCCATCACATAAAAAGGAGTTCCAATAATTTTTATATCATTTGAGTAAACATAAGCAATTGGAGCTTTATCAAATCCGTTATTAAGACCTTTTAAAACTTTGTACTCCCTTCCCATATCATGACCATAAACGGCACCTTTTGGAGGTTTTCTTATTACATATTCTTTCTCTTCAATATTTAATTTATAAGTTAAATTTGAAAAACCATTAGAAAATTGTAAAACACCTAAATCACTTTTTATATTTGAGATTAAATTGTTTTCTTTTAGAAATCTTTTAAGATTAATTTCATTTAATTCTTCGCCTTTTCTTACTTTTTGTTCCATATTCTTTCCTAAGCTGTTATTCCTCCATCTACTGAAATAGCTTGACCTGTTATAAAACTGGCTTCATTTGAACAAAGCCATAGCATTGAATTAACTTGTTCCATAACATTGGCAAAGCGTTTCATTGGAATATTTGCTTTTAACTTATCAGAAATTCCAGTTTTTATTTTATCCATTGCATCTGGATCAAACATAGGAGTAACTGTGAACACGGGACATATAGCGTTAACTCTTATGTTATTTTTTGCATACTCCATGGCAACAGTTTTAGTAATACCAACTACTGCATGTTTACTAGCAGAGTAGGCAGTTGCATTTGGTAGTCCTCTAATTCCTGCAATCGAAGAAGTGTTAAGTATAACTCCACCACCTTGTTTTAACATTATTGGGATTTGATTTTTTACACAATAAAAAACACCAGAAGAATTAACTGACAT
>TARA_B110000305_G_scaffold61710_1_pt1 | contig 13007 bp, 10 predicted proteins | sample TARA_B110000305 | Tara Oceans TARA_B110000305 (sample SAMEA4397930) | marine metagenome | biome: Polar Biome; feature: [SRF] surface water layer (ENVO:00010504); material: water (ENVO:00002006), including particulate matter (ENVO:01000060) such as... | depth 5 m | reverse complement strand
AGAAATTTATCTAGACCGCTACGCTTTTGAATCGTATAGCAACTTCAACGCTTCTTTTTCAAAAGCTATCACTCTTGCGTTTGAATGTTAGATGTTGAAATTTAGAATTTAGACCGTTCGATTTTCGAATTAAGATCGTCTAAAATCTAAAAGTGAGGAACAAACGATCTAAAAGCGGCAGGCGAACTAAAACCCAATCTATTCATGATCCTCGAAGAACAACTCTAACTCTTGCAACCGTTCTCTTTTAATGTCCTCTTCCAACAATGAATATTGAAACGAGTTTTTTGCGAATTCATACAAATCATCCTTTGTAAGTTCCAATGCCTTTTGTAACTCAATGTAATTTGTATTCACTTGTCCTCCAAAATAGGCTGGATCATCAGAGTTTATCGTCACTTTCAATCCCAGTTCTATCATTCTTTTTACCGGATGGTATTTTAAGTCATCGACAACTTTCAACGCTGTATTCGATAAGGGACAAACCGTCAAAGCAATATCTCTCGCAATAATTTCTTTAATCAATTCATCCTCGAAACAATTATTCCCGTGATCAATTCGCTTTATTTTAAGAATATCGAGCGCCTCCCAGATATAACTCGCGGGACCCTCTTCACCAGCATGTGCAACAGGAATGTATCCTTCTTTTACTGAAGCTTCGAAAACATTTTTAAACTTTGATGGTGGATTCCCTTTCTCCGAAGAATCCAACCCGACCGCCTTAATAAGATGTTTATAGGGTAAAGATTCTTGCAATGTCTCAAACGCTTCTTCCTCTGAAAGATGACGCAAATAACTCATAATCAACAAAGAAGATACATTCAATTTTAATTCTGCGTTTTTACACGCCCTTGATATTCCATTAATTATAGTTTCAAACGATACGCCTCTTTTCGTATGGGTCTGTGGATCGAACATAATTTCCGTGTGCCTAACATTTTGCTCTGCGCACTTTTCGAGATAACTCCATGTCAAATCGTAGAAATCTTGTTCGTGAATTAAAACAGCCGCTCCCGCATAATAGATGTCAAGGAAATCTTGCAGACAATTAAAGTTATAAGCCTCCCGAATTTCTTCAATTGAATTGTATTTAATTTCAATATTATTTCTTTTGGCAATCGCGAACATTAACTCGGGCTCGAAAGTTCCTTCAATGTGTAAGTGTAATTCTGCTTTTGGTAGTTGATTGATAAAGTTTAGCATTTTAATTTTTGGTTGAAGATTGGATATCGGAAGATATATAATTCTAATGTAAGGCCGTGTATTAAGTAAGAGATTAGAATTTAGACGTTCAGGTTTTAGACATTCAGGTGGATTGTCTAATTTGGTTATTATATCTGGATATCATCTTGATGATTTCGACCCATTCTTTATTTAGTCTACTAAAATCTGATGTGTTGATGTAAGCAATTTTATGGGCAATATCTGTCTGCGTTTCTAACCCATGTCGAGCCAATTGACAAATAGAGGAATCGGGCAAAATCTTTCTTTGAGTTTCTGTCACAGCCTTCTGCAATATTCGAGGAGATAGAAATTGCGAATCTTCTTTACTTGAATCATCAATCCATACTGTTAATTTTTCGGGAAGCTATTCGTTACTCGATACACTTCTAAAGCCAAATATCGGCTTCTTTTCCAAAATTCAATTTCTCTAAAGTTTATCATTTATTAGGGTTCAGATTGATTCCCTATTTAAGTCAGTAAAAATTATTCCTTCAAGCCGAATTGACAAAAATTATAAATTGGGCGGTCTAACTTCTCACTTCTAAAGTCTAATTACTAAATTTGCACTACTCAAAATCAAACGAAATGATTGAAACAGATATCATAATTATAGGTGCAGGACCCGTTGGGCTATTTACAATTTTCGAAGCCGGACTTTTAAAACTAAGATGCCATCTTATTGATTCACTTGGAGAACCAGGCGGTCAATGTTCTGAAATCTATCCTAAAAAACCGATTTATGATATCCCTGGTTTCCCAGAAATTTTAGCTGGTGACTTGATCGATAACTTGATGAAACAAGCTGAGCCCTTCAAACCTGGATTCACTTTAGGAGAGGCAGCTGTTTCAATTGATAAAATATCCGATAAAGAGTTTGTCGTTACAACATCGAAAGGAACGAAGCATTCAGCGCCAATTGTTATGATTGCTGGTGGACTGGGTGTATTTGAGCCACGGAAACCGCCTGTTGAAAATTTAGCAGACTACGAAGACAAAGGCGTTGAATACGTTATTAAAGATCCAAAATTCTATCAAGGAAAGCGCTGTGTAATTGCAGGAGGGGGAGATTCTGCTCTTGATTGGGCGATCTACTTAACGAAAAATAAAATTGCTTCAGAAGTTTCATTGGTTCACAGAAGAACTTCTTTTAGAGGGCATTTGGATTCCGTTCAGCAAATAATGGATTTAGCCGACGAGGGAAAAGTGAACTTGATCACAGACTCAGAAGTTACTGGAATTGCTGGAGATGGAAAAGTTGAAAACATAACGATCAAACACAAAACGCAAGGTGAATTTGTAAAGGAAACGGATCATTTTATTCCATTGTTTGGCTTGAAACCAAGCTTAGGGCCAATTGCAGATTGGGGGCTTGAAATCGAGAAGAACGCGATCAAAGTAGACACTTTGGATTATTCAACGAATATACCTGGCGTTTATGCAATTGGAGATGTGAATACCTACCCGAACAAATTGAAACTAATTCTTTGTGGATTTCATGAAGGAACATTAGCGGTTCAATCTGCTTTCGCTAGAATTCACCCCGACAAAAAGAATGTGTTGAAATACACAACGGTAAATGGCGTTACAGGCTTCTAAATTCAGTTTTTCATTACTTTGAACCTTAAATGGGTTTAAACAAGTTCATCTTATTTCTTGCAATTGCTGTTATCAGTACTTCTGCGCTTTATTCTCAGAAGAGTTCTGGGTCGGTCGATCTAAAAAAACTAGAGTTAGGTCATAGTTAGTATAGTTAAAAAAGGCCATTCTAATTGAAGAGCGGCCTTTTGTTGTTTGAAGAATAGTGTTACGAATTCGTTAATCTTCAAGATCCTAAAGCAAAATTCCTTTTCTTGCAATTGATTATATTTGCAACATGAACAGAAGAACCATAAACGCGGTTGTCATCTTAGGAATCATCGCCATTGCTGCGATTCTTTTCATTCAGACGACATCAATTAATAGAACTGCAGCTGTTCAAGAAAAAAATATTGAAATTCAGCGACGCCAAGACAGCTTAAACGTAGCCCACTTCAATAGGGAAACACATTTCGCGTTATCAAATGTTCTTCATAGAATCTCCACCGTTTCAACGGATAGTTCTGACTTTTACGGAGCCGTTCAGCAAATCGCGCCCAATAAGTTCACAGTTGACTTTCATGAAGAATTAAGCTCTTTCCAATTAGAAGTATGGTTACAACGTGAATTGTACGATCAAAACATTAACTTCGATTTTCAATCAGGAATCTACGACTGCTTCGATTCTACGATAACATTTAGCCCTCTTAATCGACTTGAGGGATCTGGATTCAAAGCAGATTCCACAGCTCCTCTGTTTATTCCAGGAGACACATTGTACAAGAACGGTCATTACTTCATGGTTTACTTCCCCGAAGTTGGGAAACAAGAAGTTGTAAAGAAATTCAAGGACGACTTTTCAGCTTACATTTACTTAATCATTCTCATAATTCTCGTTCTTGTTTTCTTTGGATATACCGTGATGATCATCCTAAAGCAAAAACGTTTGTCGGAAGTCAAAACAGATTTCATCAACAATATGACGCACGAGTTGAAAACGCCGATTTCCTCCATCGGACTTTCCAGCGAGATGATAATGAAAACGGATATGAAAACCGATCCAGAGAAAATTCATAAGTACGCCAGTTTAATTTTCAAAGAGAATAAACGACTCGAAAACCAAGTAGAAAGGGTACTGAACGTTGCAAAGCTAGACAAGCGAGAAATTTCATTGAAGAAAGAACAATTCGACGTTCAAGAGTTCTTGACCGAATTAAAAGACAACTTCGATTTCAATAAAAACGAAACTGGGGTTCAAATCAATCTTGAATTAAACACTGAAGATTACAACATACTAATTGATCAAGTCCACATTTCAAATGTCGTTTACAACTTGGTTGACAATGCAATAAAGTACTGTAAAATAGAACCTAACGTAACTATAACAACACATCGAGATAAAAGATTTTTTACCATTGAAGTGGCTGATAATGGAATTGGAATTAAGCGGGAGAACCTGAAAATGATCTTCGATAAGTTCTACCGTGTTCCCACAGGAAACCTGCACGATGTAAAAGGATTTGGACTTGGATTGTACTATGTAAAAATGGTCGTGGAAGAACACCAAGGAACCATTACAGCGAAAAGCACACCGGGGAAAGGAACAACTTTTACCGTTAAACTCCCTTGTTAACGTCGGCTTTTTTTCATTTTATTGAGTTCCGTTACTGGCTGAGGATACATTCCATCGCGCGACAAATGCTTCCCTGATTTGTAAACCATAATCCGCTCTGTTGCTAACTGATCGTCAATCGTAACATCAAGTAAATAATACTTCTTAGCTTCAAACATCACTTCGTAAGTTCCAAACATCATATTCCCCCCAACGGTCATTTCAACCTGATTCTTCCCTATTTTAATGAGAATTTTTGACTGCGTAACAAACATTATATCCTCAGACGACTGCACCTTATAGCCTGGAATCATACCGACATAACTTCCCAAATACTTTCGTTTCAAGGAAATAGTTTTTTGAGCCGATGCAAGCATTGGAACCAATAAGAGCGTCAAAATGATAAATTTTCTCATGTAACGAAGATACATAAATTAAAAAGTAAGGACGAAATGAAATCATTTTATTAACCATTCGAAGCATTTACGAACATTCGTACTAAAATTCCTATCAAAAAACTTAAATTCGGATTAGCAAAAAACCAAAGGGAAATAATGAAGCAATATCACGACTTATTACAGCACATTCTAGACAACGGAACGAACAAGGAAGATCGAACAGGAACAGGCACAACATCTGTTTTTGGTTACCAAATGCGTTTTGACTTGAACGAAGGCTTTCCGTGTATCACAACGAAAAAGTTGCACTTAAGATCGATTATTCATGAGCTTTTATGGTTCTTGCAAGGCGATACCAACATAAAATATTTAAAAGAGCACAATGTCAAAATTTGGGACGAATGGGCAGATGAAGACGGAAACTTAGGCCCTGTTTACGGACACCAATGGAGATCTTGGCCGGATGGAAATGGCGGAACCATTGATCAAATCACGAAATTAGTTGATTCATTAAAAAACAATCCTGACTCGAGAAGGCACATCGTTTCTGCCTGGAATGTAGCCGATGTTGACAATATGGCCTTACCTCCTTGTCATTCTATGTTCCAATTCTACGTTGCCGATGGCAAACTAAGCTGCCAATTGTACCAAAGAAGCGCAGACACATTCTTAGGCGTTCCATTTAACATTGCATCGTACGCATTGCTTACAATGATGCTTGCACAGGTCTGTGATTTGGAATTGGGCGACTTCGTTCATACCTTAGGTGATGCACACATTTATAGTAACCATCTTGAACAGGTGGAGTTACAATTAAGCAGGGATTTCAAAGAATTGCCGACAATGAAAATGAACCCTGAAATAAAAGACATTTTTGCATTTACATATGAAGATTTTGAACTTATCAATTACGATCCGCACCCGCACATTAAAGGCGCTGTCGCTGTGTAGCCTATTCATTTCTCTTTCTTTCTTATCGCTTTCTCAGAACAATGAAGTTTCAATGCTTTTTGTGGGAGACGTTATGGGGCACGACGGACAAATCAATGCTGCATTTAACAAAACAACGAATTCTTACGAGTACGAAGATGCTTTCAAATTCGTAAAGCCAATTCTGAACGAATACGATTTACGAATTGCGAATCTAGAAGTGACTCTGGCGGGAAAACCATACAAAGGATATCCGCAATTCTCATCTCCAGATGAATTGCCCGAAACATTAATCAACGCAGGATTCAATATTATTTTGACATCAAATAATCATTCCTGTGACCGAGGCTCAAAAGGTGTTGCCAGAACATTAGACAAACTGGACGAACTTGGCGTTGCGCATACTGGAACGTTCAGAAGTCAAGCAGAAAGAGATAAAGTATATCCATTAATGGTCGAACGCAATGGAATGAAAATCGCCATGCTTAATTATACGTATGGAACGAACGGATTGTCTGTTTCAAAGCCATTAATTGTCAATTACATCGATAGTATTGTTATCAAAAAAGATGTTCTGAGAGCAAAAGAACTCGGCGCAGAATACATTGTTTGCAACATGCATTGGGGAAAAGAATACAAACTACTTCCCAATAGCTATCAAAAAACATACGAGCAATTGTGCTACCGAATCGGAGTAAACATGGTTATCGGAGGACATCCGCACGTTGTTCAACCGATTGTCAAAAAGGAAATCAACGGGGAAGATAAATTGACCGTTTGGTCGCTCGGAAACTTTGTCTCAAACATGCAAGTTCGCCACACGAGAGGTGGTGTTATGGTTGGAGCGACAATTAAAAAGGAAGACAATAAAATCACACTGGGCGAAGTAAAACACCACATTGTGTACGTTCTCGCGAAACAAGAAGGGGCTACCAAACCGTATTACATTCTACCCGATTTTGACTACAACAAGTTCCGCCTCGACTTTTTGGGAAAAGTGGACATCACCCGTATGGAACAATACTTCAGCGATGCAAGAAAACTGTACACCGATGAAAACAAGGGGACTAAGGAAAGCATTGTCAGTGAAGAATCTTCAATCGGGCAATTGTACATTAAGTACTTGACACAATATTATTCAGTCTTATTGCCAAAAACAGACGACGCTCTTTTAATGGATTCGAACTTAAGCGAATACCTGCATGAGACTTTAAGGTCTGACGGTACGAATGCGATCCTGTCTGGGATTTGCTCAACAAAAGAACAAGCAGCAGCAAACCTGCAATTCATAAAATATTGCGGAATGACCGAGGCTAAATTAGTTCTTGTTAAACCTGGAAAAATAGAAAGTGTAGAATGAAAATAGCTCTAATTGTTGCGATGGACCTCGAAAGAGGAATTGGAAGAGATAATGATTTGATGTGGCATATGCCGAACGACATGAAGTTTTTCAAGGACACTACCAAAGGAGAAATTGTTGTGATGGGAAGAAAAAACTACGACTCGATCCCAGAAAAATACCGCCCATTGCCGGGTAGAGAAAATGTTGTCCTAACTCGAACAGCAGGATTTGAAGCAGAAAATTGTCAAGTATTTAATTCATTAGAAGCCTGCATGGAATTCTACAAAAATGAAACGGAAAGAACAGTTTTCATTATTGGAGGAGGTCAAATCTATAAGTTGGCCCTTGAAGCTGGAATTATCGATGAAATGTACATCACGCATATTAATCACAAATACGGTGCGGACACCTTTTTCCCAGATTTTGATTTAAAAAAATGGACGGTGGAAACGATCATGAAGCAGGATATTGATGAGAAACATAAGGCGAGCTTTGGGGTAATGAAATATTCTAGAAGATAGAACATTTGGATCGCTGCGCTGTTAGATCACTTCACTTTTGGATCGGCTGCGCCTTTTGGATTTATTGTCGGTTTTATTGAAATCGGAATTAGTCCAAAAGCCCAAAGGGCGATCCAAAAGTGAAGTGATCCAATATAACGCTTAAAACTTGTTGATAAAACCAAGTTCACGATGGCCAAATCAGGCTCCGTTTTCACTATTTTTATATCTCGCCATAATCCAATCAAATGAAAGTCTGTATAGCTGAAAAACCTAGTGTTGCAAAAGACATCGCCGAAATTCTCGGAGCGAAGCAGCGCAAAGACGGTTATTTTGAAGGAAACGGATATCAGGTAACATGGACGTTTGGGCACTTATGTACACTAAAAGAGCCACACGATTACAACGAAAATTGGAAATATTGGAAACTAGAAGACCTTCCAATTGTTCCAGCAAATTTTGGAATTAAGCTGATTCAAAATCAAGGTGTGGAAAAGCAATTCAATACAATAGCACGCTTGGTCCAAAACTGTAAAGAAGTCATAAACTGCGGGGATGCTGGGCAAGAAGGAGAACTCATTCAACGGTGGGTTTTATTGAAGGCAAAATGCAAGGTTCCCATCAAACGTTTGTGGATATCATCATTGACCGAAGAGGCGATTAAGGAAGGATTTGAAAAACTTCAAGACGCTTCGAAATACGACAATTTGTATGCTGCTGGTAGCGCAAGAGCTATTGGTGATTGGATGCTTGGAATCAACGGAACGCGATTGTTTACAAAGAAGTTCGGCCAAGGTAAATCGACCTTATCAATTGGGCGTGTTCAGACCCCTACTCTAGCGATGATCGTTCAGAGATCTAAGGAAATTGACGCTTTTGATGTTCATGAATACTGGGAACTTAAAACGAAATATAAAGATCAAGAATTCAGTTGTCAAATTCCTAGATTGAAATCAGCGGAAAAGGCAAAAAATGGACTTGAATACCTAAAAGACAAAGAATTTGAAATCACTTCTTTTGAGCAAAAAGAGGGGAAAGAAGGAAATCCAAGATTGTATGATTTGACTTCGCTTCAAGTAGACGCCAACAAGAAATACGGTTACTCTGCCGATGAAACCTTAAAGTTGATTCAAGGATTGTACGAAAAGAAATTGGTGACGTATCCAAGAGTTGATACAACCTACTTGACCGATGATTTGCATCCAAAAATACCAAATATTTTAAAAGGGTTGCAATACTATTCTCGATTCACAGAGAGCTTACTAAAAAATCCTATTCCGAAAACAAAAACGGTTTTCGACGACAAGAAAGTCACGGATCATCATGCGATTATACCAACGGGCGTAACTCCATCTGGAGTAACGCATGCAGAACAAAACATTTACGATTTAATCGTTCGAAGGTTTATTGCCGTTTTCTATCCACCTTGCCTCGTTTCAACTACGACGGTTTTAGGTAAAGTTGGGGATTTAGAATTCAAAGCAACTGGGAAACAAATTTTGAAATTAGGTTGGCGTGAATTGTACGTTTCAGAAGACAAAAATGCTAATAAAGATAAAGAGGAAGAAAAGATAATGCCGCACTTCGATGAAAGTGAAAAAGGTCCGCATGAACCTTTTGTCCATAAAGGAAAAACATCACCTCCAAAGTATTACACAGAGGCTACCTTACTTAGAGCTATGGAAAGTGCCGGAAAGCAAGTCGACGATGAGGAAATGCGGGAACTAATGAAGGACAACGGGATCGGACGGCCTTCTACTCGAGCAAATATTATTGAAACACTTTTCCGCAGAAAATACGTTGAGAAAAAACGAAAGAACTTAGTAGCAACTTCAACTGGGATCGCGCTGATTGACACGATTCAAAACGAATTGCTAAAAAGTGCAGAACTGACCGGCGACTGGGAACGGAAAATTCGCTTGATTGAAAAAGGCGAATACAATCTTGACGTCTTTAAGCAAGAATTGTACACGATGGTTCGTGGAATTACGGATGACGTAATTTTCAATAGACACCGACCAATGCAACATTTCCGTGCTGCTGAAGCTGCCACTCAAAAGGCAGAACCAAAGAAGCGCGAAAAAAAATTGATTTCATTTGAAGAAATGAATTGCCCAAAGTGCAAGTCGACGAAATTGATGAAAGGGAAATCAGCAACAGGTTGCACAAATTTCAAGGAATGCGAGTTCAAAGTTCCGTTCGATTTGATGGGCAAAAAATTAACAGACAACCAACTGAAAGACCTAATCAAAAAAAAGAAAACAGGTTGGATCAAGGGAATTACAGATCCTTCCAACCAAGAAAAGATTGAAGGCCGCTTTTTAATGGACGAGCAATTCAACATTCAATTCGACAAGAAACAACCCGATTCTTAAAATCAAAACGCGCTGCGAATACTGTAACTCCGAGCTTCCAAACGAAAGTTAAAACACAATAATCTGTTCTTTTGAATGCACATTTTGTAAAGATTATGTTGAAGTAAATTTGAATTAGGTCGATCCAAATTGCGGCGGCGGATTTAAGAAGCGACATATTCGACCTAACGAATATTTGGTTAAGCACTCGGCAAACGGATAATCTAGCAGCTATTAATCAATCAGTTATACTATATTTACGGAGCTAAGTTCAAGTATGAAATTAAAATTCGTTTTACTGTTTGTGTGTACTTTACCGCTCCTTGGTTTTGGACAACAATTAATACACTTAGCGACACTTCAAGATTCTATACAGGAGACCTCAGGCTTGATTTATTTAGAAGGAAAACTTATTACCCATAACGATTCCGGAGGAGAACCTATGCTCTATGAAATAGATAGCATTTCTGGTAATATTACCCGTTCTGTATTTATTGAAAATGCCACAAACACGGACTGGGAAGACATTTGTTTTGATAGCTCCTACATCTACATCGCCGATTTTGGAAACAACAGTGGTTCTAGAACTGATTTAAAAGTTTATCGCCTGCTAATTTCGGATTACTTATTGACTCCTAACGATACTGTCACGGTGGATATGATCAACTTTTCTTATTTCGACCAAACAGATTTTAGCCCAAATCCATTGTCTACAAATTTCGATGCAGAATCGATGTTTTCTTACAACGATAGCTTATTCATTTTCACTAAAAATTGGGTCAATAATTGGACAAACATTTACGCTTTACCAAAAACACCTGGGACTTATCAAATAGAAAAAGTAGATAGCATTGATGTTCAAGGGCTAATAACTGGCGGCACATATAATGATAGCACAAATACCATTCTACTTTCTGGCTATACATTTACAGTTCCTTTTATTGTTGAGATAAGTGGTTTTACTTCAAATGATTTTTCGAACGGAATAATTAACCGTTACCTACTAACCTTGCCGGCAGGCGCATCGATTCAAATAGAAAGCATCACGCGTTTCGAGGCCAATCAATATTACCTTACTTCAGAGGTGAACATCATTGGGCCTCCAACACTTTATAGACTTAATCAATCCCCGCTAAACATTGATGCTGTCGGTCCGAGTACAGCTTGTATTTACCCCAATCCAGCTTCTGATTGCATAAAATTAAAGGACGTTGATTTTTCAACTGTGGAAATTTATGATGCACTAGGCATATTGCGAAAAACTTCTGATAGCCAATCCATTTGGATCGCTGATTTAACGAAAGGCACTTACTTTTTAATCGCTAAAGACTCCTCGGGACATACTCTTTTCTCAAAAAAAGTGATGATTCAATAGCTTTAGAATTGAATAAAACAACCTTCTTCTTGAATCAATACCACTTAAAAATCCAAATGAAAAAATGAATTCGAATTCATTTAGAGCCGCTAAAGAATAGAGAAAACAAAGGATAATCCTACTTTTACAGTCAATTCAGAAATAAGAATTAAGGAAGTATCAATTCAGGTATTGACATAATAAATATCCACACAAGAAATCCCAATAAATCATGTCTTCAAAAAAAAATCCACAAGAAAAAGCAAGACTACACCCTCGAAATAAAAATCGAGAAAGATATGATTTGAGTGCATTAATAACTGCTACTCCAGAATTGAAAAAACATGTAAGCCCCAATAAATTTGGTGACGACTCAGTCGATTTTTCAAGTCCATTGGCGGTAAAACTTTTGAATAGGGCATTGCTCAGCCATTATTATGGATTAGAGAATTGGGAATTTCCAGATGAAAATTTATGCCCTCCAATACCAGGACGAGCAGATTATATACATTACATAGCGGATTTATTGTGCGAAAACAATTTTGGAACAATCCCAGCGGGTGATAAAATCACATGTCTTGACGTTGGCCTTGGAGCGAGTTGCATTTACCCAATTATTGGTGTCACAGAATACCAATGGAACTTTATTGGATCGGATATTAATCCTCTATCGATTGAATCAGCGCAGAATATTGTCAATTCCAATTCATCGTTAAAAGGCAAGGTTGAATGCCGATTACAAAAAAATCCAAAAAATATTTTTCAAGGCATCCTCGGCAAAGCAGAGAAAGTTGATCTAACGATCTGCAACCCTCCTTTTCATTCATCGATTGAAGAAGCTCAAAAAGGAACACAACGAAAAACGAAGAATTTATCCGGAAAAAAAGTCAATCCAGCAGAATTAAATTTAGCGGGAATTAGCAAAGAGCTTGTGTATGACGGGGGCGAATATCGATTTATCCAGAACATGATTCGAGAAAGTAAAGTGATCTCTAAAAACTGTTATTGGTTTTCAACTTTAGTGTCTAAACAATCGAACCTTAAAGGAATTTATCAATTATTAGAGAGAGCAGAAGCGCTTCAGATTAAAATGATTCCTTTGGGAACAGGCAATAAGTCGAGTAGAATTGTGGCCTGGACATTCCTGTCCAGAAAAGAACGAAAAGAATGGAAAGAAACACGTTGGAAAAACTAGTATGATTAAAAACCGAATCGGATTAGCTCAATGGCCCTCGTTCATGCATTGTTGTAACAATCTAATGACTTCTCGCAAATCAATTACGGGAGTTATTTGGAAAAATTGATTCATCCGTTGTTTGAATCGATGAATGCTGCCAGAAGTCATATAACCCTCAATATTGAGGCGGATGAAATCTCACTGAACATTAATACTTCGATTCCACTTGGGTTGTTTATCAATGAAATAATAACCAATTCACTAAAACACGGATTTAACATCAACCAAACCGGTAAATCTGCCATAGGCTTGACAAAGATAGAGCTTCGAATTATAGTTTGTGCATTGGTAACAATGGAAATGGTTACGATAAGGACTTCAATATTGAAGATGCTGAATCGCTCGGACTTCAATTAATTTAAAGTTTATCCGAACAGCTATCCGGAACAGTATCCCGCAATAGCGAGAGGATAGGAACGCATTATTGCTTGAGATTCGAAGAACTCCCTTCAAACCATCAACGCTTTACTTCGGATTAATT
>TARA_B110000305_G_scaffold236222_1_pt1 | contig 13020 bp, 10 predicted proteins | sample TARA_B110000305 | Tara Oceans TARA_B110000305 (sample SAMEA4397930) | marine metagenome | biome: Polar Biome; feature: [SRF] surface water layer (ENVO:00010504); material: water (ENVO:00002006), including particulate matter (ENVO:01000060) such as... | depth 5 m | reverse complement strand
CCGGGAAAAATACGACAGTTCACGATCGCGGTCACCCGTTGGGGCAGTGCATTTCGGGCGTGCCCGCCATCAATCAGAGTGGGAACACAGGTCGTACCGATCACACCCACAAGTGCGGGATCATCCCGCAGCGCGGCGATCGCCTCGGCATCGCTTGGATCTTTCACAAATGCTCGCATGGCCGCGGCCCTTTGCGGGTCTGGCTCAAGCCGTGCAGATTGGGTTAGATAATCTCGGGTAATGTCGTTGAGTTCTGCCTTGAAGTGATAGGTTGCAATGCGAGAAAGCACCCCAGACATTTGCGCGATGGCATTGTCCACCCTCGGCGCCGAACTATGCCCGCCCGGGTTGGTGATCACCAGTTCGAAATCGGCGTAGGTTTTCTCAGCGCCTTGCCAAGACCAATAGCTTGGCTGGCCCGTCACTTCATCCAGCACCCCGGCCGCGCCATCCACATTTAAAACCAAGCTTGCATGACTCAACCGATCCGCAATCAACTTAGAGCTGTGCATGGTTGTTTCTTCATCGCCAGAGAAGGCAACGATTATGGTTCTTTTCGGCGTGAAACCCTGCCGGCGCAACTCGATCAAAGCAATCAGCGCTTGGGCCGCGTCAAACTTGGTATCGCTGGCGCCCCGCCCATAGAGGTAGCCCTTCTCAACCACCGGCTGAAAGGGATCCCGGTCCCAATCCTTGCGCTTGGCTTCAACCACATCCATATGCGCAGAAATCACAATGGGGCCTAAACTCGGATCCGTGCCCGGCCAGCGCGCGATGAAATAGGCCGTGTCGTCGATCGGTACAATTTCAACCTCGTCCTGTGACCAGCCGCCGTCAAGCAACGCCTCCCGAAACAAAGCCGCAACGGCCTTGGTTTGGTTATCCGGGCCTTGCACCGATCGAAGGCTTATCGCGGCTGTGGCAAGCGCGAGGACATTTTTTTCGGCATCAACAAAACTTTCCGCGGGGCTCACTAAGGGCAGCGCTGTGAATGCCAAGATCAACCAGGCTTTGATCATCCGCTGAAGTGCTGTAAGCATGCAATTGATTCCTTGAAGGTACGAGGCCTGCTCGGCCAAACCCGTTGACTGAATGTTAATCGATGACCACTGCAGGCGCGCCGTTGGTTGGCGCATCTCCAGACGCTTTGATCATGCTAAAAATGGCCCTGGCGGATGAGCACTACCCGTATCCGCCGACGGCGCATCCACTGCAGAACGAACGCCCCATCTAAGGCATCAATAAACTCTACCTTCCAACCCAAGTATGACTTCCGAGGGCAACTGCTTCGGATCCAGGACCGGGTCAGGCTGCAACGAACCCGCCTGCAAAGAAAGCGGTAAAACCCCTGCCCAAACCGATGCTGCGTAGTCTTCGTCTTCATCATCAGGCGGACCGTCGCTAATTTTGGCGCTGGCAGATTCGATTTCAAGCCGCAGCACGCCCGTCATTGCAATCTCACGATCGCTCGACGGCCGCACCTCGTCCCAACGACCGGGCATGACCTGTTCGCTGACAACCCTCAGCGCAGCTTCCTTCTCTAACGGATCATCAACCAGTTCGGGTGATCCGAACACGCTGACCGAGCGATAATTCATCGAGGAGCTAAAGGTTGAGCGCGCCACGACAATACCATCCAGCAAGGTAACGTGAACGCACACCTTTGGATTGCCCTCAAGCAGGCGAACTAACCGCGCCTTGCGCGCACCGTGCAAATAAAGCGTTTGACCATGACGGCCATAGATCATTGGCACAATAAACGGTTGATCCCCTTGGCTAAACGCCACCTGGCAAACCAACCCGGCATCGAGCACGCCGTGGACGGATTCATGATCGTAGCGCGCCTTCACGGCCAACTGACGAACACGATTCCGCTGCTCAATCTCATAACTTGGCCCTGACGCCGTCGGCTTACTCGGATTACGCATCGAGGTTACTCGGCCGCCAGCGGCATAATCTGTTCAGCAATCGCCTCCATGCGATCCAGGCCACCGGGGCCGGCGAAGAAAAAGGCCGGGATCATAATTCGACCCACACCCGCTGCACGCATCTCTTCAATGCCCGCCTTGGGATCACTCATTTGCGTGCCAAACATGGCATTAATCTCGAGACTCGCTGGATCGCGTCCAGCCGCCTCACAGGCGCTATGCACCCGCCCAATGAGCGCTCTTAAACGATCGATGTCGCCCTCGCCTGGGAAATAACCCTCTGCTAGCTTTACAGCGCGCGCAATGGCCGCGGGCGTATCGCCGCCGACCAGAACCGGTATGTTGCCGTTAACGGGTTTCGGGCTACAGGTTAGCGGGTCAAAGTCGACAAACTCCCCATGAAATTCGGCATGGGACTCGGCCCAAACGGCCCGCATCGCTGCGATGTATTCATCGTTTCGCGCCCCGCGTCGTGCCCAGGGCACACCGAGCGCATCAAATTCTTCCTTCATCCAGCCCACACCCAGGCCCAACTCAACGCGGCCACCGGAGAGCTGGTCCAAGGTCGCGAGCTCTTTTGCCAAAATCAGGGGATTGCGCTGGGGCACAATTAAAATGCAGGTGCCAAGACGCAGGGTTGGCGCCGCTGCCGCGGCAAACGCCAGCCAAATGAGCGGATCTGGAATGGGCGTCTCGGGTTCGGCCGGAATTTTCCCATCCGGTGTATAGGGATACTTTGAACCGATCGCATCCGGCATGATCACATGCTCGCCACCCCAGATGGATTCAAAACCCGCCGCTTCAGCGCGCTGACATAACTCGATCGTTGATGGTCCATCAATCGCGACGCTACTCCCAAATGCTAATCCTACTTTCATACGTGTGACTTCCTATTGGCTTTGTCTAATCCTACCGCAAAAACAGGCTTGCGAAAGACGGATTCCTGCTGATCTTTGCTTGGCGAGCCTTACCCGAACCACAATGGATCGAGGGCTTTTAAAAAAAACCGTCACGCCGTGGTCTTCTGTCGATACGGTCCGGGTGTTTTGGATTCTGTATTAGCGGTTTAATTCTGAATTTTAGACTTCTGCAGATTGACGTTTGACGCTTGGCGTTTAAACAAAGAATCAGATGCTCTAGCCGCTGAGGCATTAATTTTTTAGTTCACCTCACAGACGGGTTTAGGTCATTATTGAGGTTAACTAAACCGTGTCTTGCGCCAACAATTAATAGGAACCCCGCGATGAACAAAATTGACGGACTACATCACCTTGCCATTTGCACCGCTGATATGAAGGCTCAGATCGCTTTTTTTACAGACAAACTGGGCATGGAACTGGTCGCGCTGTACTGGATGCACGGCGTTGAAAATACCTGGCATGGCTTTTTAAGATTGAACGATGAGAGCTCGATCGCCTTTGTCAGCAACCCTGAAATGAAATCCATTCCCGCAGCCATTGGTCAGACCCATGCCGGTAATGCGGGCGCTAACGCCGCACCCGGCACCATGCAACACGTCGCCCTCAGAGTCGATTGCCATGAAACCCTGCTCGCCATGCGGGACCGCCTGCGAGACAAAGGCGTGCCCGTTATGGGCCCCGTGGACCATGGCTTTTGCGCCTCGATTTATTTTGCGGGGCCTGAGCATTTAGCCCTCGAGCTGTCTTACTCAAAAACGGCTCTAGATCAAAATGCTTGGATCGACCCTGAAGTGGTTGCCTTAGCCGGCATCAGTTCGGATGAGCTGACGCAGTACAAAGCCCCCGCGCCCTTCCAAGATCAGGCCGGCACAATTGCCCAACCTGTGCTGAGTGAAACCGAGGGGCCGCACCTCACCAATTATCCGCCAGGGGCTTATGAAGCCATTATGGGAATACCCGATGAGCGCATCTGGCAATTGGTTGACCATGCGCCACCGGTGAAAAGCCCTTAAGCCGCTGCGTTACCAAGCATAGGCCTCGGGCGCTGGGCCCATCGTTGGAAAGATCTCATCTAACCTTGCAAGCATGGCTGCATCCAGCGGCAGTTGTGGCGCGGTCAGCGCTTGCTCGAGTTGCACGACAGAGGAAGGGCCAATAATGACGGATGCAACCGCCGCTTGATGCAGTAGCCAGGAAACCGCAACCGTGCTGGGATCTGCATCCAGTCCCAGACAAAAGGCTTCAAACGCCTCAATCTGGTCCGTATGCAACCCCCGGGCTTTTTCGAGCTGCTGCCGACGGCCCGTGGTCGAACTCGGCCCCGCCAGCAGTCCCCCAGCCAACGGGCTCCATGGCATAAGCCCTAGGCCATAAGCTTGGCAGGCCGGAATCACCTCCAGCTCAGCCTGACGCGTGAAGAGATTATACAATCCCTGCTCCGACACGAGCCCGAGCTGCTGACGGAAACCACGACGTTCGTTGGTCTGGGCAATCCCCCAACCCGGAAAATTACTAGAGCCCACATAAATGATCTTGCCCTGGGTTATTAACCGATCCATGGCTTGCCAGATTTCATCCACTGGCGCTGAGCGATCGATGTGATGCATTTGATACAGATCAATGGTTTCAACCCCCAACCGCATGAGACTCGCCTCGCACGCTGAAACGATATGCCGAGCCGACAGGCCGCGATTGTTCACGTCGTCCGACATCGGCTCATAAACCTTGGAGGCCAAAACCAACTGCTCGCGACGGCTTGGATCTTCGGCCAGCCAACGCCCAAGAAGGGTCTCGGTCGTGCCGACGCCCAAATGCCCGCCATACTGATCCGCAGTATCGACAAAATTAATCCCACTGTTAACCGCGTGATTGAGCATCAAAAAGGCTTCAGCCTCGGGCGTTCTTGGGCCAAAGTTCATGGAGCCTAAACACAGTTCGCTGACTTTCAGCGCTGAGCGTCCAAGATTTCTATACCGCATCTAATTCCCCTTTTTAGGGTGCTCTTAAGGTTGCACCCGTCACCAAATCTTGACCTGGTTCTGCCACACAAAACCGCGTTAGTTGCCGGGCGCGCGCCGGTAATAATTGATGGTCCGCATAACAAATGCCGGGCACGACCGGTTCCCGGAACCAGGGCGCGTAAAACTCGAGGTTCGGAATGGACCGAACCGCATCCGATAGGTTGGGTGTGCCGCCATGCCAAGCTCTAACATCCCGCACCATGATGCTGCCCGCAGGCACCGGGCAAACCGTGCTCAGACGCATCCATTCTGGCTCAGCCTGCAAACCCGGGATCGCCTGGCGCGAATGTTGAGTGCCCGGGATTTGTCGCGTCGGGCCATTGAGGGCATGAATGTCTTGGGGTAGAAAGTTAACGCACACATAAGGGCAAGGCAGATCCCGAATACTCATTCGGCCCCTAGGATCCTGAAACGCGCTGAAGGGCGTCTTCTGCGGATCCTCCCAGTCACGAACATCCGTATGTAACCGCTGATAGTCCGTCGCGCCAGGCAAGCAAAAGTCACCGCTGGCACTCCTTAGCGCATAGTCTGGGTTGCCAAAGATCGCGTCCAACAACTGAATCATCGGTTCGATCGAAAGCAGCATCTGCCAAGCCGGCCGATGTAACTGGCTGCGCGTGAGACTCGAGCCACCAAAGGAATACCGTTTGGCGCCGCGATTGCCTCGGGCCTCGGGATCCAGCGTCGTAATCTCGGTCACTGCCTCCGCCACACCGGATCGCAGCAACGCCAGTTGATCACTTGATAGCACATCTTCAATGACCACAAAGCCGTCCCGATCAAACAGCATGACGGCTCGCTCAAGCGCCGTCGGCTTTAGAATTTCTAAGCCTTGGATACCTGAACGCGCCAGCAACTGGGCCTTCAGGGCCTCTAAATTTTTATCGATGGGCATCCGTGCACCCCCTATCCCGTTGAACAATCATCACAGCTTCACACTGGGGCGAGTCATCATCAAACCTAATTTCTAGGTTCACTAATTTAATTTTTTGACGTTAGCATACAAAGCCTTTGGTCAACATCTGACGCAAGTTGTGCCCGCCTTTAACCGATGTTGGCGCCGACCCGCTCGACAGGCCATGAAAGAAAACAGCTCAACGCGGCGCCGATATCAGCCGCGCTGGCTAGGTTGCGCGTTCAGTGCGCCAGAACCCCTTAACGCCCGAGGGGTCATTGTTCGAGGGTCAGGTTGGTCAAGACAGAAACACACACGTCGGACAGCCGGAATCCGCCGCCGCTGCGTCCGCCGCTGACTGATACTGGGGCGTGTCAAATCGCGCCAACCTAAAATCACTCGATGTCGAATCTGCTCCCGGCACCGCTGGCTGCATCACCGCATCTTTCCAACTGTGATCCGGCAGCCATTCAAATGGCAAGGTGCCAATCTCACCCGATTGGGTAATGCGCTCAAACCCACCAAGCGCCTCGGTCATCATCATCACCTGCTCTGCCAACGCATGGGGGCGTCCGCTGGTATGACCCAAGGGGAAGTCGACAAAGCTGGCCCGGGGCGGTCGCACCGCTTCGGTAATCGAGTAGGCACTCGACAGGCACAAGGTTGGAATCCCTCGGGCTTCAATTTCACGCGCGATCAGTCCCACGGACTGATGACAAACCGGTCACGCCGGAACAAGCAAGGCCAGGTCCGTTTGATCCGCCAACAACCGCTCGGCTATGGCCGGGGCCAGAATCTCTTTCACCTTCCGGGCAGAGTAGATGCCGCCCATAAAGGTGTAGGCCCGCTCGGCAAGCGCCCCGAGCAACCCGGTGGCTACCAATTGCTTTAAGGGCTCAACAGGAAACACCACGTTCGGGTCCGCCCGCACTGGCGCCAAATCGTAGGCGAAGTGGGTTGCCCTTAAATCCGCGATCGGCCCGAACGCATCAATTTCACGGTAACTCAGGTCATCTTTGTAATGGAACGCCACCTGCCCCCGGGTGTAGAGCCCGCCCGAGGCGATTAACGACAGCTTGGCCTCAGACACCGGTTTTTTTAACGGCGCCAAGGGGATGGCGCTGTCGTTGTGGACCCATTGATAGCTGGGGTAACCCAAAGCCTCGTACTGTTTTTGGGTGCGGTCGATGTAATCAATCGGGGGCTGACGGCTCATGGCTCATCCTCTTAAGGTCACCTTAAAACGTTAACAGGATCTAGCGGCCTTGGTCTACCACAGGCGGTATTGAGCCCGCCCTCAGGCCCTGTGCTACCACCAAGTGGTATACAGCGCGACCAGAATCAAACTCACAATCACCGCCGACAGGTTGAACGCTTGGGTCGTGCCGAATTCAATCTCCGACAGGTCAATGGCGCCGACTTGCTGTGATCCGCCCTGCCACAAGCTCACCAGCACGGCCAACAGCCCGCACAGCACAAAGACCAGCCCAACCCGGTCAATAAACGGCAGTTCCGGCCAGGCCATCTTGAAAGCAAACGACAGCACTGCCGAGCCCACCGCAGCAGTTAGCGCCGCGCTCGCCGTCGTGCGCGGCCAAAACATCCCCAGCAAGAAAATCACGACAATCCCTGGGGTAAAAAACCCGGTGAACTCCTGAATATATTGAAAGGCCTGATCAAAATTGCCCAACAAGGGTCGGGCGCAAATCATCGCCAAAAGCATTGCCACCAGCGCCGCACCTCGCCCGACTCGCACCAAATGGCGCTCTTCTTTTTGAGTTGAAAACCTCGCATACAGATCAAGGGTGAAGATGGTTGCGATGCTGTTAATCATCGAGGCGAGCGACGACACGATTGCCGCCAGTAAGGCCGCGAAGACCAGCCCCTTAAGGCCAACCGGTAATAACGTCATGGCCAAAGGATAGGCTTGATCGGGCGTGGCAAGACCAGGCTCCAGCACAAACATGGCAATACCCGGGAGCACAACAATAACGGGCATCAACAATTTTAAAAAAGCGGCAAAGGCCATGCCCTTTTGCGCCGAGTGCAGGCTATCGGCCGCCAGCGCGCGCTGAATAATATATTGATTGAACCCCCAATAGGACACATTCATCACCCACATCCCGCCAATCAGTACGGACAGCCCCGGCAAGCTGATGTAATGCGGATGATCCGGCGCCAAAATCATGTCGAACTTTTCAGGCGCGACCGCCAGCAGCTGGAGAAACCCTTGCCAGGGCCCGGCGCCCAGCGCAATTTCATCTAACAAGATCCACGAGATGAGCAGACCCCCGGCAATCAATAACACCACTTGAAGGAGGTCGGTAAACGCGACGGCTTTGAGCCCCCCATACAGGGAGTACAAAACGGCAAAGACACCAATCAAGCCAAGGCCGGTATTGAGTGCCAAGCCGGTCACGGTGTGAATGGTCAGCGCCCCAAGCCAAAGGATTGCGGTCAGGTTCACAAAGACATAGACCCCCAGCCAAAACAGCGCGAGCACGAGGCGCACCCGGCCATCGAACCGTTGCTCTAGAAACTGCGGCATGGTCTGGATGTTGTGTTTTAAAAAAATGGGTAATAAAAATTTACCCACTAAAATCAGCGTGATCGCCGCCATCCATTCATACGACGCAATGGCCAAACCAATGGCATAGCCCGAGCCTGACATCCCAATGATTTGTTCTGCTGAGATATTAGCGGCCACCAAGGACGCACCCACCGCCCACCAAGGCAGTGACCGACTGGCCAAAAAGTAATCCTGCGTTGTTTTCTCGTGCCCTGCAGGCTCGCGTGAAAACCAAGTGGCCAGCCCAATGAGCAACAGGCCGTAGAGCCCAATAATTAAAAAATCGAGGGTTGCGAGCATCGGTAAATCCTTTTGTATGGGTGGCCTTTGGTGCAACCCTAAAAGGCATCGTCACCCTAAGCGCTTGTCCGTTTTTTATTTTTGTTTCGCTGTGTTTATCCGACCCGTTTTAAAACGTTCGCCCGCGACCACCATCACGACCTCGCCCGCATTGCCTTTAATTATTTATTTTCGGCGCCTTAGCAATCTCCACCCGGATGGTCTGCAAGGCATTGGCCGGCAAGGTAACGACCGCGCGCTGCCCAAGCAAACCAAGACTAAAGGTCATGGGGGTGGCCTGGGTATTCAGCAACTGAACCGACAGCAGCCCCTCTGGGCTAAGGGTTGCGCCAACGTGAAGCGCGTCCTCTGGCAACCCTGCCGTGTCAACCGACACGGTCACGGCCCGATCGCCCGGGCGAATGGTCCGGCTAAACTGCGCCAGCACATGATAAATGGGCGTGACATAAACGGCTTTGGTTTCAAGGTTAACCATAATCGGCGCGCCACAGAAATTGCCAACATGGTTCGGCCCACCCCGCTCATCGAGCACCGGGTTCCAATCAATCCAGCCCGAAACCCAATGGTTTAAGCTGCCAATAATATTCCGAGCATAGCGATGCACCGGGGTGTACATCGGGTGATCCGCGGCATTCGGGGCCCAACTCGCGGTGTAGGCCCAGTCGGTTGCCCGGCGCTGCCACCAGAACGCATCATTGTTAAACCAATCGGTCTCGGTAAACCCGTCGGGGTCGGCAATGCCGCCCGGCGCGGGCTTACCCAGGTCATCGATCGTGCCTTCGGTGTGGATCAGGTCAAAATCGGGGAACTGGGCGTGCACGCGTTCCAACACATCCCCATACACGTTGGTGGTACTGGCGTACCAATGGATGGCGCTGCCATACACATATTGCGCCGCGTCTGGCTGACTGAGAATCGTTTCGGCCCAGTGCTCGAGGCGGTCACGATTCTGATCGAAGATTAATAATGCGGTGTCGGCATAGGGGCTGGCGCGCAATTTCGGTCCCAGGTGATCTTGAATAAAACGGGCCTGGCTCGCCGCCGTAAAATGCATGCTCTCCCATTGCCCGCCATTGCCCTCGGGCTCATTAACGGGGGTCAGCCCCCAGATGGGCACGCCAGCATCCGCATAAGCATCGAGATATCGAATCAAATAATCAGCATAGACCGCTTCATACCTAGGCTTTAAGTGCCCGCCCGTGCCCTCATAGTTGGTTTCGGGCGTGCCGGACTGATAGTAGCCCTCTATGTCTTTCATCCAAGGCGGCGCCGTCCAGGCTGAGGCAATAATGCGCAGCGACGAATCCGCCTGTTGTTGTTTGATGGCAAGGGCCTCTTTAATCATGGGCAGCAGATCAAAGTCTGGCGTGATCACACCCGGATAACGCATTGGGTTAAAGCCCATTTGATCTTCAGCAATTGAGAAATATTTCAGGCCTAGGTCATCCGGCACCGGGGCATAGTCATACCGTCCCTCAACCGAGAAATCGGTGGCGCCAATCGGGGTTCTGGCCAAGGAAAAGTTTGCCCCCTGATCGGAGAACAGTTGCGCCATCACAGATCGTCGTGCCGCATCCGGTAAATGCGCTAAGACAAATGCCGAGGATTCTGTGAAAGACGTGCCGATGCCGGTCACCGTTTGCCGCAGTTTGGCAGTTTCAATTTGAACCTGGGTTTTACTTGCGGCGGCGCCGTCTGGGTAGAACACCACTGGGTCCATGACCGCAAGCTTATGCCCTGCGGCGCTGGTGAGCAGCACCTCGGTTGATACCAATCCGGGCGCCTGCGCGGCGAAAATGACACTGGCTTGGCAACTGATCATGGCGACCACCAGCCCTCTGAACCCATTGATGCACTGTCGACGCATACTACCTCCACCCGATGAACACCAAAGGGTCGCCGGTTTTGACAGCGCTGTCAATTTTACATCAACTTTCGCCAACCCAGCTTCACCATTCAGCCCATCACACGCTGGTTCTGATAAGACCCCCTCAGCCGCCAACCGCTTACCCACACAACCTGGCGGGCTAGATTAGCCGGCGTTGCCCCGGGCGGGATCCTCAGGATCTAATAATGCCAGTTGCGCACGCAAGGATCCGGGGGTTTGTGTCCCAACGATGTAGATCACCTCAGCGTCCACCGCGCCTTCTGCGTGCAAGACCCCACGTGGGATAGAGAGTTTATCCCCCGGCTCAAGCACATGCCGCTCACCCGCCTCATCCACCAGGTAGGTCGTGCCTTCAATCACATAGCCGGACACATCAAGGTCATGCCAATGCAAAGGCAATTCTGGCGATGCGCTCGAAACAAAGGTCGTTGGCCAATGACCGGTTCGGGCTAGGTCCTCATACACCTGTTCCCGGTGATCAAAAAACCGTTTTTGAACTGTGAATTCCATGCCGCACTCCCGATGCTTTTAATCGAATCTACACCACATTGTGTGTAACTGAAACGCTCGAACCCGTTTCAGCTAATCCTTAACGGTTTGAGCGTTTAGTCATAGTAATTCCATCAAGGATTCGATACATTCCTGCCGGGCGTTAGAACAGCCCGAAAGCCTCAACTTGTTCTTTGCCCAACGGATGTCACCTTATGAATTCTGTCTCACAGCGCATTGCTGAAGCACTTTCAGTTAACCTTGGCCAGGTCACCGCCGCCATCGCATTACTGGACGATGGCGCAAGCGTCCCCTTTATCGCGCGCTACCGAAAAGAAGTCACCAACGGCCTCGACGATACCCAACTCCGGAACCTCGAAGAAAAGCTGCGGTATTTACGGGAATTAGACGATCGCCGAGCCACCGTACTGAAAAGCATCGCGGAGCAGGGCAAGCTGACCGATGCGCTCAAAGCGGCCATCTTGGCGGCGGAAACGAAGATCCGGCTGGAAGACTTGTACTTGCCTTACAAACAAAAACGACGCACCAAGGCGGAAATTGCCCGGGAAGCAGGCTTGCAGCCCCTGGCGATGGCATTGCTTACGGATGCGCGGCTTGACCCGATGGTGGCCGCTGCGGACTATTTAAATCAAGAGGTTATCGACACTCAGGCCGCATTGGACGGCGCGCGACAAATCCTGATGGAACACTTCGCCGAGGATGCCGATTTGCTCGCCGCCCTGCGGGACTACCTCACAACCCACGGCGTTATTGTCTCGAAAGTCGCGCCCGAAAAAGCCCAAGAAGGGGCGAAATTTTCAGACTATTTCGACTATTCCGAAGCCCTTGGGAAGATTCCCTCACATCGAGCGCTGGCGCTGTTTCGAGGTCGAAACGAATCTATCCTACAAGTCAGTTTGCAAATTGCGGGCGAAGACGACTTTGAGACCCATCCCTGCGCAGGCATTATTGCTCGAAAATTTAACCTGGAAAACCGAGGCCGCGCGGGTGATGCGTGGATGCAAGAGACCGTGCGCTGGGCCTGGAAGGTCAAAATTTTCATCCACCTCGATCTCGAGCTCAAAATGGCGCTCAAAAGCCGCGCAGAGCTCGAAGCCATCAAAGTGTTTGCAACCAATCTTGGTGACCTCTTGCTGGCCGCACCGGCCGGCCCAAAAGTCACCCTTGGACTGGACCCTGGCTTAAGAACGGGTACAAAAATCGCGGTCGTTGATGAAACCGGTAAATTGGTGGATACCGCTGTGATCTATCCCCATGCGCCCCAAAAACAATGGGATCAGTCCATCGCAACGTTGGCCGCGCTGTGCGCAAAAAATAAGGTCCGATTACTGAGTATTGGTAACGGCACCGCCTCCCGAGAAACCGACAAACTGGCGAAAGAACTCATTCATAAACATCCGGAACTGGGCATTACCGCCCTCGTTGTTTCGGAGGCCGGCGCCTCGGTTTATTCCGCATCGGCGTTGGCCGCCAATGAGTTTCCTGATCTGGATGTCTCGATTCGTGGCGCAGTCTCGATTGCGCGCCGGTTACAGGACCCTTTGTCCGAACTCGTCAAGATCGAGCCGAAAGCGATTGGGGTCGGCCAATACCAACACGACGTCAGTCAAGCCCAGTTATCACGATCGCTCGCTGCGGTGGTCGAAGATTGCGTGAATGCCGTTGGGGTTGATGTGAACATGGCGTCGGTGCCGTTATTGTCCCAAGTGTCGGGGCTATCCAAAAGCATGGCCGAGAATATCGTGGCCTACCGGGATGAACACGGGCCCTACCCCAATCGGCAAACCCTTTTAGCGGTGCCACGGCTCGGCCCGAAAGCGTTTGAACAAGCGGCCGGTTTCCTCAGAATTCGAGGTGGGGATAACCCCCTCGACCAATCAGGGGTGCATCCTGAAACCTACCCTGTGGTTGAAAAAATCATCCAGCAAAGCGATCGAGCAATCAAAAGCATCCTGGGCGACGCAAGTTTTATAAAAACCCTCAAAGCCC
>TARA_B110000305_G_scaffold46641_1_pt1 | contig 13046 bp, 11 predicted proteins | sample TARA_B110000305 | Tara Oceans TARA_B110000305 (sample SAMEA4397930) | marine metagenome | biome: Polar Biome; feature: [SRF] surface water layer (ENVO:00010504); material: water (ENVO:00002006), including particulate matter (ENVO:01000060) such as... | depth 5 m | reverse complement strand
AAAAAAGTGGAAACGTTTCCACTGGGAGAATGGATTTGCGCCAACCCGCTACAATTAAAGATGTTGCCTCGCTTGCAGGTTGTGGGGTGGGTACGGCCAGTCGTGTTTTAAATAAAAGTGGTCCAACCAGTAACGACATGAAAAAACGTGTTTTAATGGCTGTTGAAGAACTTAGGTTTGAATTTAGTGAAGTTGGCCGCTCTTTGCAAAGCAGTAAGACGCTCACTATAGGTTGTGTGGTACCTTCAGTTGCTAATCCAGTTTATGCTGATGCAGTACAAGGCGCTCAGGAAACGTTCCAATCAGCTGGATATCAAACGTTATTAGTTTGTACTAATTACGATCCTGATATTGAAGCTCAAGCCATTAGAACCTTGATAGCTAAGCAAGTTGATGGATTTGTGCTGACAGTTGGTGATGCACTATCAAGTGAAGGTTTAAAATCAATTCAACGAAGGGAAATACCGCATTGTCTTTTATTTAACATGGCAACTGATAATGAGAAAAGTTGGTCAGTTGACGATCATTCAGCTGCGCTAAACGTGGTTGAGGCATTTGTTGAAAAAGGGCATTGCCACTTAGGGTTTTTAGCTCTCAAATTTAAGAGTTCAGATCGTGCACGAGAACGTTATCAAGGTTTTGTTGAGGGATGCTCTCGCTACAATATGCCTAAACCTGCTTTGTTAGAAATTGATGAGGATAGTCATGCCTTGACTGACTTGTTAAAAGAGTTTTTAAACCAAAATCCAACGCTTACTGGCCTTTTCGTTTCCAATGATTTTCTTGCACTTGAAACAATAAGATGTGCAAGAACACTTGGGCTTTCAGTGCCTGGAGATCTATCGATAATTGGCTTTGATGGAATTAAAGTTGGTGCGATGGTTGAGCCTACTTTAGCGACTATAGTAACAGACCCTAAAGGTATGGGCAGTGGAGCTGCTAGGACAGTGTTGACAACAATAAAAGGTGAAGAAGCGCCAATTCAACCAGTTCCAGAATTAACATTTAGTTTCCGCGCTGGAGGAAGTCTTGCTTTTCCAGCAGCTGAAAGAAAGGGCGACGAAAAGGCTGCAACCCTTTCGCCGCCAAATAATCTAACCAATAAGAACTTAAAAAATTAAAAGGAGAGATCAATATGAAGTATAAACTAGCGGCTACATTTTTGGCAATGACTATTGCGTCACCGATATTAGCTGAGGATGCTGTATGTTATAATTGCCCGCCACAATGGGCTGATTGGGCATCAATGTTGGAAGCAATCGATAAAGAAATTGATATCCAGATGCCACATGATAACAAGAACTCCGGACAAACACTTAGCCAACTTTTGGCTGAAAAAAATAATCCAATTGCAGACGTTGCATATTATGGTGTTACAACAGGAATTAAGGCTGGAAATAAAGGCGTAGCAACCGCTTACAAGCCTACAGGATTTGACGATATTCCTGATGGACTAAAAGATCCAGATGGCAAATGGTTTGCAATACATTATGGTACACTTGGATTTTTTGTGAATGTGGATGCATTAGGTGGGGCTGAAGTGCCTCAGTGTTTTGCTGACTTAAAAAAACCAGAATACCGTGGAATGGTAGGCTATCTTGATCCGTCTTCAGCCTTTGTTGGATATGCTGGCGCTGTTGCGGTCAATATTGCATTTGGTGGTGATTTAGGTAATTTTGATCCAGCAATCAAATATTTTAACGATCTTGCTAAAAATTCACCTATGGTACCAAAGCAAACGTCCTATGCACGTGTAGTTTCTGGCGAAATTCCAATTTTGTTTGATTATGATTTTAATGCATATCGTGGTAAATATGAAGAAGATGGAAATTTTGAGTTTGTGCTGCCATGCGAAGGTTCAGTACGGGTCCCGTATGTAATGAGTTTAGTAAACAATGGGCCTAATCCTGAACTTGGCAAACGCGTATTGGATTTTATCTTATCTGATCAGGGTCAAGCTATCTGGACAAATGCTTATTTGCAGCCATCGCGACCAGTTGAATTGCCTGCAGATGTAGCATCTAAATTCTTACCCGCTAGTGACTATGAGCGTGCTGTAGCAGTTGATTATGCTGCTATGGAAAAAGCTCAAGCTGGTTTTGGCGAACGATATTTATCTGACGTTAAATAAAAAATCCTCCCATAGGAGGGGCCGGATTTTTCCGGCCCCATAAAAATATTATGACAAATCGAAATTTTGTACTGGTGTGCCTCACACCACTGTTTATTTTTTCATTAGCATTTCTTGCTTTTCCATTGATTAGATTATTTCTCGCATCTGGAGAAAGTGATGCTGGTTGGACAATCTATCTTGATATTCTTAGGAAGCCTAGATACTTAAATACTTTAGTTTTGACTGTAGTCGTATCACTTGCAACGACTATTGCGGCACTAGGAGTTTCTACTACTGCTGGCATGTTCCTTACACGCAACCGATTCCGTGGTCGAGGAGTGTTGTTATCCGTATTGACGCTGCCACTTGCATTTCCAGGTGTGGTGATTGGATTTCTTATTATATTACTTGGTGGACGCCAGGGACTAGTTAATCAACTTACACCAGGGCATGTTGTATTTGCCTATTCAGCAATTGGCCTTTTTTTGGGTTACCTCTACTTTTCTATTCCTCGCGTTCTGCTCACAGTAATGGCCGCAGCGGAAAAACTTGATCCTGCGCTTGAAGAAGCTGCCCGCACAATGGGTGCCTCTCCTTATCGTGTCGTAGTTGATGTTATCCTTCCAGGATTAATGCCATCTCTAATTGCTTCTGGAGCAATTGCTTTTGCTACTGCGATGGGTGCTTTTGGAACAGCTTTTACGCTAGCAACTAACATCGATGTTATCCCAATGGTGATTTACACAGAATTCACCTTGTCAGCCAACATTGCCATGGCATCTGCATTATCAATTGTTTTGGGTATTATTACTTGGATTCTGTTGCTTTTTGCACGTAGCATGTCGGGCTCAACTGTAGCAGCAGGAGGTTAAAATGTTTAAATCAAAAATCAAAATATTACAGCTAACAGTGACGCTTGCAGCTTGTGCGTTTCTTCTTGTCCCAACTATTTTGTCTATTTTGGCTGGTGTTACAGTTAATTATTTTAAAGGTATTTCGTCTGGATTAACGTTAAAATGGGTTTATAAGGTCTGGGAATTGTATGCTGACAGCATATTTCTTTCGATGTGGCTGGCTACATGCTGTCTAATTGTAACCTTAATAATTGGGTTGCCTGCCGCATATGGATTAGCACGTCATCCAGGTAGGTTATCCCGCCTTTTAGAAGAGTTTATTTCTCTACCTCTTGCTGTGCCAGGTTTAGCACTCGCGCTTGCATTATTACAATTGTATGGGTCTATGAAAGGGTTTCGTTCGTCCTGGACATTTATATTAGTCGGTCATGTTCTTTACACTCTTCCTTTTATGGTTAGATCCATTCTTGCTGTCCTAGCTTCTATGGATCTCAATACTTTAGAAGAGGGTGCTGCCACTTTGGGTGCATCGCCGTGGCAACGTTTCCGTGACATTGTTATACCTAATGCTATGCCTGGAATATTGGCTGGATCGTTAACTGTAGTAACCCTTTCAATCGGTGAATTCAACTTAACATGGATGCTTCACACTCCATATCTGAAAACACTACCTGTAGGACTTGCTGACAGTTATGCTTCAATGCGTCTAGAAATAGCTTCGGCTTATACGCTTGTTTTCTTCGTACTAATTGTTCCATTACTGATGGCCATGCAATGGGCTTCAGCGCGTGCACAAAGGATCGCTAAATGACACTTCGACTTACCAATACTGCCAAGACCTATCCAGATGGTACAAAGGCACTTATGCCAACAGAATTATCTGTCGCAAAAGGTGAAATTGTCTCTCTTCTTGGCCCATCTGGGTGTGGAAAGACCACATTACTTAGAATTATTGCAGGCCTTGAAAACCCTGATGAAGGTAGTGAAATTTGGTTTGATAATGACAATGTTACATCATTACCAGTGGAGCTTCGACAGGTTGGAATGGTTTTCCAATCATATGCACTTTTTCCTAATATGTCTGTACGCGCAAATATTGGTTATGGGCTGAAAATGAAAAAACTGCCAAAAGCAGAGATTGAAAGCCGTGTAACAGAAGTATTAGAACTTTGTCAGTTGCAGAAATTTTCTGGACGGGCCACCGATGCACTTTCAGGAGGGCAACGCCAACGTGTGGCTTTGGCAAGAGCAATAGCTCCACGTCCAAGGATGCTGTTGCTTGATGAACCACTATCTGCATTAGATGCTGCTTTGCGTGAAGCCCTACGTGATGAATTGGCAATCCTTTTGCGTGAGTTTAATATAACCGCAATTTTTGTTACACATGATCAAGATGAGGCAATGGCTATTGCTGATCGAGTTGCTGTAATGTCTGAAGGCCATATCGTGCAAAGTGGAACGCCGGAAGAACTTTATCGGAATCCTAATTCAGCCTTTGTGGCAGGATTTGTAGGAAATGCTATGCACCTAAATGGAAAATGTGATGGAAAAATGCTCCATTTAGAAGGAGGGGCGCTTGTATTGCCTAAAGATGGAGCTGGCCAAAATGCTTTTATACGTGCGGAAAGTGTTAAAATTGATGACAAAGGAACCTTATCAGGCCAAGTGGAAAATGTAACCTTTCTGGGAAACCATTATCGTATTGGAATAAAGGGAATTATGCCAGATACACTGATTTCAATGCATTCTGGGCAGAGTGCTCCAAAAATAGGACAGACTGTTAAAGTTGCGATTAGGCCAGAGGAAATTATGCTTCTGCCAGAGGGTGTTAATAAAAATTGACTAAAATTATCCAAATATCTGACCCTCATATCGTACCAGAGGGTGAATTGGCATATGGCCAGGTTGATACTGCGATTTATCTCAAAGCGTGTGTTGAAACAATTAACCGCTTTCTGCCAGAAATTGGACCTGTTGATATGGCTTTCGTAGCTGGTGATCTAACTGATTTTGGCACTGCAGAAGAATATAAAAGATTTTGCAATATAATGGAACCATTAGAAATTCCTTACCGTGTTATTCCTGGAAATCACGACAACGTTTCGAAAATGCGAACTAGTTTTTCTGATAAGGATTGGATGCCAAATAGTGGACCAATAAACTGGACTGCTGAGTTTCCTGATATTGCTCTAATTGGATTAGATACCAATGTTGATGGTAAATCACATGGACATTTAACTGCAAATTCATTGAACTATTTGGAAGAAAAATTGGCTGTATTTGGAACTAAACCTGTGATCGTAGCAACTCACCACCCACCAGTAATTACAGGTATTGAAAAGATGGATATTCAAAATCTTCGTGATAGTAATAAACTAAAATCTATTTTGTCCACTTACCAAGGGGAGCTGAAACTTGTTTGTGGTCATATTCATCGCAATATTGTTGCTCAGTTCGGCAGTGTAATTTGCCAGATTGGACCAGGGACTTCTCATGCTGTTAGTATGGATTTGCGTGAAGGAGCCCCTAACTGTTTGACAAAAGAGCCTGGTGCATTTCTTTTGCATGAAATCCGCAATGGAATCATAACGCATAGCATTCCAGTTGGTCAATTTGATGGCCCATATTTATTTTATCCAGATAGGTAATAAATTTAATAATCTTCTTCAAAATTTAAAATTATGGGAATGGTTATATTAAAAATATTATTATTTATTTTAAATATGGTGCTTAGATATATAAGTTATTAATAGTAAAAATTGTTCTTGCATAATAATATCAAAGAATAATAGTCAGTCTAATAACAAAATAAATTTTAGGAATTAAATATGGCTTCGTCAAAAAATTCAGTTGTTATAGTATCTGCAAATAGATCTGCAATTGGTTCGTTTTGTGGTGCGCTTTCTTCTTTGCCAGCACATGAAATAAGCACTCATTTAATTAAAGACATAGTCAAGAAATCAAAAATAGATGTTTCTGAAATAGATGAAATTATTTTAGGCCAGATTTTGACAGCTGGACAAGGGCAAAATCCGGCTCGGATCGCAGCTATAAATGCTGGTTTGCCAATCGAAAGCACAGCAGTTGGAATTAACCAAGTTTGTGGAGCGGGGCTGCGAGCTGTGGCCATGGGAATGCAACAGTTAGCATTAAATGATGCAAATATAATAATTGCTGGTGGTCAAGAAAGCATGTCATTATCAAATCACTGCTCACATATGCGATCGCCTACGAAAATGGGAAATGTTGAATTCATTGATACAATGATGAAAGATGGATTATGGGATGCTTTCCATGGTTATCATATGGGCATAACTGCTGAAAATGTGGCAAGGAAATTTAACATTTCTAGAGATGAACAAGATATATTTGCTGTAAATTCACAAAATAAAGCTGAAAGAGCTAAGTCTTTAGGATATTTTAAAAAAGAAATTACAGGTATCCCAACGTATTTTAAGAAATCTGAGATTATAGTTAATGAAGACGAATACATCAGAAATGGGACAACCATAGAATCCATGCAAAAATTGAGGCCTGCTTTTACAAAAGAAGGCACGGTGACGGCTGGAAACGCTTCTGGACTAAATGATGGAGCAGCTATTGTACTAATGATGCGCGAAGATGAAGCAATCAAACGAGGTTTAAAACCTTTGGCAAGAATTGTATCATGGGCTACTTCAGGCGTTGCACCAGAGTTGATGGGCACTGGGCCTATTCCCGCTTCCAAAAAGGCACTTAAAAAAGCAGGTTGGAAAGTTAACGATTTGGACTTAGTTGAAGCAAACGAAGCGTTTGCAGCTCAAGCAATAGCAGTAAATAGAGAAATGGAATGGGACCCTGAAATTGTAAATGTAAATGGTGGAGCGATAGCGCTTGGACACCCTGTTGGTGCATCAGGATGTAGGATTTTAGTAACTTTATTACATGAAATGAAACGTTCTAATAAAAATAAAGGCTTAGCAACCCTTTGTATAGGTGGCGGTATGGGTATTGCGCTTACTGTCGAGAGTATAAATTAAATTTACATATAATTATTGGTTACATATATATCTAACTGCTGCTACATAACCCTCTATTCCAAGGCCTGCAATTACAGCATCTGCTCTATATGAAACAAATGAATGGTGGCGAAACTCTTCACGTTTGTGAACTTGGCTTATATGAATTTCTACGACAGTGCCATCATAGGTGTTAAGTGCATCTAAAATAGCTATGGAGGTATGAGTAAAGGCTCCAGGATTAATAATGATACCAGCGGTTGTATCGCGCGCTTCTTGTATCCAGTCTATTAATTGTCCTTCGTGATTTGATTGAAGTAATTTTACTGCATAGTCACTATTACAAGCATTTGAGCATAACTTTTCAACATCATCTAATGTCTCAGTACCATAAATTTCGGGTTGGCGTTTACCTAAAAGATTCAGGTTTGGGCCATTAAGTATATAAATATTTTTCATGTAAATCCCTACTCAGAATAGCCTAAAACAGTTTGTAAAAAAATTCGATTATCTATCATATAAGCTCCCGCAGCAAAGTGTGCAAATATTAAAAATATTTATAAATCAGATTACTAAAAAATTAGATTATTTGTACTCAAGAATTTTGACTAATTGTTTGGCTATTTTCAAGAGCAATGTTTGTTTTGTTTTTTCGTAATTGAGCAGGGCTGTATTCAAATACTTGTTTAAATTTTTGTGAAAAATAATTTAAACTTTCATATCCGGCAGATATTGCAATTTCGATAACTGGCATAGATGTTTGAGTTACAAGTGTATGTGCGTGTTCAAGCCGCATCTCAGTATAAAAAGTATTTACTTTTTTCCCTAAATTTTTTTGAAATAACCTACTGAGCTGTCGTTCACCTATATTACTCAACTTAGCCAATTGTTCACTACTAAGTGGGTCAGAAATGTGATTTTGCATTAATTCAATCGCACAAATTACAGCTGGATGATGAACATTGTATTTTTCTACTAATCCCATCCTTTGAGGATCATTTGCGGATCGAACGCTTGTATAAATAAACCAATCATTTACAGATTTTGCTAATTTTCGTCCGTGTTGCGATGCAATTAATGCACTCATCATATCCATTGGTGCAACACCGCCAGCACACGTATACCTACCATTATCTATCACATACAAGGATCGCTTTAGAAGGTACTGAGATGACATTTCTTGTAATGCTTCGAAATGATCCCAATGTACTGTGAAGCTATGATTGGTCATTACTCCGGCGCGAGCAAGCAGTGCGGAACCGCCTGATATCCCACCTAGTTGAATGCGTTTAGATGATAACATTTTTATGTATTTTAAAAGCTTTGAATTTTCATAGGTAATTGGACTACCAGCAGCCACTACAAAAACCAAATCAAAATCATAATTATTATCTTCTATTGGCCTTCCTTCACTAATAATACCAGCTGAAGAGGTGGCGCGTGTTCCTGAAGCAGGAATATATGTTATTTCAAATAAAGTATCGCCTGAAAGATGGTTTGCTGCTCTTAAGGGTTCAACGGCTGACGATAATGACATAAGCGAAAAGCCATCTACTAAAATGAAACCTATTCTTTTTATTTTTTGATTATGCATTTGATTGAATTCATTCTAATAAATATGGTCAATTAAGTCCTTTTTAGACTTGTGGATTAAAAAATTATAGCCTTTTGATAAAAACTCATTTTTTTCAGCTAAAAGTTGCAATTATAATAACTTCTGCTATTCTCCTTATTAAACAAATATTCCTTTAATGCAAGTTTTGATAGGTAAAAGATGAATTTTGAACAATATCCAGAAGTTTTAGCTGGCCCACCTAAGCCAAGCTCTATTTTGCAGCCAAATATATTTTCAATGCCAGCCGGCGTGGAGCGCTTTGTTATTGAAGGTTCTGGGGCAATTCTCATACCTGTTTATTTAGGAGATAATTTCACCATTTCTAATGATGAAGGCGGTCAGGTTTGTGAAATCCTTTCTGCTGATAAAAAAGGTCATATTGACACAATGATTCTTGGTGAAACTGCAAATAATGATGCCCGTGGCTTAAAGCATTTGCTAGATAGTAATGATCAAAGTCTAATTGGATTAAGACTAGGTTTAAAATCAAGAGGTATTGACCTTTCATCTGCTAAAGGAATATCGGTTTTTGACAGCCTAAGTAAGCCTAAGGCTGAAGCAAAATTTAATGTAAAAAGAGATGGAATAATTGTAATTTCTGCTCCTGGGCATTTTATGGATTTTGAAAAACAAAACACAACCACATCACTGACAGTTCATTTAAAAAGAAGTAGTATTAAATCAATTGAAAAATTTTCATTACCAGATCCTTTGTCTGATCCTGTACTGGATTTAAGAATAAAAAGTCAAACTGCAGATAGTTATTTTGTAAAAGCTGGTGATTATATCCAAGTAATTGATGTTGATGGGCGACAGTGTACTGATTTTCAATGCTTCTCAGCAAGAAAATTAGACAAAGGTATTGAGCATGCTTTAGATGTAACTACTACTAGGTCAATACAGGGACATAGTTATCCTATGCCTGGTTTGCATGGAAAATATTATGATCAAGATTTTCTTCCATTATTAGAGGTCATTCAAGATACTTGTGGACGCCATGATGCTTTTGCTTTGGCGTGTGCATCAAAATACTATGATGATATTGGTTATCCTGGACATGTAAATTGTTCAGATAATTTTAATATGTCATTAAATAAACATGGAGTAAAAGATCGTGCTGGTTGGATGGCCATCAATTTCTTTTTTAATACTGCGATTGATGATCATGGTGTTATGTATTCTGATGAACCATGGTCTCGACCAGGTGATTACGTACTATTGAGAGCACTAACGGATTTGGTTTGTGTCTCCTCAGCTTGCCCAGATGATACTTCTCCAGCGAATGGTTGGAATCCAACTGACATACATATTCGAACCTACGATGGAAAAGAAAAATTTCAACGCGCAGTGGCAAATCGTGTCACGCCAAATAGTGAGCCTAAAATGACAAAACAAACTGGATTTCATGATAGCTTTTCAAAGCATACTCGCAATTTCATAGAATATAACGGATATTGGTTAGCAAATTGTTTTGCTGCTGCTGGTCCGATTGATGAATATATGGCTTGTAGAAAAGAATGTGTAGTTTTGGATCTATCCCCACTGAGAAAATTTGAAATTATGGGCCCAGATGCTGAGGCTTTATGCCAATATATATTTACAAGGAATATGAAGACTTTAGGCGATGGTCATGTAGTCTATACTGCTATGTGTTACGAACATGGTGGGATGATAGACGATGGTACAGTCTTCAGATTGGGGCGTGATAATTTCCGTTGGATAGGTGGATCTGACTATGGTGGTGAATGGATGAGAGAACAGGCTGAAAAGCTAGGTTTAAATGTTTTAATTCGTTCTTCTACTGACATGCAGCACAATATTGCAGTCCAAGGACCAAATAGCAGAGATTTAATGAAAAATATAATTTGGACTGCTCCTCATCAACCACAGTTAGAAGATTTAGCATGGTTCCGGTTTACACCTGCTCGCATCGGAGATGAGCATGGTGTTCCAATTGTTGTGTCTAGAACAGGCTATACTGGTGAATTAGGTTATGAAATTTTTTGTCACCCAAAACATTGTGAACAAGTATTTGATGCGGTTTGGAATGAAGGAAAGAAATTTGGAATAAAGCCAATGGGCTTAGAAGCATTAGATATGGTTAGAATTGAGGCTGGTTTAATCTTTGCTGATTATGACTTTTCTGATCAAACTGATCCATTTGAGGCCGGAATAGGTTTTACAGTTCCTTTAAAATCTAAAACTGATGATTTTATTGGGAGGGATGCATTAATCCGCCGTAAAGAGACACCATCGCGTAAATTAGTTGGTCTTGATATAGATGCAGCTGTATGTGTTGATCACGGAGATGCTCTATATATAGGACGCGCTCAGATAGGTGAAATTACGTCATCTATGAGGTCTCCATTGCTAAAAAAGAATATTGCTTTAGCAAGAGTTGATGTTACACATACTGAAATTGGTACAGAATTAGAAATTGGCAAATTGGATGGGCATCAAAAAAGGTTGTCTGCAAAGATTGTACCTTTTGCTCATTATGATCCAAAGAAAGAACGGCCGCGTTCATGAAGATAATAAAACGTTTGTTAATTAAAAGTTTTTTTTGATGTTGCTTAGGAAAACTATATTGGTTGGATTGGCGCTTTGTATAGCATGCGCTGGTCATGCCCAATCTGTTAAACTCACATCAAATCAAATATTGGAATTATTGTCTGGTAAAACTGTTGTAGGGTCGTGGAGTGGAAAAGATTATAGACAATATTTTGATGAGGATGGATCCACTACTTTTTTAGGTAAAGATAACAATAAAATAATTGGAAAATGGAAAGTTGACCAAAATACGGATGAATTGAAAAGTGTGTTGTATGAAGATCAAGAATGGGAAGCTTGGTATGTAATGGAATACACTAAAGATTATTATTGGGTAAGCAAAACCACGCCTCCTACACAATTTGAAATTGAAAACGGCAAAAAACTAATTTGGGAAAAAGATAAATAACTCTTAGAAAGGCCATTAATTTAAATAGCCGTTCTAATTTTTAACTTAATTAGTTTTGAAGATATACTTCTAGGCTGTCATCTAAAGCATCTTTCCATGGTGTATGATGTATAGGTGCCATTGTGCCAGTTATAACTGATTTGTAGCTGTTATCTCGGAATGTCATTATATTTATTTTTTTATGACCTTTCCAAGCTTTGAATGCTTGGCATGCGCCTTCTACATCAAAGTTAGGGTAATCAGTTTCTTCGATTAATTCTTTGATATAATTTCCTTGATACCAAATTGCATCATAATCATCTTCACCAGAATCTTCCGCATTCTCGCGTGCAATTACATCAGCAACCATTTCAGTTTTTTCTGGGCATGATATTTTGCCCATTATAACATCTCTTGCCCACCATGCTTGAGCATCAAACATGTTAAAAGTAAACCATTGATCTTGCATGCCTATGTACATCAACGCTGGATTATGAACGTATGCAACACCTTTATAAAGATCAGCCGTGGCCAATCTATTAGCTGTTTTTAATCTTAAGTTATCATTCAAATACGGGAAATGATGCTTATATCCTGTGCAAAGAATTATTGCATCAATTTCTTTTGAGGTGCCGTCTTTGAAGTGTGCAGTATTGCCATCCATTTTAGTCAACAGAGGAACTTCTTCCCAATTGTCTGGCCAGATATGTCCCATAGCTGCAGTGCGGTGACTGACCGTGATAGTTTTAGCACCATATTTCCAACATTGTGAGCCAATATCTTCTGCAGAGTAGCTGGTGCCAATAATCAAAATATTCTGGTCTTTAAATTCTAAAGCGTCTCTAAAATCATGCGCATGTAATATACGCCCTGGAAAACTTTCAAAACCATCAAACTCTGGAACATTAGGGGTGCTAAAGTGTCCTGATGCTATTATTACATTGTCAAATTCTTCAGTATAAACTCTGTCATTTGGAAGGTCGTGAACTTTAATAAAAAATTTACCATTTTCAAAGTTTACATCTCTGACTGCAGTATTAAATCTTATCCAATCTCGGACACCCGCTTTGTTAACGCGACCTTGGATGTAATCAAATAAAACTGCTCTTGGTGGATAGGAAGCTATTTGCTTTCCAAAATGCTCTTCGAATGAATAATCAGCAAATTCTAAACCTTCTTTTGGTCCATTGGACCATAAGTATCTATACATAGAGCCATGAACGGGCTCACCATACTCATCTAGACCTGTACGCCATGAATAATTCCATAAACCACCCCAGTTAGATTGTTTCTCAAAGCATACTATTTCTGGAATTTCTTCACCATTTGCTTTTGCAGATTGGAATGCTCGAAGCTGAGCTAAGCCAGATGGTCCTGCGCCAATAATAGCAACTTTTTTTGACATTTTGTTCTCCACCGATAATTGTATTTTTAATTATTTTATATAAATAATGATGAATGATAGAAGGAATAGCAAGAATTCATATTAAAAAATATTTCTTTAATCTAAAAAAGATTATTCTTGGCT